>Ga0209010_1000050_pt1 | contig 51101 bp, 42 predicted proteins | sample BlaSpr_A8_OM1_O3_FD_187985 | JGI IMG/M metagenome (GOLD analysis project Ga0209010, IMG submission 187985) | Forest soil microbial communities from Thunder Bay, Ontario, Canada - Black Spruce, Ontario site 2_A8_OM1_O3 (SPAdes) (version 2) | ecosystem: Environmental > Terrestrial > Soil > Boreal...
TCCGCCCGAGATCGCGGCGCATCTGGCGGAGCACTACAGCGACGAGGCGATCACGGCGCGAGAGATCGAGGTGCTGCAGCACATCGCGGGCGGCAATCGCAACCGGGACATTGCCGAGAAGCTTTTCATCTCGGAAGAGACGGTCAAGGTGCACATCAAGCACATCATGGAAAAACTAGGGGCGAGTGATCGAACGCAAGCCGTGTCAATCGCGCTAAAGCGCGGAATCATCCATCTGTGAGAACTACAAGCTCTACCGTTAATGGGGGATGGTCGCCGAGCAGCTTGTGGCGCCACTTTTCAAGTGCTCGCTTGAAAATGTGTCGTTGGGCACTGCATTTCTCACGATATCGGCGGTTATTTTCGAGCACTCCAAAAAATGCACTGCAACGGCAGTGCGACATAGAGAACCCAGGAACAACCTCACCATCAGCTCCGCATCTTGACGATCGGTCTTATGCTCGCGCAAGTCCCTTCTTTCCGCTTTCCGCTACGTCGCCAAACCGGGGCTCACAGACCATTCGCGGTATGCGCCCTCGGCCTTCGACGGCCCCTCGAACCTTGCCCTGAAACTGCTTCGCGCTAGCGCGTCATTTCTGGTTAGCGCAATAGTGGTATCGCGTCACCCCGCATGCAGTAGTGACCCACGAAACCCCTGATTGCGGTATCGCCTCAGGACCCAGCTGAGGTAGCCAAAAAACCGCTTATCTCGTGATGTGCGCTCAGGCTGCGAAACCGCATAGTTCCTGCACGGAAGCGAGAAAGCATGCAGCCGACAAGGCAGTGAATAGCGGCCGCAGATAGTCCGATAAAGCCTTTCATCGCGCTCCGAAACTATTCCAAAAATGGAGCCACCAATGAAAACGGAAATCGTGACCATCAAACGCAGCAACCCGCATCGCCTTAACTTTTCTACTCGCATGCTCACCGGCCTGTCGATCTTATTGACGTTGGCTATCGTGAGCTTCATAGCTGTGCCTGCAAAGGCCAGCAATCCAAATGACGGCTCAGGCAGTTCCAGTTCTTCCATCCACAGCGCGCAAGTCAAAGTAGTCAGTGTCAGCGTGACTCCGGCCTCCGCCCAGGTGCAGGTCGGAGCCGCCCAGCAGTTCACTGCCATCGCGTTCGACTCCAAGGATCTCCCCATATCCAACGTCAGCTTTACTTGGTCCTCCGACGCGCTTCCAGTCGCCACCGTAAACAGCAACGGACTGGCCTCTGGAATCACTGCCGGCACTGCAACCATCACCGCGATTGCCCAGGGCATCTCTGGTGCCACTTCGCTGACCGTTAAACAAAACACTGAGCAGGCGGATTTCTTTGTTGCTCCGAACGGCCGAGACTCCTGGAGCGGGAAATTGTCCGCGCCAAATTCCACGAATACGGATGGCCCGTTTGCCTCTCTTGCTCAAGCTCAGATCGCGATGCGAGCTCTTATTGCAACAAATCCAAATCGACCGCTCCACGTTATGGTGCGCGCGGGAACCTACTATCTTCCTTTGAGCCCCACGGGCCCTGGAACTCTGAATTTCACGCAGAGCGACTCGGGAACTTCCACCATGCCCATCATCTGGGAAAACTATCCTGGCGAAGTACCCACCGTGAGCGGCGCGGAGGCAATCAGCAAAGGAAAACATCAGATCAATCGCGATGGGCTTGGTCTCACGTGGACCAATGTTTCCGGCAATCTGTGGCAAGTTCAGTTGCCCGCCAACACGCAGCCCTTTGAATACTTGTTCTATAAGACTAAGAGTCGCGAGCGCCGGCTTCGTTCGCGCCTGCAGTCCGCGAACGGCGTCGGTTACTACATGAACGACGGCGCCTGCTATTCCACGGTGACGGGGCAGACGGCCGATATTTCAAACTGCAATTTCGGCACTTTTCTCCGGGTCGCCGGAACCGTTGCTCCCGGAAATACCGGTTGCCCAAGCGTGACGTACCAAGGTCAGTCCAAATGTCTGGACCGTTTCCAATATAACCCCAGCGATCCTATTACCAGATGGGACAATTTGAACGGAATCTACACCGGAGATCCCTCGAACCCTTGTCGGGCAGATAGCTCGAATCCTTATCCCGTCGGGGATGTTGAAGTGACCCTCTTCGATGCCTGGACTGTCGACGTCATGCGGGTCAACTGCGTCGACACGACAAACCACATCATTTATCTCACCGGCCCGACCAAGGGCAGTACCGGAGCTTACGATTGTTTCGGTCCGACCGTCGGCCACCGCTATATTGTCGAGAATGCGTTGGATGCCTTCCAGCAGGAGCAGCAAGCCGGTCAGTCCGGACTCTGGTTCCTTGATCGCTCCAGCGTGCCTTGGACTCTGTCTTATCTCGCCAACAGCGGAGAGAATCCTAATCGGGACAACGCCATCATTCCTCAACTGCAGCCCGCCAGTGCTACCGGCGGAACCTTAATCGCAGCCAACCAGCTCGGTTACGTAACCTTCCGAGGTATTGACTTTGAGATGGACAATTTTATTCCGCCTGCGATTGGGTTCAACGACGATGATAACGGCGAGAATAACTTGCCGGCAGCGATCGACTGCGAGAGTTGTCAGTATGTCACCTTCGATGGCATCACTATCCGGCATACTTCCGCCTCCGGTCTGCAAATCGCTTCTCTCGCCTCACACTCCGGACCACCGGCGGCTAATGACCTGATCCAGAACTCGGCATTCTACGACATCGGATCGAGTGGTGTTCATATCGGCCATAAGCCCCAGGGATACGACCTCGCCACCAGTGTCGTGCAATCCGTCACCGTGCAAAATAACGTTGTCCAGGGATACGGCCGCGTCTTCGCCGATGGCGAAGGTTTAGCCCAAGGCAACGGCAACAACATTTTGTATTCACACAACGACATCAGTGACGGATACCACGCGGGCATATCGGTCTGCGAAACAGGGTGCCCGGGCGAGAACGGCAGCAACATCATCAGCCAGTTCAACCACATCTGGAATATCATGCAAGGGATTACTTCCGACGGTGGGACGCTTTACTATCACATCGGATCTTCTTCGAGGAGTGGCACCGGCGATATGATTCTCAACAACCTGGTCCACGACGTGACCGATTCATCGGTTATTGATCGAGGAATATTAGGGACCGGCTACGGCGGGCAGGGCATTTATCTGGATGGGCAGTCCGCGGGTGTGAGTATCGAGAACAACGTGGTCTATCGCGTTTCCGGAAACACCGCGTTCATGACCGAGGGGCCGGCCAAATCTCAACCCGCCGACACCTTCAGCAACAACATCTTCGCCTATGGGCGCAAGAGCATGTTCGCCGAGGATACAGCGTGGCCCCAGAACTGCGGCGGCTCAACCCGCGTCAACCTGGTCAACAATATTATGTACTTCGACCAGAGCGATAGAACCGGTTTCTATGCGATTGAAGGGTGCGCCGACTCATGCGGCATGTCGTTCAATCAATACCAGAACTTTATTGGGAACCTATATTGGAGAACGGACGGGCAATTCGCCACAGATACGAAGGCGTTCCACGTCCTGACCACTACGCCAGCGCCCGGTCAGGCGAGTTCCTGCAGCGAGCCTCAGAATCCGAAGACGGCCTGGACGTTCATCGATTTCCCGACCTGGCAAAATGGGCATCCCCTGGTGAACGGAAGTGGCCTGCCGATGAATGAAGACGCGGAAGGAACTGTGAGCGTGGACCCCGGGTTCGGCACTACTGGTCTGCCCACTGACTTCCTGCTTTCGAAGGCGCCTATGCCGGGCTTCGACTACTCTCAAACCAACGGCACGATCAAAACTGCGGGGCGAAACAATCCCCTGATTCAGCCGCCAATCGTGCCAGCAACTTTCCCAACGTACTATTACACCACCTTCTAGACCGTCCCCAAACGAGATTGCGACGCCTGGCTCCAGACGCCGCAAAGCAAGGGGTGGTGGGTCCATTTGGACTCGCCACCCTTTGATGTTTTCCGTGCTGAAGCGGTGCGAGATATCGGAGACCAGCATAGATTCACCGCGAGTGAGATTTCCTGGCTGGAGTTGCTTCTAACCTACCGCATCGTCGCATCGCAACGCACCACCTCTCATGGTCCAACGGCATCCCCGATTGTGGTATCCCGTTATCACCCGGCATTGGTAGGGGAGAATCCTCCTACTTCGTGATGCGCCTTCTCGTTGACGCCCGCATAGTATTTCCATGAAACACAGAAAGTGCGGATCCGCTATCGAGGTAAGTGCTGAAGGGACGAGTGGACAGAAAGATGTTTGTCTCGAATTCCGCACATGGCGTGAGTGGAGATACCATTCATGCTTCCCCTAGCTCAGCGGAATCTGCTGCACGACAAAATACGGCTGGCTGTGACCCTGACCGGTGTCGTGTTCGCGGTTGTTCTGATTGCTGTCGAATTGGGATTGTTTTTTGGCTTTACCCAAACTACATCTTCTTTGATCGACCACTCCGGTGCGGATCTTTGGGTAACTGCCAGGCACGTGCCATACCTTGAGTTGGGGGTCTCCCTCAATGAGCGCAAACTTTATCAAGTGAAGGCCGTGCCCGGAGTAGCCGACGCGGAGAAATTCATCAATCGCGGCACGCGGTGGAACCGGCTCGATGACGGCCAGGAACAGATCTATGTTGTCGGTTTCAATCCCGACGCCGGGATGGGCGGACCCTGGAATGTGGTGCAGGGAAGTGTCGCCGATTTGAGAACACCTGACGGCGTTATCGTGGACGAATTTTATAAAAAGAAATTAGGTGTGACCAGCATTGGAGAGGTATTCGAAATCAACCGGCACCGGGCGCGAGTGGTGGGTTTCACGAATGGAATCCGTTCCTTCACGACTCAGCCCTACGTCTTCACCAATGTTCAGCACGCGCAGGATTTCGCAGCCTTGCGCGAGGACGAGACGACCTACTTGCTGGTGAGAACCGAGCCCGGCGCGAATCTGGACGAAGTGCGCAGAAACATTTTGGCCCGCGTCAAGGATGTGGATGTGCTAACCCGCGCCGAGTTCAGCCGTAGAACACAAGCCTACTGGACTTTCACCACCGGCGCCGGCATTGCCATCCTCCTGGGGGCTGTACTTGGATTGATTGTGGGATTTGTCGTGGTTGCGCAGACCATCTACGCCACTACTATGGACCACCTAAAAGAGTTTGGCACGCTGAAGGCCATGGGCGCACCGAACAGTTATGTGTACAAGGTGATCCTGACGCAGGCGGCCATTGCCGCGGTCATCGGCTATGCGCTGGGGATGGTCATCAGCATCAGTGTGGTGCTTTATGCGCAGCCAGCGGGCGCGCCCATTCTGATGAACTGGTGGCTCGCAATCGGGATATTCCTTGTGACGTTGTTCATGTGTCCGGGAGCAGCGGTGATTTCCATCAACAAAGTGACGCGGCTCGATCCAGCAATGGTTTTCAAAGGATAAGACCCGCAAATGGGGATGCAATGAAGCCTGCAATTCAAGTACGGGAGGTGACCAAGACTTACACGGAGGGCGATGTCAGCGTTCCCGCCTTGTGCGGTGTCGACTTCGATGTGCGCGCTGGCGAGATGGTGATGCTCGTCGGGCCCTCTGGCAGCGGCAAGACCACGCTGCTCTCAATCATGGGCTGCATTCTCCAAGCTAGTTCCGGGAGTATCCGCATTGCTGGGCAGGAGGTTGGACACTTACGCGAGAAAGAGCTGCCTCGCATTCGTCTGCAGCACATCGGCTTTGTATTTCAGGGCTTCAATCTCTTTCCCACGCTGACGGCTGGAGAAAATGTTGAGCTCATGCTCGACCTCAAGGGCGTTCGGGGAACACAGGCACGAAAACGCTCGCACGAATTGCTCGAACAGGTAGGGTTGGCGGATAAGTTTCACACGTGTCCCTCAAACCTCAGCGGTGGTCAAAAGCAGCGCGTCGCGATCGCCCGAGCGATCGCCGGCGATCCGCAGATCATTCTGGCAGACGAGCCCACCGCCGCGCTCGATTCTCAAACCGGGCGCAAAGTCATGGAAATCATGCGCAATTTGGCGCATGAACGCGGACGAGCCGTGGTCATCGTCACTCACGATCCTCGCGTGCTGGAGTTCGCCGACCGCACCGTCCGGATTGAAGATGGAATGATTGCAGGCAACTCGCGCGAGATGGAAATTACCGCGGAGCCACTTGCCCGAAACATCCCCCAGAATCTTTCCGGACAAATGTTCCAGTAAATAAGAGGTTCCCCGTCTGCGCTGGGAGCCGCAACCTCTCAGCGCGCTGGTTGAGCCTCGCTTTACCCCGCCTGGTTCACTAACTGGAAAGTGGTATTGAGAAAGCCCCAATTGCAGGTATCGCCTCATGTCCGAACAGTGTTAACAAAAAAGGCTTCTATCTCGTGATGTGTGTTGCTGCTTCGATCCCGCATAGTACCTCCATGCAACACAAAAATCGCAGACCCAGCATCGCAGTGACGGTTGAGCCGCTAGGCCTTTCGATGCTGAGCGACTTTCAATGGAGACTTTTGTGAAGAAAAAATTGGCAATTCTTAGCGCGGCCATCCTGGACGTCTGGACGACATCAGTCGAAGTTTTCTCCTCCTATCCCGGCGGTGTTGACCAAAAAGCCTTCTATCTCGTGATGTGCGTTCTGCTCCAATCACGGATTATATCTGCAGGCAATACAGCAAGTGCAGAGAGTGAGTGCTGAGCCACAAGCCGTTTCGATCGTGAGCAACTTTCAATGGAGCCTTTGTGAAAAAGAAATTGACAATCGTTAGTGCGGTGATCGTGAGTGTCTTAATGATCTCGATGCAGCTGTTTTCTTCGGCGCGTCACAGTGCTGCCAACCCCAAGCTGGACCAGCAGCCCTCCGACATGGCGGATGTGATCGCTGGGCCGGGGCGGATTGAGCCGATTTCCGATGACATCAAGCTGGGCTCGGAGTTGAGCGGCAAGCTGAAGTCGGTGAATGTGGAGGAAGGTGACTCCATCCACAAAGGCCAAGTGCTGGCGGTGCTCGAAAACGACGACTACCTCGCAGAATTGGCCTCCGCCACAGCCGAAGTACAAGCGAAAGAAGCGGCACTGCGCAAGGTAGTGAATGGAGCACGAGGACAGGAGCGATCGGAAGCGTTGGCATCGGTTCGTGCCGCCGAGGCAGCGATGGCGAGTGCGCAGGCCGACTTGGAGCGCCGGCAGAAGCTGTTCGACGCCGGGGTGATCTCGCGCGAGGAGTTGGAGCACTACACGCGGCAGTACAACGTCGCAAAGCAGGAATACGAAGAAAAGGTCGATCATCATTCACTCTTGAACACGGCCGCTCGCGAAGAGGACGTTGCCCTGGCCCAGTCCGATCTGCAACTGGCGGAAGCACACCAGGCCGATGCGCGGGCCAAGTACGAGAAGACCTTCATCAAGTCTCCTATCGACGGAATTGTCCTCTGCAAGCACCACCGCATCGGAGAGAGCGTTTCCAACTCTGCCACTGCGCCCGACCCGGTTCTGACCGTCGGCGATACCCGAGTGCTGCGGGTCCGCGTGGACGTGGACGAAAGCGACGTCAACAAGGTGCATATGGGCCAGAACGCCTATGTTACGGCGGATGCCTTTGGGAAACAGAAGTTCTGGGGACACGTGGTACAGGTCGGCGAACTGCTCGGTCCTAAGACGGTTCGCTCGGATGAACCTACTGAGCGCGTGGACCGGAAATTCCTGGAAGCCCTGGTGGAGTTGGATCCCGGCGCACAACTGCCCATGGGCTTGCGAGTGGACTCGTTCATCGTTGTCGACGGAGAACAAGCGGCTACGCTGCGCTAGGCGGTAGGGGGATTCCGAGCGAATTGTAGCCCACGAGCCGTGTGAGCCACTGTACGGGCCGAGTGGATAGGGCAAAGTCGGGGTTACACGGACGCTTCATACGACGCAGCCACTTGAGCCTGCGAGTGCTCAATGGAATTCATCGACCCCATTCGCCGAAGTGTGTGTCTTCGACGGAGGGAGCGGCGTGGGATTCGATCGAATCGTGTTCTTCGAGCCTCGGCAAGCCAAGGTTACGCACATAAGCATCAGCAAGCCCCATCTTCCTGCGACATTTCCTTTGCAGCATTGCCATAGTCTTCGGTGAATGTCGCCGTCTATCGGGGCGTTTCTATTTCAGCATTTTCGATTTTAACGAGAGGCGCCTTTAGATGCCAGCAGCCGGGTTCCACTCACAGCACAACTGGAAACCGGTTCGCAGCCTCGCGCAGCGGATTATCGGCCAGATGCGCATACCGGGCGGTAGTCTGAGGCTGCGTGTGCCCCAAGAGCTTTCCCACAATCGGCAAGGACACCCCGCTGCTAACCAGATGCGATGCGAAGCTATGCCGTAGATCGTGGATGCGAACCCCGGAAAGGTCGGCGATTTGGGAGACTTTGGCCCAAGGCCCTTTCAAATCGGTCAGGTGCGCGCCCTTCCTCCTGCCGGGGAATAGATACTCGCCATCGCGTGGCAGCGACTCCAACAGGGCCAATGCTTGTTCATTGAGGGGTACATGCTCGGTTTTCTTTTCTTTAGTGTGATGGCTCGGTTTCGTCCATACACCCCGTGTAAAGTCAAAGTGTGTCCACTTGGCAGTCAGGGCTTCACCCTTGCGGCAACCGGTCACCACGGTAAGACGAATCGCGCTCATGGCACGCTGGGCCTCTCTGCGAAGAAACTCGCGTTGCTTCTCCGACACGTCGGCTTTATTCGCGCAACGCTCGGGATATTCCTGCATAACGACGGCTAGCCGTTCAAACTCCCGCTCCGACAGCCACCGCTCACGTTTCTCCTCGTGAAATCTCGGGATGCTAGCAGCCGGGTTCCGGGTTACGCCCCACTCGTTGTCATCGCCGCCCGCCGCAAAGGAAAACATCTTGTGCATTAAGGCGAGCACGCGGTTTGCGCGGTATGGGGTGGCTTTCAGCGTTGCGTGCAACTCAGACACATCGCGGTGGGTAATACTGGAAGCACGCATCTGGCCCAACCTGGGCAGAATGATGGTTCCCAGCATGGCCTTATCCTCGACCACCGAACGCGGCCGCTTGTGCACTTCGGCATGATTAACCAGGTAGTAATCGGACAAGTCTTTCATCGTCCGCTGGCGTCCTTCGGCCTCGATGGCTTGCTGCTTATACGCCTGCTGAATCGCGAAAGGATCTTCCCCGCGATCTACCAGCGTCCGCAACCGCCGTGCTTCCTGTCGCGCGGTTTCTGCCGTCCAAGCACCCAACTGCCCAATAGTGTATCGGCGCTGGCGTCCATGCACCCGGTAGTTCAAAAGGAAACTCTTGATACCCGCTGCCGTCACGCGTAACCCGAAGCCCGCGATACTGTCGTTGCCTGCGTCCCAATGGATGTCATAGCCCAATTCCGGGGGCTTGACCCGTTTTGCGAAAGTTTGCGTCAGGTTCGCCATTTGCAGCGCCCCCCCTCGTTTTCCAAGCCTTTGCCGGATATGGTGTCAACGGCATGTCAGCATATTCTCAGCTGTTGGTGTCTTTCAGTGTCTCACATGGTCAGAGGTTTGTCCAGAATTGTCCAGTGTTTATGGGGGAGTTATGGAAATTATTGAAAGCAAGATGTCAGTGGATGTCAGCAGAAACAAAAAATACTCTGACTCTTAATCAGTAGGTTGAAGGTTCGATTCCTTCCGCGCTCACCACTCCTTTCAAGGAGTTGCACTGATCTGCCATCCATTCTCTTCGCTTTATTTACTTGTAACTGTGGCTGTTTTTGTGGCTGTTGCTACATCACGTACTTCTGCTGATTCAGCCGATCGATGACGACTTTGATCTGTGCCGTCTCCGGATGCAGATAACCCATCGTCGTCGTGAGACTCTCATGCCCCATGACTTCCTTCACCAATCCTGGATTTTTCGTCTCTGCCATAGCGACGGTGCCGAACGTGTGCCGTGCGCAATACAGTTTGAGGGCATCCGGAATTTCGAGCTTGTGAGCCAAATTTCTGAACGCGTGCTCGAGTCCGCTCAGTCCGATGTGGCCTGTGCGAGACTTCTTCGAAGGAAATGCCCAACCTTCTCGTGCGCACGCTTCTCATCTTCGACAATGACCATTCGGTCCCTGGGGAAGACTTTGACCGTCTTGATCCTTGGCACTTCACGAATCACCTTCCAATCACGAGGTGCGCCGGGCTCCATGACTCGCCGGTGGGCTTCGGGGGCCGATGCCAGGCGCAACTCGGCGGCAATCACCGGACGCAGGGTTCCGTTTCCCAATCCTGCCTGCAGAGCGGCATTCGCCTCCGACGCTTCTGGTTTAGGTTCGCCAACACCTCGAGGATCACATCGACTCCGCACCCGTTCGTCATGTCGAGAATCCGCTTCTGATAATCCGTAGAGCGGTGGTTGACCGCCTGCAGTGCGCCCTCTTTTTTTGCCAACTCCAGGCCTTCCTCACTTCCTGCCGTGCCGATGACCTTCATGCCCGCCGCACACGCGAACTGAACCGCGGCCAACCCGACGCCACCACTGGCTCCGTGGACGAGCACAGTCTCGCCGGGCCTCGCACGAGCCAACTGAAACAAGGCGCGGTGCGCAGTGGCATAAGGAACATAAGCTCCCGCGCCCTGGGCGTAGCTCACACGTTCTGGCAAGAGGTGCACCTGGGACCGCTTGCACAACGCCAACTCCGCATAGGCGCCGGTGATTGTCCCGGTGGAATAGACACGTTGCCCAAGTGTCAGGTCTAACTCGGCGCGGGCAGCTGGGCCGGCGCTTCCCGCCCGCTCCAATCGCCGGAATTTCGAGACTCAAAGCTATCCAGGGAGTGTGAAGCGGCCATTTGCTGACGGCCAAGGCAAAGTGCGAATCCACTGGAGTGTTACAATACTTAGGGAGATTCCTAATCGTATTATGATATCGACTATTGCTATCCGGGCTCTCGCGAACGAGCGCAGACTACAGATTCTTGAGTGGCTTAAGAACCCAACCAAGCACTTCCCCCCGCAAGTCGACGGCGATTTGGTGAAGGATGGAGTTTGCGGCTGCCTCATTGCGCGCAAGCTTCGCATTAGCCAACCGACCACGAGCGAACACATGAAGATTCTGTGCCAGGCCGGACTGACCCGCCCCAAGCGAATCAAGAAGTGGACCTTTTACAAGCGCGACGAGGCCAGAATCAAGCAAATCAAGAAAGTCATTCTAGCGAAGGTGTAGGAGCAGAACTGGGAAGCATGTTCCCAGCGGCGCTTGGAAGTTGTCCGCCCGAGTGTTTCCAAAAGCCTTAACCACAGCGTCCATCTGTTATATTGGATCGACACTGGGCTAAGTGTCGATGTTATTTTGCTAGGAGATCACGGACGGCCAAGCAGGTGACACGATGCTTGAGCGCCAGCTATTCGGGCGACGCCAGCTTCAACGCTTCGTCAAGCACCACGCCCTTCACCTTCACCATCACGAAGGCAGCGCCCTTCAGCAGTACACTTTCGGCAAGCCCAAATCCTGTCGCGGTCGGCTCAACCACTGCACTGACTTTACAGATGTGTGGCGTGGCGAGCGGCACGGCTCCCAGTGGTACCGCCACTTTCTATTTTGGCGCCAAGGTGCTTGGTACCGCTTCTCTCCGCCCGATCTCTGCCAGCTGCGCATCATCGAGCGCCGTTCTCAGCGTCAGCAGTTTGCCGCTCGGCACGGACTCCGTCACCGCTACGTACAACGGCGATGCCGACTACAATCCGGTCACTTCGTCTCCCGTCAACGTAGTGGTGGAGGAACCCTCCAACCTCTCCGCCAGCGTCAACCCAAGTTCCGTCAATCTTTATTTTTCAAACGGTGGGCGAACGTTTTTTAGGGCTGCATCGCCTAATTTATTAGGATTTTGGTAACAACTCTCCGGACACGTGCTGTAGCGCCGACCGAAAAATCTTCCGCTTCCTTCGGATGTACTCCACTACGGCGCATGTTCGTGCGAAAATAAGTTGGATCAAAACCCCAATAACCCTCGACAAACATTCTTGAGCTAACAACCTGTGTCGCTGCTCCAACATCGCGCGCAGCGCTCAGTTTTTCATCGGAGACTGCGGCATTGAGAATACAACCGTGATGTTTAGCGTGTGTAATTTCGAGGCCTGAAATCCCCGTGAATTGTGCTAAATTCGAGGGGAAGTGAGTCTGTGAAAGGATGCAGCCTTCAACCTACGGGCCGCTGGCTTCGCTTGGCCGGCGCAGCAGTCGGCTTAGCGTTTGCTTTGGCCACGCCGCCCGCAGCCCAATCGCAAGCACGGAGTACGCCTCCTTGCTCCGACGTTCCTCCCATTTTGCAACGAGGCACACAGCCGGCTCTGCCTCCCTGCCCTGACCCGCCGCCGGCCGCGTCGCGCCCTGCGGACTCCGGACCCACGCGTTCGCTGACTCCTTCCGAAGCCTTGATCGAAAGGGCCAGAGACGCGGCGTTCCAGTTTTCCCAGAAGCTCCCCAACTTTGTTTGCCAGGAGTTTATGTCGCGGTTTACCCAGCGAGGCCGTGAGGAGAAAATGCCCCTGGACACGGTTTCGGCTGAAATCATTTACGAGGACGGGCAGGAAAATTATCGTAACGTGAAGATCGATAACCGCCCCACGGATAAGCCCCTGCAGGAGATCGATGGGTCCTGGTCCACCGGGGAATTTGCGTCCATGCTGTTGGATCTTTTTCACCCCGCTACGCACGCGCAGTTCCGGTCCGGTGGTGCGTCTACTATTTCTGGGTTCAGCGCTCAGGTTTACGACTTTCAAGTGCAGAGTGAAAATTCACACTGGATGTTGCACGCGGGCTCTCAGAGTGTGGCTCCGGCTTACGTAGGATCCGTATGGGTGGATCCGAACACCGCGCGCGTCCTGCGAATCGAGATGCAGGCCCGCAACATGCCGTCAGATTTCCGAATGGATACGGTCGAAACCGCGGTTGATTATTCGTACGTCGGAATTGGCGAGACATCGTTTCTGCTTCCGGTCCATGCCGAGAGCTTGGGTTGTGAGCGGGGTACCAGCACCTGCAGCCACAACATCATTGACTTCCGCAATTATCACGAATTCAAATCCGAGATCAAAATTCTTCCCCATTGATTCGCTCGGACCTCTGATCAGTTCGCGACCCGCCCGTGCCGACAAGCTCCAGAGTAGTAAAGTGTCTTCGATAATGAGGACCAACCATAACACTCCGCGGATGCCCTTGAAGACCTTCGGACTTGCTTGTCCTATCAGTGCTTTCTGCGATCTCCTTTCGCAGCAAAGTGCGCCCTGCGGGTGGATCCCGATGGGTTCCAATGCGCGATATTTTCTAGGGTGGCGTGATCGTGATGCAGGCCGTGGCCTGACAACCCTGTTGAGGGCAGCCCTGCAGATTGACAGTCGCCGTGAGTGGGACCATCCCGTCGCCGCTGCCGTTGTTTTTCTCTTCGCAAACGTTGGGGGCAAACGCGTTTGTAAACAGTTTTCGCGGTGCATAGTAGCTTAGCGGATCACTTCCCGGACCGACGTTCGACCGGTCGCCGCAAATCTTCCCTAAGCCGTTGTTGAGCTCGGTGCAGCCCGGTCCGTCGCCATCGAAATCCGTATCGTTGCAATTCTCTCCGGGATCGCCGTCCCAAAGCGAAATACACCCGAGTTCCCAGTTCACGCTCGCGCTTTGGTTTCCACACGGATTGATCACTGGATTGAATGTAAGGGGACTGGCCGAGCCAGCGGCGATTGTAGCGGTGCTCGGGAAAATGGAAATCGAGGGCGTACCACCGCAGGTTACGGTGATTGTGGCCGTGCCTTGCGCGCTGGCATTGGCTTCCGAGACCGCGGTCAACGTAACTTGCGGCATGCCTTGGGCCGGGGCCGTGTAGGTTGTTGTGGTCGAAGGCCCGGGCGTATTTAAGGTGCCGCAAGCGTCGCCGGTGCATTGTTTCGAGGATAAAGACCAATACACGTTGAGATCCGACGTTCCTGTTACGTCAGCGTTAAAAATTTGTTGGCTGGTCTGCGGAACATCCGGATCGGTGGGTACAGGCTGTACCGTAATTCCTACGGGAACTATGGTGATGGTTGCCGACGCGGATTTCGTCGAGTCGTAGACGGACTGGGCCGTTATCGGGAACTGCGCAGGGTTAGGAATGCTAAGCGGAGCCGCATAGTCACCAGTTGATACGCAGGTCACGGGATTGCCCGGAGTGATCGTACCGTAAATGCCACCGTCGCCGTCGGAGTAACCATTCTCAAGCCAGCTGACTTCAACCTGCGACGGGTCGACCGCGCCGAGTACGGTAGCTTGGAACTGCTGTCCGCCTCCCGTCGGGATATCCGGATAGGGGGGCTCCGGTTGTACTGGCGCAACCACAACTTGCAGCACGGGAGTCGAAACAATGGTGATCTTCTGACTTCCGCTCACCGAGGGAACTGCATTGGACACGGCGCTGACTGTCACTGTCGCTGGATTGGGAACATTCGCGGGCGCGGTGTACAGTCCGCCGGTCGAAATCGTCCCGACCTGACTGTTGCCACCGTCTACCTGGTTGACCTGCCATGTCACCGTTTGATTGTTATTTCCGGCTACCGCTGCGGTGAACTGAACGGTTGAATTTATGGTCACCGCATTCGTGTTGGTGCACGAATCGGCGGATACCGTGACCGTGACGTTCTGCGGAGGAATCACATTTACCGATATCGACGCTGTAGCTGAAGGCTGAGCGTTAGAGACGGCAATCACCTGTACTACCTGAGTAGCCTGCGGAGCGGTATAGGTCGCGGTATCGTCAGATCCGCCTGTGATCGTGCCTACCGCCGCACTGCCGCCAGGAATGCCATCCACTTGCCACGAAACAGTTGTATTGCTGACCCCGGTCACGCTGGCTTGAAACGGTTGTGTTTCTCCGACTGGAACACTCGGCGGGGTGACCGGGCTGACTATCGTCACCATGGCGCCGCCCTGCGTTGCAGGCGAGATGTTCACGACCGCCGATGCAGCCTGTTGGGGATTGGCAACAGAAACAGCAGTAACGGTCACCGCGCCCGCGTCGGGGACCTGCAACGGAGCCGTGTAGAGCGCTTGGTCGCCGGAGCCAGGAAGTGGAGTAAGGGTGCCCACGCTCGAGTTGCCCCCGGTTTCACCATTTACCAGCCAGGTGACTGCGGGATTCGCATCGTTCACCGACGCGGTGAATAGAGCGGTTCCTCCCACTACGAGGTTCGCTGATTTTGGAGTGATGGTAACCGTACCCGGAGCTGTCTGCCCGCTAATGGACACTGCGGCGTTGGCGGTCTTGCTTTCGTCGGCGTTGCTAACGGCCGTGACCGTCACATTGGGGGGGATTGGCACATATGGAGGAGCTGTGTAGTTACCGGTCTTGTCGATGGTTCCGAAGGTGCTGTTGCCACCGGCGATGCCGTTGACCATCCAACTCACGCTGGTCTTGCTGGTATTGGTAACGGTCGCCGTGAAAGCTTGTTGCGCGCCCGTCGACATCGCCATGGATTGAGGCGAGACGGCAATGGTCACGGCGGATAGCGAACTCGATCCATCAATCGTGGCCGGGCTCACGCCGCCACAGCTTGTCAAGATCAGCACCAAAGCCAGCCACGCTGCAACACAAGAACAACGCCACATATTGTTAAACACAAAAAACTCCAATCACGTTTTCAAATCAACCCCGCCGTCGTCGCTCGGTCGACCCTAATCGCGGCCAGATTCAACAGCTCTCACCCCGGGCTTTTGTGAAGCCTGAATTGCCGGGGCTTTCGCCGGAGCCGGTTTGAGCTGTTCTTTTGCCCACTGAAAAATTCTCCCTCCTGCGGCCGCACCGAAGAACTCTCGCGTGCTGTCGTACTGAACCACTTGCGCGTCGGGGGGTGTAACTGCATTGATTCGCTCCTTCGCCGCTTTGGGGGTTATGGAGTCATCCATCACCTGTTGAATGCGAACGTGCTGCGAAGTCAAATGCGGTAACCACTGAACTGGATCGAAAGCGGCGACCTTCTTCAAGAATTCCGGTTTCACATAATTGGAACGCTCCGCCTCGGGAATGAGCTCAGATTTGGCCATCCAGTCTGGCCAATCTCCCCAGGGATCGAGCAAATCGACGGTTTTGATCCGCGGGTCCACTGCTGCAGAAAGGACAGCGATGGTTCCCCCAGATCCTTCGCCGAACATCCCGACTTTGGTCATGTCCAGATCGCCGCGGGTAGCCAGGTAATTCAGAATCATCTGCACGTCATGCACGGAGCTGCCCAGGGCTTCCGGTAGTTCGCTGACGAACCACTGCTTCATGGGCCGGTTCTGGTATCGATGTCCGGTAAGAGCGGATACAAATCCGATGGCAGCGAAACCATCCTTCGTCACGCGAGCACAGTAGCTGTCGTCCCGAAAGCGATCGGTTTCCGATGGATAACTGTAGAGGTACAAAATTACAGGAGGATTGCCCACTCCTTTGGGGCGGATCACATACAGATCGATGGGGTCGCCATGGCGCCACTTCACCTGAATCAGTTCACGCGTGAATTGAGGAAAGTTATCTTTTTCCCCCAGCAATGGCACCTCTGGAGTTAGCACGCCATCGCTGAGTGTGAGCGTGTTCCAATCCTCAAGGGTACCTGCAGCGGCTGGCCCGGTTCGCTGGTCCGGGTTCGCTTTCAGCTCTTGAGTCCAGCTGATCGCGGTGAGGGCGAACAGCCACGTCAGCGAAATAATGCAAAGCTGCTTAACTTTCGTCTTCCACAAATACTGCATTCCATCCTCTTTTCGGCGAGCTCTCTGAGCCAAGCCGGGAATCCCGACAATCCAACCGTGAAGCTCAGAAATGCTTCCATTGCTCTGCACTTGCACGATGGAGGCGGGCTTACGCTGCGAAGCGGAACCCGTCTCCACCGCTTACTTCAACCTCGCGCTACTGCTTCGAGCCGACGATCTCTTTCGCCGTGTCAGTGTAGAAGTCCAGGTCGGCCTGAATGGGAAATACAGCGCCACCTAAATCGCCACCCGCCTCGGGCTTGCCCGAGATAAATCCGTCTGACGCGGTTTTGCCCGACAGATTGTAGTGAGAGCGAAATACGGCTAGTTGATTAAAGGGAACGAAATCTGGGATGGCGGTAGCTGCCTGAGTCTGCGCGGCCACAATCAATGCAGCCACTCCGGCGGGGACTGAATGGGCTGTGACAACGCGATAAACGGACCAAATCGGGTAGCTGCCATTGATGATGTTGGTGAAGGAGACGAGCCCGGGGCACGGCGCCGTGCAGGTCGGGAAAAACCCGCCGGCATAGCTGGCATACAGAGGGTCGATTCCATCGACGGTTAAATATCTGGTGCTGTTAACCACGCTGGCGAAGTTTCCCGTGCTCCAGTAGGTGTAGCCGAGCACGTTTCCGTTGGCTGAGCTGCCCACTTCGGAAACCTCCTCGCTCGAACTCAGCGCTCGTTTGCGCCATCCACCTCCGGGGTTGGTGATATTTAATGGGTTGCCGCCCGCGTTCGCCGGATTCACACCCAGTTCCTGAGTAGAACCGACTTCCACACTGCGGGGAACCGAGAACTCCAGCGTATTGAAGGCTCCGGCCAAGGGTTCTCGCAGTATGACATTGAGGGGTTGAGCGTCCAGCCCAGGCACATTCGACAAGTCGCGAGTGTAGCCGAAGGTGCCATTGAGGGCTAAGCTGAGGGGAAAGCGGTCCACGTTTTGAAAAGCGGCGGTGTTGCTGAAGTCGCCATTGGAGCCTGTATTTTCTGTGTTGACGAAAATGACTTCGGGATCGGCACCCACATTGGTGGCGGTCCACCCTGGCAGAGTCTCGCCTGTAATCGGGTCGGTGCCCGAGATGGCAAAAGCTACCGGCGTCGCTTCAGAGCTGCTGAACGTACTTTGAATTGGCGTGCCGATCGGGCCTGGCCCATAACCCAGGCCGGTGTAGTGGACGGGATCAAGGGCAGCTAACACACGGTTTTCGGCAAACAAGGCGTCCTCGGGGCGACTATCAAGCAGCGCGGCGTTAAACGTGGCTGCGTTGAGAGCGGTGTAAACCGCCTGGGGCAAAGTCGTGTCGGTGAGTGTCGGAACCAGGTTCTCCCCGGCTAGTCCGATCTCACTGGATGGTATGGACAGAGTTGCTTTGGGCTGCGCCAAGAACAGTTGCGCGCCGACGGTTGCATCAATACTTAGGTAGGCACAGACATGGGTGAGGGGGGTGTTCCAGACAATCCAGATGTTCCCGTTCTCCGCGGGAATGCTGCTGGATCGTCCGTCAATCCCGTTACCTCCCTTCTTGTATGTCCAAATGTTGGTTCCACATTGCGATTTTGAGTAAGCGGCCAAGGCAAACGTATTGAACAGCACCGAAGCCCCGACCCCATTGAATAGAACTTTAGTGGCGGCGTAGGAGTTCAATCCTGTACACATAATCACGGCGAGCGCCACGGTGGCCGCCGTTCTGCTGATTCGCGTTGTCATTTTTCCCTCTCGGCGCAAATTTGCGCGTTGCGCGATGAACTCTACTAAACGAATAGACTAACTGGCAAGAGAAAAATTGTTAAAGTGTCGCTATCCGCGCTTTGCTCTTTTTTATGCAAAACATTGCACTTTTGCTGCTCCTTTGCCTGTATTTTTCTGTTGCCCGTTAGTCTATCTCTTTAGTAGAGTTTCACAGCAAGCCCGCCTGCTCGCGGGCGTGGATTTTCCCTCCCCTGACTACGAGAGGTGATGTTGTGCGATTCCGGCAGTTCTCTGGATGCTGCTTTCTTGTTGTTGTCGTCGTATTTGTCTGGACACAAAACGTCGTCGCCACGGACAAAACCCCGGGCAATCCCGCTCGAACTCACGCCTCGATCACCGGTACGGTGACCGACAAGACCGGGGCTGTCCTTCCCGGAGCTGCAGTTACGGTCAGCAATAGCGCCGGATTTAGCCAGACGGCCACGACCAATGACCGGGGAGAATACTCTCTGACCGACTTGCCTGCCGGTACCTACACCGTGACCATCTCTGCGCCTGCATTCAAAGACTTCCGCACTGAAGGCCTGACTCTGAGTGCGGATCAGAATATTCCTCTGGATGCGGTCCTTGAACCCGCCGGCACGACCACTTCGGTCAATGTGGAAGGACAAAAAGTCTCGCAAGTGGAAACCGAAACTTCTCAGATCGTCGGTACGATCACGCAAAAGGAATTAGTCAGCCTGGGATTGAATGGCCGTAACTTCACCCAGTTGATCGCCCTCACTCCTGGCGTGAGCAACCAGACTGGTCAGGATGAAGCGAAGGTCGGGATTACCGGGAGTGTTCGGTACAGTGTGAATGGCGGGCGCGTTGAATACAACTCCTTCAACGTCGATGGTGGCGATGTATTGAATGCCGGGCTCAATGGGAATCGGAGCACGCTGATCGTGTATCCCAGCCTGGATGCTCTCAACGAAGTACAGGTTCTCACTTCGAACTATGGCGCGATGTACGGTCGCAGCGCTTCCGGCACAGTTCTAGCCACGACTAAGTCTGGTACCAATCAATTTCACGGAGTAGCTTACGAGTTTATTCGCAATGAATTCTTCAATGCCCGGAATTACTTTGATGAGACCACGAAGGCGCCTCTGTATCGCAGAAATGACTTTGGCGCTGCCCTCGGCGGTCCGCTTTACATTCCGGGGCTGTACAATACGAACAAAGACAAAACCTATTTCTTTTTCTCAGAGGAATTTCGCTTCGAGCGTTCGCCTGTCGGTCCGGGAGGCGACAAGGAAAGCTACAACCAGGCAGTGCCGTCCGTTGCGGAACGCAACGGAGTCTTCAGCGACGTATGTCCCTTCACGACCCCAGGACTGAACGGAATCCCTGGCGGGCAAACTACTTTCTTTCGACAGAATGCCGCAGGCTCTTCAGGGAAGGTGTATCCCGACTGTCCGGGAATTCCGACCAGTGTCATTCAGAACGGGATTCAGCAATTCCTCACATTTCCGGGAAACCAGGTCCCAATCGATCCCAATGCGATGGCGATTCTGGGCACGAATATTATTCCCCTACCCAATTCGAGCACGGGTTGCAGTTCGACGATCGCGTCGTGTTTTAATTCGGTCACTTCTCCGAGCACCTACTGGCGCGAAGAACTCTTTCGCATTGATCACGACATCACCCCAAGTATGCGGGCGACATTCCGCTACATTCACGATTCCTGGGACACCACCATCCTCACGCCGCAGTGGGGCACGGTGCAGAACAGTTTTCCGACCATTCAAAGCGGATTCACCGGCCCCGGACTCAGCATGCTGGCGCGTCTGACCAACACCATTTCGCCTTCGCTACTGAACGAATTCGTCTTCAGTTACACCACCGATCACATTAACCTTTACAACATCGATGCCAACGGCGTGCAATGGCAACGGCCATCCAGTCTGACCATGGGCTACTTATTCAACAATGGATTCGGCGGCAAAGTTCCTGGAATCGTCATCGCCGGCACCAATCAGGCGTATGGAGGCAACGGATTCGGAGTGGACCCGGGCTATTTGCCATGGCACCATTCCAATCCGACCTATAACTTCCGGGATGATGTGAGCAAGGTTATCGGGAAGCACACTGTTCAAACCGGCATTCAAGTTGTGGTCGCCCAAAGAAACGAGTTGAACCAGGCGGTGGGTGCGAATACGGGAGATTTGCAGGGCATCCTGACATTCAGCAACGTCGGCAGCTTCAACAGCACGGGAAACTCTTTTGCGGATTTCTTGCTGGCTCGACCCAATGGGAATGGTGGAATCAAGAACTTTCAGCAGGACAGCGCTCAAGCTAACTATTTCAACCGCTACAACGTCTACGAGCCCTATGTTCAGGACGACTGGCGGGTCAACTCGCGCTTGACGTTGAACCTGGGTGTGCGGGTGAGCCTGTTTGGAAACTGGCGCGAGAAATACAACAACGTCTACAACTGGGTGCCGTCTGTGTTCAACCGGTCACTTGCTGAGCAGGCCGGCGTTGACTTCACTACGGGAGGCTTGGTCAACGGCCCTCCCTCAATTTGCAACTTACCGGGCGCGGGATGCGCCCCCATTCCGCTCAACCTGAGCAATCTCGATCCGCGAATCACCAACGGCCTGGAACGCTGCGGTGTCAATGGAGTGCCGGATGGTTGCATGACCAGCAAGTTTGTTAATCCGGCTCCTCGCATCGGTTTTGCTTTGGATCCGTTTGGCAACGGCAAAACGTCAATCCGTGCCGGCTACGGAATCTTCTTTCATCACGGCACTGGCAACGAAGCCAATACCGGATCACTCGAGGGCAGCGCGCCCTTGGTTCTCGATATGACGCAGAACAAGCCATTCACCTGGGAGTGTATTGGAGGGGTGGGGGAAGGTTGCGGCGCGTCCGGAGCCTTCCCCTTGAACGTCACTGCGATTCCGACCCACAGCGTGTGGCCGTACGTTCAGCAGTGGAGTTTCAGTGTGCAGCGCGAGTTGACCAAGAGCACGGTGGGTACGATTGGCTATGTTGGAAGCAAGGGAACGCACCTCACAACCGAGCTTCAGGTCAATCAGTTGACTCCTCCTCTCGCGTCCAACAATCCCTTTGGACCGGGAGGTCTGGCGGCAGGTCAGCCAATTACGACTGGTACCTGCAACACTTTTGACGGGTCACACTTTACATTGGGACCACAAGGTACGCTGTGGGATAACACGAATCCAGACTTCGTAAATCTAGAGGCCGCCTGCTTTGGCACGCCGGGCAAGAACTTTCCTGATCCCAACAGTCTTCGAACGGTTGCCCCGGGGGTGGGCCAGATCTTCTCCTTGCAAAACGTGGCAGATTCCGATTACAACGCGCTGCAAGTCACGCTCCGCCGCGCAACCGGTCCGCTCACGCTCGGCGTCGCTTACACCTACAGCCACTCCATCGACGATTCCTCAGACCGGTCTGATACCACACTCGTGAACGCTTTCGATCTCGCCTCGAACCGCGCGAGTTCCAACTTTGACCAGCGCCATTTGCTCAACATCAGTTATGTGTACAAACTGCCAAATCTGAGCGGCGCGCTGGAGAAGTGGGGCAGCAGTGACGCATCCGGCCACAGCGCCGCAGTCTCGGACTCGGCTGCTCGATACGCCAGAGTCATTGCTGACGGATGGGAACTTTCGGGCATCACGACTTTTCAATCGGGTACGCCTTTCAGTGTGATTAACGGCGCCAGCGCCAATGGTGTTTCGGTTCTCGACAACGCCGGAGTCGCCAATGGGACGAGCGCCGGATCGTATCCGGACGTGATTGGCAACCCGCACGCAGCCCCGCCGGTAGGGGCCAACAATCCGGAGAGCATTGGCCCGACCATAGGCAATCCCGCCGCCTTTGTCGCCCCCGTGGGACTCACCTTCGGAGACGCGGGGCGCAATTTCATGAACAATCCCAGTCGTTTGAACTTTGATGTGACAGCGCTGAAGCACTTCAAAATAACCGAAGGCAGCAATCTTGAATTTCGCATTGAGACCTTCAATCTGTTCAACCATACACAATTTCGCATCTACGATCCCGATCTCGGCAATACCGGCAGCAACACCATAAGTTGTTACGGTGGACCAAATAATTCCGCCGGGGACGCGAGTTGCCTGGCTGGGAGCTCCTTTCTGCATCCAGTTGACGCACACCGATCACGAACCATGCAGTTCGGGCTGAAGTACAGCTTCTGAGTAATCGGTCTTCTGTGTCCGTCGGGGTTTTATTGCCGCTTCGTATTGGCGTTACGCGTCCGCCGCTCTGAAGCATGGAGGATTTCAGCCGGCGCAGGTTCTTTCGCGGTCATCGGCCAGAGCATGATGACCTAAGTTTTTTTCTCGGTTCAAGTTCCTAAATTCCACAATGTTCGGCGAGAGAATTTGTGACATAATCGCCGCATCATGGAAATCTCAAGCTTCGATCTCTTGTACTTGGAGAGCGATCCGAGAACCAAGCAACCATCCGCCTGCATCTGCCTGAGAGCAAGCCGCAGCCAGGACTATGCTGGAGTGAAGGCTGAAAAGCTGATCACGACTCATTGCATGACTTTCATCGAACTGGATGCCGAGATCAGAAGGCTGCACGCGGAGTTGGATGAGATCCGCTCCAGGGCCAAGAAGAAGTTCTATAGAGCGCAGACCGCGGCCGCGGGCGCATAACCGCGTTCTGGAGATGTAGACAACCCGCAGCGCCCTCGAGTTTGAGATGCACACTCGAACTCAAGGTATTCTTTGTTTCCTAATCGTAGTTCCTGCCGGCCGCGACAAGGGTTCGACCACCACAGTCGCCGATATCGGCTTCCCATCGACGATAAGCCTGCCGATTATGGGATCGGCAGGCACCCTGTCGGCTCGGCTCACCCCAACAGCAAGAGCCGAGAATCGAAGGCCTGGACAATGTACTGCAGCAATTCCCATAAGCACAATAGAGATAGTTTGGAATCCCCGCACTGAGAATTGAAAATAAACCTCACATGTGATATTCCTCCTGTGGTTCACCACTTCAACTTGGCAGCCCGTACATCTTTAGGATGATCGGACTCACACGATGCGGAAGATCGCAGCCGCGTTCGTTTTCCGTTGCCGGGTGACGTGTGTCACAGACAAAGAAACGATTAATGTGAGAAACTCGTTTCACCCCAACAATGGGCTCGCGAGGTGCGAGCCCGTCAAAAGTACATTAGCCCAGGGACATCTCGGATCCGGGAGCGGAATAGTTATGTCCGCTCTTCCTGGGCATTTCATCACACGGCGCCGTTCCAACATTATTTTTTACAGCACTGAGGAGCTAATCCATGCCTGAGAAAGCCGAAGTCCGCCATACCCTGAGCGAGCAGCAAGCCCGCCAGCTCGCGAATGTCACCAAGACGGTCCCCATGATGGAAGTAATCACGCCACGCTGGCTGGTTACCTTCCTGTCGTGGGTTCCCGTCGAGGCTGGCACCTACCGCGTGAACAAAGTAAAACCCACGCGCCCCGGCACCCGCACTATCGAGTGCAGCCCTGACGAAGAGATCGACTTGCCCGAAATCTATGTCGATTATGAAGAAAAACCGCGCGAATACACCCTGAACGCAGTGACCACCGTTCTCGACGTGCAGACCCGCATTTCGGATTTGTACCGTAGCCCGCATGACCAGATCCGGGAGCAGCTGCGCCTCATGATCGAGAAGGTTAAGGAGCGCCAGGAAAATGAACTGGTCAATAACGCCGAATACGGCCTGCTGAATAACGTCGCCGCCGATTTCCACGTTAAGACAAAAAAAGGAGCGCCCACCCCTGACGATCTCGACGAACTGATCGCGAAGGTTTGGAAAGAGCCGTCTTTCTTCCTGGCACACCCACGAGCCATCGCTGCATTCGGCCGGGAGTGCACGCGCCGCGGCGTTCCCCCGCCTACCACAACAATGTTCGGTTCGCCATTTCTAACCTGGCGCGGGATTCCGCTAGTCCCCTGCGATAAGCTCGCGATAAAGGCTGAAAAGACCAACATCCTACTGCTGCGCACGGGTGAGAAGAAGCAGGGCGTGATCGGGCTGTTCCAGCCCGGGCTGCCCGGAGAAGTATCGCCCAGCCTGTCGGTCCGCTTCATGGGCATCAACCATAAAGCGATCGCGTCGTACCTAATCTCGCTCTACTGCTCGATCGCTGCTCTCACCGAGGACGCCATCGGCGTGCTGGAGAATGTCAATGTCGACCAATACCATGAATACGCCAAGTGAGCGCGAAGCGGCGAACGCACCCGAATCGGTTCCCGCAGATACCGCTGCAAGGAGGTATGAGAACCCGTTCGCCGCTACGGCCTCACTGCCTGATCCCGCAGTGATCGCCCGGCTGGCCAATGAGTTCTTCGCCGCGCTGCCGCGAACCCGTGTGCCTTTCGACAGCAATACGCCGACGTCACCTCCGACGGAGATCGATGCGGGCACCGTTTCACCACCAGCGGCTCCCAATCTGTCCCCGAACGTTGTTGATGCGGAGAGAGCTTCACCCGCCGCCGCAGTGCCGTTGTTTCCCCCGGTGAACGAGATGTTTGCGTTCCCGGGCGTGCCCGGCGTGGCGTCGCCTCCGAACGTTCCCACTCCACCCTCGTCACCACCAAGCGGACAATTAACCGAAGCTGATTTGCGGGCGATTCCGGCATCGCTGGTGGGGGCGATGGCATTTGTGCCCGGCGCTCCCAGCACGGTTGCACCGACGTCAGTTCCGGGAGCGCCGCCCGATTTTGCCGGGGGGAAGATTGCCTCCCCGGCCGGAGTTTCCACGTTGCCGCCGGCGATCGAGATGGTTTCGTTGCCCGGCGTACCGGCTACGCCTTCGTCTCCACCGACTGCCCCGCCCGGCGGAGCTGATATCGGTGCGATTCCCTCTTCTCTGGCAGGAGCAACGGCAGTGCCTGGTTCGTCCCCTTACTTTCTCGAAGGCGAGAAGGGTGCATCGACTGCCGCTCCGCCGACGTTTCCACCGGTGACCGAAATGTACTCGTTCCCCCGCGTGCCAGCGATGCCGAATGCGTCGGGAGTACAGTCGGTACCAAACGTTCCGTCCCTGCCTGCGTCGCCATCCGCGGCAGCGCCGACGGCGGTGGATGCGAGCACAGCTCCCGCTTCGCCGGATGCGTCCGCGATTGGGCCTCCCGCCTCCGGCATACCCACAACCAATACGCCCCTGCCATCGGCGTATACCGCCGACGCAGGCAACGCTGTTTACCCGGGTGCGGCGACTGCGTTCCCATCGCTGAGCGAAGTATTTTCTTTTCCAGGCGTGCCGGGCGTGCAGTCGGCTCCGGGATTGCCAGGATTGCCTTCGTCACCGCCCCCTGTTCCCTCAACCGCGGCCGACTTGCGGGCGGCGGTTCCGCCTCCGGCTGTGCCGGGCTCATCGGGCTACCCTCCCAATGCTGACAACGCTGCGCCCCAAACTGGAGCGAAGACGACTACGTTGCCTGCCGGCGTGGAGTCATTCGAGTTTCGCCCCGACTTGGCACCCGGAGAGCTGGGGATTGCCAAGCGTCCACTTGATCCTCGGCTCGTCCGGCGGGATTTTCCCATCCTGCAAGAGCAGGTGCATGGCCGGCCGCTGGTTTGGCTCGACAATGCGGCTACCACGCAGAAACCGAACGCGGTGATCGACCGGCTTTCTGCCTTCTACCGTCACGAGAACTCCAACATTCACCGCGCCGCTCACACGCTTGCAGCGCGGGCCACCGATGCTTTCGAGAGTGCACGCGAAAAATCGCGCCGCTTTCTGAATGCTTCTTCTACTCGCGAAATCATATTTGTTCGCGGCACCACGGAGGGCATCAACCTGGTTGCCCAAGCCTGGGGACGCCGCAATGTTTACAAGGACGATGAGGTGGTCATCACCTGGCTTGAGCACCACGCGAACATCGTGCCTTGGCAACAGCTGTGTTCGGAAAAGGGCGCGCGCTTGCGCGTGGCGCCGGTCAACGATCGTGGCGAAATCATCCTTGAGGAGTATGAAAAACTTCTAGGCCCGCGCACGAAAATTGTGTCCTTCAGCCAAGTCTCGAATGCTCTTGGAACCATCACACCTGCGCGCGAGATGGTCGAGATCGCCCACCGTCACGGCGCGCGTGTGCTGGTCGACGGCGCGCAAGCGGTCTCCCATATGCCGGTGGACGTGCAGGCTCTCGATTGTGATTTCTACGTATTTTCCGGACACAAGGTTTTTGCCCCCACCGGAATCGGCGTAGTTTACGGAAAACTCGACGTGCTCAATGCGATGCCGCCGTGGCACGGTGGCGGCAACATGATCGTGGATGTCACTTTTGAGCACACGACGTATCAGTCGGCCCCGGCGCGCTTCGAGGCCGGAACCGGAAACATCGCCGATGCGGTCGGATTGGGAGCGGCGCTCGACTACGTTCAGGAGATCGGGATGGAAAGCATCGCCGCGTACGAGCATGAACTTCTGAACTACGCGACTGTGGGACTGCTCACTGTCCCAGGTCTGCGGTTGATCGGAACCGCACGCGAGAAGGCAGGAGTGTTGTCCTTCGTCCTCGACGACGTGCGTACGGAGGATGTGGGTGTGGCGCTCAATCAGGAGGGCATCGCCGTGCGCTCCGGCCACCACTGTGCGCAACCCATTCTGCGGCGTATGGGCGTCGAGGGCACAGTTCGTCCCTCACTGGCGCTCTACAACACGTACGAGGACATCGACGCGCTGGTCGCTGCGCTGCTGCGGCTACAGGCTGGGCGGGGTGGAGACGTTGCGAAGAAGAGAGATTAGACGGGAAGGGAAATCAGGCGGGGTTCGGTCGAAGAGGATAGCGCCGCGTAGCTCACGGCGACGGGCGTTATGCAATCGATTCGGTGCGGGAGGGACAGGCAGATTCCCACTTCATTTCTGAGACTTTCAGTCGCGGGTGGGAGACAAGCAAGTGCCAGACGACTGCCTGGAAGGATTCGGTGTGCGGCGTAACCGTTTCCGGATTTACTGTAGGGACGACGACGCAAGCATCGGAGACCCGGGCGGTGAATCCGCCATCACGTCCGACGACACCACAGATTTTGGCTCCGACTTGCTGGGCATACTGCAAGGCGCTGACTAGATTGGAGCTGATATTGCGTTCCGCATCTCCGCCGCCGACCGAGAAAACGCAGACGGCGTCCTGCTGGCGCAGACGGCTTCCTTCCAGCCAGTTGCGATAGGCCGTGTCCCATCCGTCGTCGTTGATGCGGGCGGTCAGCTCGGAAACGTTGTCGGTAGGCGCGTAGCACTCGATGCCGGCGATTTTGCGAAAGTCGTTGACTGCATGGGAGGCATGGCCGGCGCCACCTCCAACGCCGAGGAAGAAAATACGTCCTTTCTGGCGGCGGACCTCGAGTAAGAGATCGAGCATACGCTCGATGCTCTTCTGATCAATCAGGCGGAAAATCTGAATGGCTTCCTCAAAATACTGAGAGGTGTAGTTCATCGCGGTTGATCCTCCTGCGTCATGCAGACATTTCGTGCGGTTATGCCGCGCCGGCTGCGGGCGCAGCGAATGTCGCCAAGTGTTTCAACAATGGCTGGGCGGTCTCCGGGTCTTTTAACGAGTAGGCGATGGAAGCCTGGAGATAGCCGACTTTGTCTCCAGCATCGTAGTGCGCGCCTTCGAACTGATAGGCGTATACCGGAGTTCGATCCGAGCACAGAGAAAGAGAGTCAGTTAGTTGGAGTTCTCCGGCATAGCCAGGCCGGGTGTGGTCGATGCAGGAGAAGATCTCCGGTTCGAGGATGTATCGGCCAAAAATGCCAAAGCGCGAGGAGGTTGATTCTGGGGACGGCCGCTCGGTGAGAGAGATAACACGAAGGGCACGTCCGCCGCAGCCAGAATCGTGCATGGGGATCACGTCGAGAATTCCGAAACGGCTGATGTCAGACAGCTCTAGCGTCCGCGTAGCGATCACGCAGCCGGGATGTTTGTCGTAGCATTCCATGAGTTGGGAGATGCAGGGAGGTTCGGAATCGATAAGCGCATCGGGCAGGATCACTGCAAAAGGTTCATCTCCTACCTGCGCTCGTGCGCAGCGAATTGCATCGGCCAATCCAAGCGGAGCATTCTGCCAGACGGTGTGAATCTCGGCCAGATGCGATAATCGCCGAATCAAATCGGCAGCTGCGGTGTTGCCGCGGGTCAGGAGCAGACTCTCGAGGTGCGGATTCGGAAGGAAATGTTCCGCCAGCAGGCGCTTGCCGCTGCTAATCACAAGGATGACGATTTCGATGCCGCTCGCCGACGCTTCTTCCACGGCAAACTGAATGAGTGGTTTCCCGGCGACGGGCAGCAGTTCCTTGGGAACGACTTTGGTGGCGGGAAGAAACCGTGTGCCCAAGCCGGCTGCGGGGATCACCAGCTTGCGAATTCGTGAAGAGGAACTCATCCCGTTTTGCGTGCGGCGAGAATGGTGGAATAGCCGAGCACGAGCCGCCCGAACGATCCCAGGTACAGGCACTCCGAAAAAGCATGGAGCACGGTTTTTGCCACGTTCTTCCAGATGTCTTGATTGATGATCACGGGCGCGTTCCGTACCGCGAGTGTCTGAAATCCGCACTTTTCCGCCAATTGCGAAATGGTCTTCGGCTCAAATGAGCAGAGGTGCGCGGGAGGATCAAATCCAACTAAAGGATGCTTGCGAGTGTTCATCCAAAACGGATCCTGGAAACCAAGCTTCTGTCGAGTCTTACCGACAAGGGCATGCAGCCGGGCGTCGGGCACCGCTAGCACCAGCAGCCCACCGTCGACCAGCAGATTCCGCAGGCCAATCAGAACCTGCTTCGGGTCGGGCACATGCTCGATTACGTTCAACACGGTGATGACATCGAAATCACGGCGCGTGGGAGCCGCCAGAAACTCCTCGATCGTGCCGGTATAGGTGTCGATCCCGTTCGTGAATTGGGCTTTTTTGTTTCGGATTATCAGGGATAGAGTTGAAATCTCCGAACCACCGGTTCGAGTGAACCACTTGGTTCGACGGCATTCTAGTGCGGAATCAACCAAAGATACACTCCGCGCGGGCGGTCTGCACGGAGCGATCTTAGGCGGCGATTCAGCGATGTTTGATGAATGCGCCGGTTTGCAGTTCCGCCATTGCTTGGCGTAGCTGCTCTTGCGTATTCATGACGATCGGGCCGTACCACGCCACCGGCTCTTCGATCGGCTTGCCAGAAACCAGCAGGAAACGAATCCCCTCATCCCCAGCCTGAACCGTAATCTCGTCGCCACGGTCGAACAGAACCAGCGAGTGATTACCGACTTCGTACTTGGCTGGCGCGTTGGGGTCCGCGGCTTGTTCGGTCAGCACGGCACGAGGATCTGAAGCATCTCGGAACGTGCCAGAGCCCGCGAACACGTATGCGAAAGCATTGCGCGTGGTCTCGATTTTGAGCCGCTTCCGCTGTCCCGGAGCGACCGACACATCGAGGTAATTCGGATCAGCAGCCACACCTTCCACTGGTCCCCTCTTGCCCCAAAACTCGCCGCAGATGACGCGCACGCGGGTACCGTCATCGTCGGTAACCTCAGGAATCGCGCTTGCCGGAATGTCCTGATAGCGAGGGTCAGTCATCTTCAGCGATGAGGGCAGATTCGCCCACAACTGAAAGCCGTGCATGCGCCCCTGAGTATCGCCCTTGGGCATCTCCTGGTGCAGAATGCCGCTGCCCGCCGTCATCCATTGCACGTCGCCGGCGGTCATCTTGCCTTTGTTGCCCAGACTGTCTCCGTGTTCCACAGACCCGGCAAGGACGTACGTGATCGTCTCAATCCCGCGGTGCGGATGCCAGGGAAATCCGGCCTTGTAGTCGTCCGGGTTGTCGTTGCGGAAATCGTCCAGCAGCAAGAATGGATCGAATTCCTTCGTCTTGCCAAAGCCGAAGGCGCGTTGCAACTTGACGCCAGCGCCCTCGATAGTGGGCTTCGGTTGAATAATCTGTCTAACGGGTCGGAGTGACATAACTCTCCTTCTTTCTTTTGCACGCCGCGGGGCTATGTGTGCTACGCGGCGAATGGTTTAGGCCTTCACGAACTGCACATCGAGTGTGACGGTGACTTCATCGCCGACCAGAAAGCCACCCGTCTCAAGCGTGGCGTTCCACGTCAGGCCAAAATCTTTGCGGCTAATCTTCGTGGTCGCAGAAAGACCGACGCGGGTGTTGCCCCATGGGTCTTTGGTAGCCGCCGTCGGTCCCTCGACGGTGAACTGCACACTCCGAGTCACTCCGTGAATCGTCAACTCGCCGGCCACGGCCAGTTCGCCGTCCGCGACTCGGGTTATACGTATGGATTTGAATGACAGCGTAGGAAATTTCTCCACATCGAAAAAGTCGGCGCTCTTGAGGTGCGCATCCCGCTGGTCGTCGCGAGTGTTGATGGAAGCTGCCTCGATCGAAGCCTCTATGTGAGAGTTGGTTAAAGCAGTCTCGTCCAGAGCTAGGACACCCTCAAGGCGTGTGAATTGGCCCTTCACGTTCGAGATCATCATGTGCTTAACTTTGAACTCGGCGACCGAGTGAACGGAGTCGATCTTCCAGGTAGTGATTGCGGTTTGTGGGGCAGCGAGCGTGGTCATGGTAAGTTCCTCTCTGAACTGATTTGATGCGTTACACCAATAATCGTTGCAACAAATAATAGATCCAACAAATCAAGCCACTTGGGCGCGGGAAAGGCGCAACAGCCCGCTCAAGGCCTGGAGGCGGTCTTGTCCCAGGTGGCCTAATTGTTTACGGTGGACCGTGCGCACCGGTTCATCCAGCCGGGCCAAGAGCTTAAGACCTTCCGGCGTGATCCGGACCATCACCGTTCGCCGGTCCTTGGTTTCCCGGCAACGCGAAATCAATGCGCGCTTTTCCAGTCGATCCAGCAGGCGAGTGACATCTGGGTCCCGGGTAATCATGCGGTTAGCGATTTCTCCGCAGGGGAGCTCATCCGCCGCGCCGCGCAGGATTCGGAGCACATTGTACTGAGTTGGAGATACGTCCTCACTCTTGAGGATCCGAACCAACCCCCGCGACAGCATATCCGTAGTGCGCAGCAAATCTAAAAATGCCGTCTCCTCGGGGCATCCGACACGTCGTTTATTCTTGCCTGGCACAGCTGTTTTCTTCATTCAACAATCATATTATTCGTTTTAACGACAACTGTCAAGACGAGTAAAAGTGGAGCAACACCTTTACCTCGTCGCCGCCCCCCAGCGGCGGCGCAAACGGTTATGTGGTAGTTGGAGGTTCGGAATGAGCGGCAAGTGCATGAATGCGGCCTGCCCAGACACCGCGACGACTCTTCGCTATACCGCTATCAATCACCTAGCTATGCCAAACGGTGAGGGCTGTTAACAGGCCGATACACTCACGACCCGGTCAAGTTCGCAACGCTGCCCATTTCCAATCTTCCACGAAAGCTGACACAATCGTCGAGATCGAGTTCCGTTCGAAATCCGGCGACACGCATGCGACTTGGAGGAGTACATGGTCCCTCACTCGTTTCGATTCCCCGGTGAAACTGATTCCTACCGCGGTGCTCGCAACCAGTTGCTGCAGGCGGAGATCGACCTGAGACGACACGTTGAAGAAGTTGCAGCTCTGCGTCGCCAGCTTCCTCTGGGTGGCCAGATACCAGAGGACTATGTCTTTGAAGAAGGCTCAGCCGATCTCAACGACGCGCACACCGCCCGGGAGGTGCGGCTCTCCGAACTGTTTCAACCCGGCAAAGATACTCTTGCCATTTACAGCTTCATGTTTGGGCCGGAGATGAAAGCGGCGTGTCCGATGTGCAGTTTGATCATCGACGGTCTTAACGCCACCGTAGTACATGCCGCTCAACGCATGAGTCTGGCGGTCGTGGCAAAGTCTCCGCTCGAGAGACTTCGCAGCTTCGCGCGCGAGCGGGGATGGAACCGCCTGCGTCTGCTCTCTTCCGCCGGCAACAACTACAACCGTGACTACTATGGCGAAAATTCTGATGGAGGCCAGCAGCCATCGCTGAATGTCTTTGTTCGCCGCAATGGAAAGATTCACCACTTTTTCCATTCCGAGCTTCTCCTGGTCCCGTCTGAGCCGGGACAGAACCAGCGCCACGTCGACATGATTTGGCCGCTGTGGAACCTGCTGGATTTCACGCCCGAAGGTCGGGGCTCAGACTGGTATCCGAGTCTGACTTACCGCTGACCCAGGGCTAAGGTCCAGCGGCGCTGACTTGGGAATTCGGGAGGGCTTTCGCGGATTTAGGTCAGCGATGAAAGAACCGCCGCCCGAAGCGCAGGAAAACGTGGCCGAGAAAACGACGCCTGAAGTTGGGCGTCAAGTTTGATCTTGGTGTGAGCCATCGGCCTCTTTGCTAGAGACTCAATGGACGACTGCGCTTATCGAGGCGTCCATTGGGGATGGCCGGTAAAAAGGCCATTCGCCACGCCGATCTGATATGCGAGCACCACTCCGAAGGCCAAGCTCACCAGGCCTGAAGCCAGCCCTAGGCGTCGCGAAAAGTTCTGGTGCCTTTTTCCAAAGAAGTTGAACGCCGAGGCTATGCTCATCGTGATCAGCATCATGCCGCCAACCGTGCCGGCTCCAAAGACGAGCAGGTAGGCAATCGCCCAGTGTGGATTTCGGATGGTTGTGAGAATCAGCAAGGCCACTGCAGCGGAGCCCGCGAGTCCATGAACAATACCCACGACCAACGGACGAAGCTGTTGATAAAGACCGATCCTGCCGAATAATCGATCCAGCCAGGTCAGCGGCGTTTGCTGGGCGCTGTGAGCATGCTCCTCCGGAGAGTGGCCGTGGGCGTGAGTGTGTACGTAGTCGCCGTGGTTGTGGGGATGCTGATGAATGACTTTTGCCTCCTGGTAAGGTTCTGAGATCGAACCCGCGGAGCGCAGGAAGCTTGCAATATTCATCGCGCCAAGGAAAATCAGCATCAATCCCACGGACAGCTCCATGGAGAGCCCAATCCTTGCGGGAATCACTACATCAAAAAGAATGATGACAGTGCCGACGGCGAAAATCGTGAGAGTATGGCCAATGCCCCAGAAGATGCCAGTCATCGCTGCTTTCAGCAGGTTACGCTGGCGGCTCACGATCGTGGTGACGGCAATTACGTGGTCGGGATCGGTGGCGTGGCGCATCCCGAGAAAAAACCCCACCGCGATAATAGAAAGAAAACTGATCATCGAGCGCGTGCCTTTCCTTAGCTTGCCGCTGCAGCGCGCAACTCGTCAAGGCGGGTGGTCAGAAAATCCAAATACTCGTCCATCCCGTCGCCGGTCTTGGCGGAGAGCTTTAGAACCCGCATGCCGGGGCGAACTGCCTGGATGTTGCCATATGCGGAATCCCAGTCGAATTCAACCGCCGGCGCCAAGTCCATCTTGGTGACGATTGCCACGTCGGCGCTATTGAAAATTGTGGGATACTTGAGCGGTTTATCCTCGCCCTCGGTGACCGAGATCAGCACCAGCCGCAGATTCTCACCTAAATCATAAGATGACGGGCAAACGAGGTTCCCAACGTTCTCGATGAATAGGAAATCCAACTGGTGGAGATCCCATCCCTCCAGCGCGTGTTGGACCATCGCGGCTTCGAGATGACAGAGCGTGCCGGTGGTAATTTGTTTAACCGGAGTCTGGCTGCGTGCCAGGCGCATTGCATCGTTTTCCGTGGCGAGATCGCCGACGAGCGCAGCGACGCGATAATTTTGACGAAGCAGCGTGAGAGTTTTTTCGAGAAACAGAGTCTTGCCCGAGCCCGGACTTGACACCAGGCTGACGACAAAAACTCCGGCCAACGGAATTGTTCTCGGAGCGCACGAGCTGCTAGGTCATTTTGCTTCAGAACATTTTTCCCGACTTCGACTAAGCGGGGTTGTGAGCCCATTCTTCTATCTCCACTGCTACGACTTTGATTTCTTTACCTTGCACGATCTCGGATGTGGGCGTGCCGCATTCAGCACAGCAAAATAATTGAATGGAACTGAGCGAGCTCTCCCGTTGGCAGCTGGGACAAAAGACCACTAGGGGGACTTCTTCGATGATCAGGCGTGAGCCTTTCAGTAGGGTGTCGTCGCACGCCATTCCATAAGCAGACAGCAGGGCTTCCTTCACGACGCCAGACAGCTGTCCAAGTTTGAGATGGACGGCACTGATTTGAACGCCTCCGCGCCGGTCGGCTTCTTCTTCCGCCATTTCGACGATGCTCATCGCGATGGATAGTTCGTGCATAGTTCCTAGTTTTCGCGATGCAGATCGAATCGTTGAAACGCCGCCATCGCTGCCTGGCCCAGGCTGATCCCGCCGTCGTTTGTCGGGACGGCGTGGTTTGTCCAGATCTGTAAAGCTTCTTTCTCCAGCAAACACTTCAAATCTTCCAAGAGTAATTCGTTCTGGAAAACGCCTCCTGAAAGAACCACGATACTTAGATTGTGCGCCTTGCATATCACGACCAGAGCGTCGCGCAGGCCGTAAGCCAGCCCACGCTGGAAGGCACGGGCAATTTCTCCAGGTTTCCGCCCGCGCAGCCGATCGTGAACTACGGATTGAAGTAACGGCCGAAAATCCAATTCTTCACTTGAGTATGGAAATGGATACGGTTCGGTCAGAGGCGCGCTGCGAGCGAGTTGTTCCAGCCACATCGCGGCCTGTCCTTCAAATGTGACTTCACGCGTGAAGCCGAGGAGTGCCGCCGATGCGTCAAAAAGCCGCCCCATAGAAGTAGTGGAAAAGGTGCGCACGTTTTTGTGCACTAATCCCAAAGCGTTTTGGTAACGCCTCGGGAACCCGAAGGGCGCGGCCATCAGATCAGGCAAGCCCTCTAACTGCGCCAGAAAACCAGCCGCTGCTTGGACCGGATATTCGGCAGCGGCATCGCCGCCCGGCAGCGCAGCACTGCGTAGATGCGCGACTCGCTCAAAGCCTGCTTTAACGCTCCCGACGAAAATCTCGCCGCCCCAAGTGCTGCCGTCGTCACCATAGCCGGTGCCGTCGAAGCTGACTCCCGCAACGCGCGTTTCCCACGCACCCCGCTCTGCCAGCACGGAAGCAATATGCGCACGATGATGCTGTACCGCTAGCGGCTGCGGAACTCCGAGGGTCGAGGCATGAGTGGTGGAGACGTATTCCGGGTGAGAATCGTGCACCACGAGCAGCTCTTCGAAGCGCACCTCATACATCGAAATCAGATCCCGAATCGTTTCCTGGAACGCGCGAAGCGACTCGTAATGCCCCAAGTCGCCGATGTGCTGACTGACGAACGCCTGGCCACCGACAACAAGCGTGATCGTATTTTTCAGGTCCGCACCTAACGCCAGAATCGGGCGCTCGCTGGGAATTGCCGCGACGGCGCCTGGAGCATAACCTCGTCCTCGACGAAGGATGACCGGACCAAACGCTCCCACCCGGGCGACCGAGTCGTCGACGCGGCGTGCAATCGGACGCTGTCCAATCAAGAATGCGTCAGCAATTCCCGAGAGACGAGCAAGCGCTCCTTCATCTTCATACGCGATAGGTTCACTGGAGCGATTTGCGCTGGTCATTACGAGCGCTTCCGGCGCGCCTGCCGCGAAGAGCAAATGGTGCAAGGGAGTGCAGGGCAGCATCACTCCGAGTTCGTCATTCTCGGGAGCGACCTCACCAAGTTCCACTTTAGCCGGCGCAAGCACAATAGGCCGCGCCGTTGACGTCAGCAGCCCTTCAGCTTCCTCGGAAAGGTCGACCAAATTGCGGACAACTTCGAGATTTCGTGCCATGAGGGCAAACGGTTTTTCCTTGCGGTACTTACGCTCTCGCAAAGCCCTGACAGACGCGGTATTCCTGGCATCGCAAGCGAGATGGTATCCGCCGAGTCCTTTCACTGCGAGGATGCTGCCGCTGTTAAGCAGCTCAGCTGCTTTGTGAATGCTGTCTTCACTCCCGTACACGATTCCATCATCGGCGGAAATGTAATAGGCCGGTCCGCAGACCGGACAAGCAACCGGCTGCGCGTGAAAACGGCGGTTGTCAGGATTGTGATATTCCGCCTCACAATACTTGCATAGCGGCCACTGATGCATCGTAGTGTTGGGCCGGTCGTAAGGAAGAGCGAGGACAACCGTGTAGCGCGGACCACAGTTCGTGCAATTGATGTAGGGATACCAGTAGCGCCGATCAGCTGGATCGAAAAGTTCTTTCAGGCAAGCATCGCAGACAGGAAGGTCGGGTGAAATGCGAACTGTAGGGCGGTCCCGCCGTTGGCTCTCTCGAATAGTGAACTCGCTCAGGCCAACTGGCGCGGCGGGATGGATTTCGATGTCCGCGATGCTGGCTGCCGGGGGAGGTTGCGTTCTCAGATCTTGAACAAAAGCCCGTAGCCGCGGCTCGGCCCCTTCAAGATAAATCTCAACTCCCTCCTCGCCATTCAGCACCCAGCCAGCGAGAGTGTTAGCGCGAGCAAGACGATACACGAAGGGACGAAAGCCGACGCCTTGCACCACGCCGCGAACTCGAATCGAACAGGCGGTGGCCATGGTTATTCCGCATCCACCATGCAACTGCGGCCCTGCCAGCCGATTTGAACCACCTTGCCATCCTCGACCAACACAGGCACGCTGCGTTGTCCCGCGGCTAACGTGCGCATGCGCTGACGGGCTGCCGGATCAGCCTCGACGTCATATTCAACGAAAGCGGAGCGTTTCCACTCCAGCCACTCGCGCATCTCCTGCGTGTGCGGGCACCGCGCGGTACCGAATAGTTCAAGCTTGGCCACGACGCAGCACCTCCAACCTTTCGCGAATGATGTGATAGATAGAAGCTTGCACTTCCTGAATACGGGGTATGTAGTCGCATTGCACGACGATGGGGAAGTCTGCCAACTTACGGCGCTTGATCTCGCCGCCGTCGTAGCCCAGCAATCCGACCGTCAGCATGTTCCGCTTGCGAGCCTCTTCCAGCGCCATGATGATGTTGCGCGATCCGCCACTGGTGGAAATTCCGATGGCAACGTCCTCCGGGCGACCGTGGGCAATGAGTTGGCGAAGGAAAACGACTTCGGTGCCAACATCATTGGCAATCGCGCTGATATTCGCCGGTTCCAGTGAGAGCGAGACTGCTGGAACGGGACGATAGCCCAAGGGCGGAAGCACGCAGTCGATGGCCCAATCATTCGCGTCCGTCGCCGACCCGCCATTTCCAAAGAGAATGAGCTTGCCGCCTTTCAATAGACGATCATGAATCGCGAGAGCCGCGTTGCCGATCTGCTCACCTTGCTCATGTGCCACTTGCGCGCGCAGGCGCGAATCGTCCTGCACCTTCATCCCGATCGAGGCCGCGACTTCTGATAGCAAGTCGCCGGTCTCCTGTTTTTCCTGACCAAGAAATGGGTACAGGAATCCGGCTGCTCCAACCTCGTGTCCCATTTCGCGATGCTCTAGAAAGACGTGTACGCTTTCCCACAGCGTGTGGTACAGGATCTCAATCATAGATGTGGACATGTTGCTCCATTTTTCGCAGCAGTTATATGCTCACGCTCTCACCTTGCAGGAAGTGATCAGGAACCCAAGGAGAAACAACCTACGAGGTTTTGAGACCGAGATACGACCGCCAGGCTGCCCAGCAATTCGAGGTTTCTATCAGAACTCTAAGCGGACGTGAGGTTTTCGCAAACCCGCTGGCGTGCTTTGAATAGTGTTCAACTCGGGCTTCAATCCAATCTAGCTCAAGCCGTCTTTTCGCGGACATTCCACTGCACCGCGTGTTGTACCAGTTCGCGCGCGCTTCGCAGCGACAGTTTCTCTTTGATGTGCGCCTGGTAGGACTCGACTGTTTTCACGCTGAGGTGCAGAGCGTCGGCGATCTGGCGCGTTCCTTGACCTTCGCCAATCAACCGAAAAACTTCCAGTTCTCGGTCGCTGAGATCGGAGACCGACGAGTGCTCTGAAACATTGGCACCGCGGACGTAATGTCGCAGCATGTTGTTGGCGATCCGGTCGCTCACATAGATTTCGCCGCTCAGGATCCGGCGCAGCGCCACCAAAACCTTCTCGGTCGCCTCTTGCTTCATGATGTAACCGTTCGCGCCCGCTCGCAACGCCCGCTCCGCGTAGATCGACTCATCGTGCATAGAGAGGACCAGCACGGGCAGACGCGGCGAGGTAATGCGGATGTTCTTAAGCAGTTCTAGTCCATCCGGACCGTTGAGTGAGATGTCCACAATAAGAATGTCCGGTTTGGCGGCCTGAATCGCGGACAATGCCGCATGCATCTCTTCGGCCTCGCCGCAAACCGCCAGATCTGCTTCCCGATTGATAAGCAGCGCCAGCCCTTGGCGGACAATGGGATGATCGTCAACCACGAATACGGTTTTCTTTTTGGACGCGAAATTGTTGTGCGCCTGTTTAGCGGTCATGGATAACCTTCTTCGAATCTTCCTTGCTTTTCGCGAGGGGAAATAGACATGTAATTGTGATTCCGCGAATTCCGCCGCTCTCCACCTTTAGCGATCCACCAATCATCCTGGCCCGATAATTCATGATTTGCATTCCCATGCCCGAGCCATCTGTGGAAGATTCTGGCAGCCTGGAGCCGTCGTTCTCGATCTTCAAAGTGCCGTTGCCGTTCCGCGCAAAAAGGCTAATGGTGATGTTCTTTGCCTGCCCGTGCTTGATCGCATTGTTCACCGCCTCTTGAGCAATGCGATAAAGATGCGTGGACATATTCGCATCGTGAATAAGAACCGGTTCGTCCATACGCAGACAACAAGAAATATTAAACAAGTCTTCTACCTCGGCAGCCCACCTCTTCAGCGCCGACATTAGGCCGTGGGAATCTGAAATTACCGGAAGAAGGCCATGCGCCAGTTCTCTAGTCTTATTGATGGCGTCGTTGACCAACCCTACGATCCTGGCCGCTTCGGCTGCTTCCGCCAGGCCTTTCTCGGCAAGCTTCTGTTCCTGCACCTTGCTCATGAATGCAATTCCGGTCAGGTGTTGCCCTAAACCATCGTGCAGATCCTGCCCAATGCGACGCTGTTCTTCTGCGCTAATTTCAAGAATTGCTTTCTCCAGGCGCTTGCGCTCGGTGATGTCGATTCCAGTCGCGATAATGTATGCAGGGGTTCCATCTTCTCCCGGAAGGATAGTGCTTGACCACGCGATCAGCCGCTGCGAGCCATCCCGCGCAACCCAGGATGTTTCGTAGTCCCGGGCGCTATTCTCCACCCGCAATTGTTCGACCATGATCTTGAATCGCTCTGCCTCTTCTGGAACCAGGCACAGATCCCAAAAGTATTTCTCCTTAATCTCCGCAAAGGAATATCCGGAGACTTGTTCACAGGCTCGATTGAAGCGGACAATCCGGCCCTGCGGATCGAGAACCACGACCAAAGCTCCAACCGTGTGCAATATGGCCGAGACAACGTTGCGTTCCTCCTGCAGTGCTTCTTCTGTCCGCTTAAGTTCGGTAATGTCGAATGCGATACCGTGAATGAACCAGGGCCGGCCATTCTTCCGGCGGATCATTTTGGCTTCGCAGTGAAACCAGACCAGCCCGCCATCTCGCGCAATGACGCGATAGGAAGATCGAAGCGGCGTGCCTGAGAGAAACATCTGAGCCGCCTCCACGCTCCAGCGTTGTTTGTCGTCAGGGTGAATCTGCTGATACCAGCGAATGGGATCTTCTAACCATTCTTCTTGTGAAAAACCCAGACTGGCTTCAATCTGCGGACTCACATACGCTTCGCCGATACCTCGGTCCAGATGGGCCATAAAAACGACTGCGGGAATCTGCTCGACCAGCGCTCTATAGATGGCGTCGACATTCGGCAATTGCTCTTCTGGCTCGTCTCGGCTGATTGCGTCGTTTGAGCTTTCCAGCGCGACAGAGTTGCTGAGGAATACCGCGGCGAGATCCGCGAGAAGAGTTTCTGCTTCGAGAGGAGTGATGACTTCCGTGTGGCTCGGCCCCATAGAGTCAGCCCGTGCCACGCTTTCGAAGCTCGCCCCCACAACCATCCTACTGACACCTCATAAGAACCTCTGGACACGGGCCAACAATCTACGAGCTTACTTTCGCGCCCTTGCGCCGCCAACTCGGTTCTTTATTCAGCGACGATTGCGTAAACCGACGCAACGCGTGGATCGCTCTGCCATAAGTCATCACCGCATTCGATGACAGCAATGAACCTGGTGGTTGATCCATGAACGGCATGAATTTATCGGGAAATCCTGGCATCGTGCACCCGATGCAAATACCGCCAACGTTGGGACAGCCACCGATTCCGCCCATCCAACCGCGCTTGCCAACGTTACACTGAACCACTGGCCCCCAGCATCCCAGTTTCACGATGCAGAGAGGCGATCCATATTCCTCCGCAAACTCGCCCTGCTCGTAGTAACCGCCTCGATCACAACCTTCGTGAACCGTAGCGCCAAAGAGCCACGTCGGACGCAACGCTTCGTCGAGCGGAATCATGGGTGCGCGGCCGGCGGCCATATAAAGAAGATAGAGAAGCGTCTCCATGAAGTTGTCGGGCTGGACGGGACATCCCGGCACGCACACGATCGGAATGTTTGCAGTAGATTTCCACTGCCATCCCAGATAATCCGGAAGGCCCATGCAACCAGTTGGATTCCCTTCCATCGCATGAATACCGCCGTAGGTCGCGCACGTTCCCGCCGCGACGACCGCCCAGGCCCTTGGCGCGAGCCGATCGATCCACTCACAGGTAGTAATCGGCTGACCAGTTGTTTGATCAGTGCCGAAGGAAGCCCAATAGCCCTCATTCTTATTGTGCTCGTTCGGAATTGAACCTTCGACTACGAGGATGAAAGGAGCTAATTTGCCTTGTGCAGCCAAGTGGAAACGCCGGAGAAAATCATCGCCATTCTCCATCGCAAGGAAAGGATTATGTAAACGCACCTTGGGGATCCACGGCATGGCTCCAAGCACAACGTCTTCGATGCTTGGCTGCGTCGCCGCCGTCATGGCGATGGTGTCGCCATCGCACCCCAGACCAGCGGTGATCCAGAGAATGTCGACTTCAGAGATCCGTTGCGGAGCTTGCACGCTGCCTTCTCGAGTAATCGTAGTGTCAGCCACTCGATTTCTGCTCCGGCAAACCGAAAATAGGAGAGCGGTCCGCTAACCAAGGTCGGTTCCAACTGCGTATTCTACAGAAATCCCTCCTTGGCGATAGTTTAATTTCGATAGAAGCCAGCCCCGGGGCCGCAAGGCCACGCAGTGGGCATCGTCTGAGACACGGCTCAAGAGCAAGCCGGAAGGACAACCGATTACATAGAGCTGATTCTTATGTACCGTCCGGTGTCCTTTAGAGACGCTAGAAAGATGTATCCGGCGAAAAGCAGGCCTGCAGTTCCCAGTAGATTTCGCAGTACCCGAAGTGTGTTCATCGTGCTCCCTTCAGCGTAATTTGGCGTGTAACTTTGATGCTGTTGGTCTCAGAAAGGTTTTCGCGGTTGCTGCTCGCTTTCACCGCGCGAAAATTCCCGAGAAGTTCGTCGAGCAGATGGCAGGCCGGAGAAACGAGGCGCTCCCACAAAATAACTTTCAGTGGTAGGCTGTTAGGGTTTTTCAGCCGAAACTGGATGTCTGGGGAGCTTCTCACATGAACCAATTCGCAAAGCTGAACCAGCAGTACATCGGTGGACTGTGGCGTGACGGGTCGAGCAAGAAAACACTCACGGACACCAACCCTTACAACGGAAAGCCGATTGCCGACTTCAAGCTGGCGAGCCTGTCGGATTTGGATGAAGCCTATCGCTCGGCGGCAGCCGCACAGAAGATCTGGGCCGGGGTGAATCCGTTTGAGAAGCGTACGATTCTGGAAAAAGCGATTACGTGGATCGAACAGAACGAAGCCGATATCACTGACATCATTATCGACGAACTGGGCGGGACGCACCTCAAAGCTTTCATCGAAATCATGTTGGTGAAAAGCTTCATCAAGGAAGCGTCTACCTATCCGCTGCGAATGACGGGCGAGATTCTTCCCTCGACAATCGATGGCAAAGAAAACCGGCTCTACCGGATTCCCGCTGGCGTCGTGGGAGTCATCAGCCCCTTTAATTTTCCATTCAATCTGAGCATGCGTTCGGTTGCCCCGGCTCTGGCTTGTGGCAACGGCGTGGTACTGAAACCGCATGACGACACCCCGATCATGGGTGGAACGCTGATTGCTAAGATCTTTGAAGAAGCGGGAATTCCCAAGGGACTTTTGAACGTGATCGTGGCTGACATCGGCGAAATCGGCGACGCGTTCGTGGAACATCCGATTCCGCGCATCATTTCCTTCACGGGGTCGGAGGCAGTAGGCCGCCACATTGGCAGAGTTGCAGGCGGAGCATTGAAAAAAGCCATCCTCGAACTGGGTGGGAACAGCGCCCTTATCGTACTAGAAGATGCCGACCTGCAAACGGCGATCAATGCCGCCGTTTTCAGCCGCTTTGCTCATCAGGGACAGGTTTGTATGTGCGCCAACCGCATCCTGGTGCAGCGCAGCGTGTATAGCAAGTTTCTGGATAAATTCGTGGACCAGGTTTCCCAGCTAAAGGCGGGCGATCCTCGCGACCCACATACCGATCTTGGCCCACTTATCAATCAGCGGCAGGCCGAAACTTTTTCGAAGCAAGTGCAGAAAGGAATTGATGAAGGGGCCCGAACGGTTCTACGCGGGAAGGTCGAGGGCAATCTCGCATCTCCGACCATCTTTGCCGATGTGAAACCTGATATGTGGATCGCGCAAAACGAAATGTTCGGTCCCGCAGTTTGCGTTATGCCGTTTGACACTCCTGAGGACGCGATTCGCATCGCCAACGACAGTCCGTACGGGTTAAGCGGAGCGATTCATACGCAAGACGTCGAATACGGAGCCGAACTGGCCAAGCAAATCGTGTCTGGGATGGTCCACGTAAACGATGGCACGATCAATGACGATCCTCTGATTGCATTCGGGGGAGAAAAAGCATCTGGTGTCGGCCGCCTCAATGGTAAATGGGCGCTGGAAGAATTCACCACCTTGAAGTGGGTTTCCGTGCAGCACAAAACCAGGCACTATCCGTTTGAAATTGCGGTTCCGAAGGCGTCTTAGCGCAGTTTCAAATTGCGTCAGACGTCGAAGAACACGGTCTCGTGTTCGCCTTGAAGATGCACATCGAAGCGCCAGGTGCCGGGACGCGCAGGATCCGGGTGGGCCATGAGGGTCTCGCGGCGATCCCCGGGAACAAGCGAAAGAACTGGGTCTTCCGGGTTGGCTGGGTCTCCAGAAAAATATACTCGCGTGTAGAGCTGCTTGAGCATGCCGCGGGCGAACACGGCGAGGCTCAAGTGGGGAGCCTGCAGAACCTTGTCCGGGCCGGGCACCCGTCCCGGCTTGATTGTCTCAAACTGACAGCTCCCATCGTCCGCTGTTCCCATGCGCCCGAAACCGGCGCACGCGGAATCGACAGTTTCACTTTGCCCGTCGTCGGGGTGATTGTATTTGCCGTTGGCGTCGGCTTGCCATATCTCGATCATGGCGTCGGGAACCGGCGCTCCATCACCATCCAGGACGCGACACATCAGCAGAACGCGCTCCCCCTCGGCCTGCGGACCTGCGATACAGCGGACCGAAGCGCTCTCAGTCGTCAGAGCGAACGAGAAAAAAGGGCCAACGGTTTGCGAAGGAGTCGGACCCAAGCTCATGTTATGCCTCGAACGGAGTAGCCTCCGGGCCGCGCAGGACAATATCGAATTTGTAGCCCAGCGCCCATTGCGGCTGCGTGGTTTCTAAATCGAACTTGCTGACCATGCGCTGCCTCGCCTTTTCATCCGGGATCGATTGGAAAATAGGATCAAACGCGAATAGCGGATCGCCCGGAAAATACATCTGCGTGACTAAACGTGTAATAAACGCCCGTCCAAAAATCGAGAAATGAATGTGCGCCGGACGCCACGCGTTGTAGTGATTGAACCAGGGATAAGCTCCTGGCTTGATGGTCACAAAACGATAGGCGCCGTTCTCATCGGTAAGCGTGCGACCTGCTCCGGTAAAGTTGGGATCGAGTGGCGCGGGGTGTTGGTCCTTCTTATGGACATAGCGGCCAGCAGAATTCGCCTGCCATATTTCAACCAAGGTACGCGGTATGGGACGTCCGTTGGTATCGAGCACGCGCCCGGTCACGATAATTCGTTCGCCTCGCGGCTCATCCGCATGCTGGCGCGTTAGATCGTTATCGGTTTCCGCGATATTCCCATGACCATAGATGGGGCCGGTGACTTCCGACAAAGTATGCGGGAGGAAGATCAACGGCTTCGCCGGTGCACGCCGCGTGGTGGAGCGATACGGCTCATACAGCGAGGGCGGCTGGCCGCCGGGCTCGAGTCGCCGATAAGGCGTAATAAGCGAACGCTGATCAGTCAACTTGGACATGAAATTTCGAGCTCACTCGATAGCAAATATTCCGTCACTGACACGCGAATGGTATCTCAGCACGAGACATTTGTCATCGAAGGCTCCCGCCGCATACCCAGGTTACCGAAAGGTGCCCATCCGCCGCCACGGCAGCATGCCGAAGCCGGTGATCTCTAGACAATATTCCGCACGATTGGATCGGCGGGTCCGCCACTTTGGCCTTGTGTTAGATTTGTGGCGTCAAAATGACCCGATTCCGGAGGAACACATGTCCATCATCGAAGCTAAGAGCAACGCGGCTGCAAGGGGCGATCTCGACGCAGTGGTTCGTGAATATGCGTTTCCCGATGTGCACATCGGCGCCGGCGAGGACGAGTCTCCGTATGTGCCATTCAAGGAGAACGTGTTCATTCGCCATTTGGCTTTCGATGTAACCCACAATACTTATGCGAACATTCTTTGGGTTAAAAAGGGTGGGGCACTAGGACGCCATCGCCATCGTGGCCGGATTTTTGCATGCACCCTGGAGGGCAGTTGGCGCTACCTGGAATATGACTGGGTGGCGCGCCCCGGCAGTTATGTGCTGGAAAGTCCAGGCGCTGTTCATACTCTGGTTTCAGACGACCCTAACGGAATGAAGACCATGTTTTTCCTTAACGGCTCGCTGGAGTTCGTCGACGAGAACGACAATCTTCTCCAGACTTTGGATGTCTTCTGGTATATCAATCATTACGTAAGCTATTGCCGCCAGCACGGCCTCGAACTCAACAAGAAGCTCTGGGTTTGAAGACACCGGCTGATAGCTAGATTTAACGGTTTCGCTGCGCCCTTGCACCCTGCTGACGTGACTGAAGTCCCCTCGACAAATTGCCGATGTACGGTTGACAGCGGGGTCACCGATCTTTCCGACGACCCTCGGAACGGACGATTACGCAAAGGTCCTCGGTGCACCATGTCAAGAGAACATCTGGAATGGCGAAAGCAACGAGTGGGGACATCCGCGTCCAGGTCGTCGGAAGCGTTGAGCGCCCGACTCGCTTCGTCAGCTTGCTAACGCTCGCTTCGGCGCCGTCCGCGACGTGCCAGTACTCGGGTCGGTCTAGGCTCCACGCCGTTTCCTTGTGGACAAACTGATGCACCGACCCAAGGATCAACTGCCGCCAGAAGACGCCAACCTGCTCGACGCACTGATCCAGATGAGTCCAGTTGCTGTTGCGGTCGCTGACCTGAACCACAAAATCACACTGACAAATCCAGCTTTCAACCGGATCTTCGGATACACGCTGGAAGAATGTGTCGGAAAGACCGTCAACGATCTGATCGTGCCGCCAGGGGCGGCCGTTGGTTTTCAGGAAAACGCCCAACTCGTGCTCGGTGGTGGAGTCGTTGCCGGAACGATGACGAGGAGGAGGAAGGATGGTTCGGTCGTGTATGTGGAGTCCTATGCCGTACCGATTTCGTCCAACGGAGAGCGGCAAGGTATTGTCGCGGTATATCAGGATGTCACGCAACGAGTAGTGGCGGAGTTCGCACTCCGGCAGAGCGAAGAGGTTTTCCGAATGCTAAGCGCGACCGCTCCCGTGGGAATCTTCCGGACCGACGCGAACGGAACACCCGATTATGTGAACGAGAGACTGACGGAGATCACGGGCATTACCACGGAACAGTCATGCATGAATCGCTGGATCGACTCGCTTCACCCGGAGGATCAGGAGCGGGCCCTGCGGCTGTGGAACGTTGCGGTTCAACGAGGAGAAGACCTCGTCGATGAACACCGGATCGTGAGATCCGACGGCACAATCGTCTGGGTTGCGGTTCGCGCCAGGTGGGCCCGCGGGCCGGACGGAAAGCTGCACAGCTTCGTGGGCGTGGTCGAAGACATCACAGCGATCCGGGAATCCCACGAAAAGATGCGAAAGGCAAAAGAAGCGGCGGAAGCGGCCAGCCGCGCCAAGGGCGAGTTCCTGGCGAATATGAGCCACGAAATTCGCACTCCCCTTAATGGGATTGTTGGCATGACCGATCTCGCCCTCGACACTAACCTTACTCTCGAGCAACGGGAGTTCCTTGATATCGTCAAGTTGTCGGCGGATTCACTGCTGGCCGTGATCAACGATATTCTCGACTTCTCAAAGATCGAGGCCGGAAAACTCGATCTGGAGATCCTCGATTTCGACCTGCGCGATTGCCTGGAATCGACCATGAAGATGCTCGCATTGCGGGCGGATGAAAAGCGGCTCGAGCTCCTCTGCGACGTGGCAGCCGACGTGCCGGAATGTGTACGTGGCGATTCGACCCGTTTGCGCCAGGTGGTGGTCAACCTTGTGGGCAACGCCATCAAATTCACCAGCGAAGGCGAAGTAGGATTGCGGGTTCAATCCGAGGGCGGGGAAAACAGTGATTGCGTCCTGCATTTCATCGTGTCCGACACTGGAATTGGGATTCCCGCGGACAAGCAGAAACTGATTTTCGATCCTTTTTCCCAAGCGGACACGTCTACAACCAGGAAGTACGGCGGATCGGGGCTAGGATTGACCATCTCCACACGCTTGGTCGCGATGATGGACGGAAAAATCTGGGTTGAAAGCGAACCTGGTCATGGGAGTCGCTTTCATTTCACGGCGAGACTGGGCTTGGGAAGCGCCAAAGCGATCCAGCTGGCCAGCCCCACGCCTCCGGAAATATTGCGGGGAGTGAGGGTCCTGGTAGTCGACGACAACCGCACGAATCGCCGGATCCTCCAAGGAATGCTGATGCGCTGGGAAATGAAACCGACCCTGGTCGCGGGCGGTGAGGAAGCCCTCACCGAGCTGTCCAGAGCGCGGGGAACAGGAGAACCGTACGGGCTGATCTTGACTGACTTGCTCATGCCTGAGATGGACGGTTTCGGTCTAATCGAGCAGATTCGGCGAAGACCGAACTTGTCCACAGCCACGATCATGATGCTTACATCAGCGGGCCAGCGCGGGGACGCGGCCCATTGCCAGAAACTTGGAGTGGCTGCGTACTTGATGAAGCCTATCCGGCAATCGGAATTACGAGAAGCCATCGCTCGAGTGGTGGGCGCACAAGATCAGCAGGACACCGTTCCCCTGATCACCCGTTTTTCTCTTGCACCTGCGAGTGTCCCCGCGGTTTGCCCGCGCGTCTTGCTGGCGGAAGACAATCTGGTGAACCAGAAGGTCGTGGTGCGCTTGCTCGAAAAGCGCGGCCATCGAGTTGTGGTCGCAGCCACTGGCCGCGAGGCGCTCGACGCTCTAGCAAAACAATACTTCGATCTGGTCCTGATGGATGTTCAGATGCCGGAGATGGACGGGTTCGAGGCCACTGCAGCGCTTCGGGAGAAAGAGAAGACCAGCGGAGTTCATCAGCCGGTGGTCGCCTTGACTGCGAATGCCATGAAAGGCGACCGCGAGCAATGCCTGGCCGCGGGGATGGACGCCTATCTTAGCAAGCCGATTCGCCCCGATGAACTGGATGCGATTCTGGCAACTTATCTTGACCGGAAGCTTCCCAACTCTTGAGTTGCGATCGCAGATGTGCACCAGCGATCTGCGTCTCCGTCGATTATCGAATTCAGCCGTCATCGATTTGAACAAAGCCCATGCCGCGCGTTGGGCGTTCTTTACGAACCTTTACTTCTCGCTGACAGACTCTTTACAAGCCATCCCGCAAGCTCAGCCGAAGCTTCTCGTTCTTCTTTATGTGCGCAGCGATCACGCTTGCGAACCAGAATGGGAGTCTTACGGTCATGATGAATCACGGAAGAATATTCTATGTTGACGATAATCCCAAATCGCGGCGGCTTCTAACCAGTGTGATTAAGAGTTGCGGCTTCGATGTGATAAGTGCGGGAGATCCGATCGAGGCGCTATCACGAATCAAGAAATGCTCTTTCGATCTGGCATTGCTCGACTATCAGATGCCCCATTTAACCGGCTCGCAGTTAGCGCAAAAGATTAAGAGTGCGAAGCCTGAAGTTCCCGTGGTATTGATCTCCGGTTTTTCGGCTCTGCCGCCCTTTGAACTGATCTTCGTGGACGCTCACGTAGGTCGTGGAGCAACTTTGGACGAGCTACTCGACACTATGCGAAGCCTGATTCACGCTAGGTGTGCCGTTCTTGCAAGAGGCCTGATCCCGCCACCGAACGGGAATTCCGTCGCCGACGCGGCCGCCCGATTTCTTTGACAAATCGGGATTTCAAAATCCATCTCCGCAACCACATTGCTTGTCGTGCCGTAGCCCACGAATTGGTATAGTCACGACCAAGAGCAATGGCCGTAAAACTCAACCGAACTTCTCTGCCGATGTGGCGTCAGGACTTTCGCCTGACCCTCCGCCTTGCCCTGCCCCTTATCTTCGCCGAGGTTGGCTGGATGAGCATGGGCATCGTGGACACCGTCATGGTCGGACGCTTGCCCAACAGCGCCGTCGCCATTGGCGCTACAGGTCTGGGCCAGAGTCTCTACCATAGCGTGGCCATTTTCGGCGGAGGCCTGTTGCTTGGAATGGACACCTTCGTCGCCCACGCATTCGGACGCGAGGATTTACACGACGCGAGGCACTCCCTGCTGAATGGATTGGTCCTGGCCTTCGCGCTAACGCCAGTTCTCATGTTGGCGATTTCATTCTGGCCGGCGATGATGCGGCGATTCGGCGTCAGCCCGGAACTGGTGGAACCGATGCGCCCTTACCTGTCGGCGCTCAACTGGGGCACGTTACCGCTGCTCGCCTACTTCGCGCTGCGGAGGTATCTTCAAGCGGTAGATGTGGCCCACCCTATCATGTTTGCCTTGGTCTCCGCGAATATCGTCAATGCTATTGGAAATTGGGTTCTGATTTACGGGCACTTTGGGTTTCGCGCCATGGGCATTACTGGCTCGGGCTGGTCAACTTGCATGGCTCGTGGTTATATGGCGCTCTGCCTCGCAATGACGCTTGTGTGGGTGGAATCGAAGCGCCTGCGACCCGGCTGGATGGGAACGCTGAGAATTGATGTCCGCAGAATGTCCGGATTGTTGAAACTGGGAGCACCGGCAGCAACGCAAATCCTTTGCGAAATCGGGGCCTTCTCCGCCGCGACCGCATTGTGCGCCAGACTCGGGCCTGTTCCGTTGGCCGGTCATGAGATCGCCTTGAACTGCGCCGCGCTCACGTTCATGGTACCGTTGGGAATCAGTTCCGCCGCTGCCGTGCGAGTCGGCCAACAATTAGGACGACGTGATCCCGACGGAGCACGCCGCGCCGGATGGTCCGCAATCATAATTGGCGTTGGCTTCATGGCCTGTTCCGGATCGGTGTTCGTCTCGTCGCCAAAACTGATCGCGCGTCTGTTCACCCCAAATCCCGCCGTCATTCAAGTCGGCGCACAGCTACTGTTGGTCGCGGCCGCTTTCCAATTATTCGATGGCCTGCAGACCGTCGCCACCGGAGCATTGCGGGGCGCAGGAGACACACGAACGCCCATGCTCGCTAACTTCTTCGCTTATTGGCTGGTCGGGCTTCCCTTGGGCTACGTCTTATGTTTCCGATTAGGATGGGGCGCGCTGGGAATCTGGATTGGACTGTGCGGCGGCCTGATGATCGTCGGATCGGCGCTCCTGATCACTTGGCACAAGAAAAAGCTTCGTTAGTCTGTTTTTTAGATGTCGCTTCGAAAGCACCGGCGAGCCTTGCCACGGGCTCACAGTCTAGTTATCATGCAACCGTTATGACAACTGAAAATGTCGCTCTGCAAAGCAGCCTTCGCCAGAAGGCGCAACTGATGTCCGGGGCTGAAATGGACCGCATCTTGGTTCGCCTTGCGTACCAGATCGTGGAAGAGAATGGCACGAATGATTTGGGACTGATCGGCGTCCGCCGTCGCGGTGTTCCGCTGGCAGAGCGGCTGAGTAAGTCGATCGGGCATATTGAAGATGTCCGCGTTCCCGTGGGCACTTTGGACATTACTTTTTATCGCGACGATCTTTCCACCGTCGGGCCCAAACCTGTAGTGCACGAATCAGAAATCGGTTTCTCGATTCAAGACAAAAATATCGTTCTGGTGGACGACGTGCTCTTCACCGGCCGCACCATCCGGGCAGCCATGGATGCTCTTTTTTCGCAAGGCCGTCCACGCCGCGTGCAACTCTGCGTGCTGATCGACCGCGGCCACCGTGAATTACCGATCGAGGCCGCATTCGTCGGCCGCACGGTTCAAACCACGATGAACGAAGTGATCGAAGTAAAGTTGAAAGAAATCGACGGCACAGAAAAAGTTCTTCTCATGGAGAAGTAGACGCCGAACAAACGTAGGGACAGCCGTCCACGGCTGTCCCGCCG
>Ga0209010_1000051_pt1 | contig 49828 bp, 48 predicted proteins | sample BlaSpr_A8_OM1_O3_FD_187985 | JGI IMG/M metagenome (GOLD analysis project Ga0209010, IMG submission 187985) | Forest soil microbial communities from Thunder Bay, Ontario, Canada - Black Spruce, Ontario site 2_A8_OM1_O3 (SPAdes) (version 2) | ecosystem: Environmental > Terrestrial > Soil > Boreal...
TCCCAAAATTCTTTAACGTGACATTGAGCCTCCGGGGGGTGCGCGACAATGTCGTGGAAGGCAATCACTCCGCCCGGCCGCACCAGGGACGAGTACATCTCGAAATCTTTCTTTACGCCTTCATAGCTGTGGTCGCCATCGATGAACAGAAAATCCAATTTCGCGGGGCCAAATTTTTGAGCGACCTTGGAAAAGGTAAGAGCGCTGTGAGAATCGCCAGTGACGACGTGAAGTCGCTGGCGGCCTCTCAAGAACGAGTAGTAGATCAGCTTGCGAGCGCCGCCAAAGTTGCCGCGATACAGATCGAGGCTCATTATTCGAGCGTCGGGGTCGGCAAGACGGCACAACAAGAACAAGGTTCCTCCCAGATAGCTGCCGATCTCTAGTGCATTTCGCGGCCGGATGCCGGCAATCTCATTGGCAAGGGACAGTAGTTCGCTTCGAATCTGGAGTGGGGCAAGTGGCTGCGATAGACAGAAATCCACCAGTGCCGCGCTGGACGATTGCGGAGGAAAGCGGCGAATGGCAATGCAACACCTAGTCCAAGCAATAAGCTTCTTTATCGTAGTCATCATTCTCGCACTATGGTTATCCGCGGGATTTAAGTGAATTGCTCCCTGCCGGTTCGATTGGGGCAATTAAAGAGGCTTTGTTCAGGTGCTGTGTTTCGACTTCGACGGGAATCTCTTGCCGATCGTCCCCAGAATTTCCCTCGCCAGCCGCTTGCCCGGGTCGTCGGGATCGATGTGCCGCCAGTGCGATTGCAACGCTACCCACACGATTCCGGCCGTCAAGGCGACCATGGTGCCAAGCAAAACCAAGATCGTTCGCGGGGGATAGGACTTCTGGTCCGGAACGTCGGCGGGATCCAGTACTTTTACGCTCATACTTTCCTTGGCTTCGTCAATTTTTGCCAGCTCATATTGTTTGGTGAGGGTTTCAAACAATGCTTCCTGTACCTTGACTCGTCGCAGGATATCCGCATAGGGCACGCCAAGGCCGGGAAGTTGCCGGATTGTGGGATAATCTCCCGACTGCCCAGAGACGGTTTCCGAGTCAGGAGTGAGCTGCGCGCTTCCTCCCAGCTTTTGTAGTTGTCGTTTGAGTTCGTCGGCCCGGGCCTGGGTGGCGCGCACACGAACGTTGCTTTCGGTGTAGAGCTGGCGCAGGCTCTGCAATTCGGTTTGCGTCGCGATGAGCTGGCCTTCCACCATCGCAGCCGCCTCGATCATCGACTTGCCCTGCTCTTTGATGTCGATGGCGGAATGGCTGCTGGCGAACTTGCTGAATTCCTCCTCGGAGGCTTCCAGATCCTGAGTCACCTGCACCAGCCGCCGCTCGAGAAACACGCGCTCTTTATGCGCCGACGAGTTGTTCAGGCTGGTGACTATACGATCCAGTTGGACAATATATTCGGCGGTCAAGGCAGAGGCGCGCTGCTTATCATGATCCTGCACCATAATCGTAATGATTCCACTCTTGCGGTCCGAGGCAACGTCGGTGCGCTTTTCCAACTGCTTTCTCGCATTTTCCCGGTTCAGCCTGTAGACTGTGAGCAAGTCGAATTTTGCGATTAGCGCATCCTCGATGGTGCGGCTGTGCAGAACGCCGAGGAACAGGTCGCCGCTGGTTTTAAGCCCCAGCAAGTCGCCACCCACAGCGCCGAGGCCCCCTCCGCCATTCCCCGTGATCGAAGCCAGCATGGCTGCAATGCCTGAACTGTTGCTTTGTTCGGGAGGCATAAGGCGTGCCGTGGCGGTGTAGCGCACGGGAATTAGAAGGACGAGGATGACGGAAGCGACGAAGCCGACCAAGAAGCAGCGGCCAAGAAAACGCCGCTCATCCCACAAGAGTTTTGCCCGTGCGTACAGGCGTTCGCGACTGCGCTCGGCAGGCTCCTCCTGCAAGACCAACTCGCGATCGAATTCCGCACGGTCAAGCTCGGCTTCGCGGTTGAGTATTTCTTTCGCCATAAACGTTAAAGCAAAAACCAAACTAATTCTACTCGGAACCGGCGGCCCCGGGCGTTCTTGGTTTGGGCCAAAGGGATAGCTGGATCATAGTAGTTATGTTGCTTTGCCTTGCGGACGCAAGTACCGGAAACGTCCACGCCTCATACTGGACCGAGGCGGAAATCCCGATAACCGACTTTAACCGCCAATCCGCCTTCACGCTGGCGTCGGCCAAGGTCCCTCCCTCCGACAGGAACTGCTGGCTCACTTTCTGATGACGATAGGAAAACTCCAGTTTGTTTTGCGGAGTGAACCAGTAGGTGCTCCAGGCTTGCACCCCTTGGCCCTGACGCCCCATCCAACTGCCCATCAAGTGGCCGGCGTTCTGAAAACCGGTGAGCCATGTCCCGTCATAGTAAAAAGCGCCATTAGCCACGTCACCGCCGCTGTATGGCGGATCGGTATAGCCAGCTTCCAAACGCAGATCCAGTTTCTGCACCGCCGGCAGTCTGGGAATATAGATTCCTGCCAGCCATGCTGCTACATCGGGGCCTAACAAAGGAGTGATTTCGTCATGTTCCGCCAGTCCTTCAGCGTAAAAAGTCATGCTGTCCCTGAGGCCTGGAACGCGATAACTGAAATCCAATCCAGAGCGACGCGATCCTGGTTTGTTGGGCTGGCCCGGATTTGCATTGCTCGTTGAAAACAGGCTCCTGAGAAAGGTATGGGTAGTTAGGGGATAGCCGGGTCCTCCATAATCGGTGGTCCGCGAGAAGCCTAGTTCGAGATTGGCCGTGGGCTTAAAGCTGATCCTTTCACCATGGACAATCGGCTGCGGCCTCAGCGACTGACCGTATTGCCCAGCGAGTCCGATGGGAGTCAATACAAATTCGTAGCCGGAATATTGCCCCAGGAAGAAATCCAAGCGCATGGGTCCAAGCACGCCGAGAAAACCGGGAAGAGTAAAAGGTGTCGCGCGGTCGATGCGAAACATGCGGAGCGGGTCAGCATTATCGCTGAGCATCAAGGGGCCGCCCTTACTGGGCCCCCACCATAGGCTCTGTTTTCCGTAAGAGAGCTGCCAGTCGGAGAGATTCATGGCGACATAGGAATCCAGAAGGTGGACCTGGCTAATGGAGGAAATCGGGGTGTCCGGGGGCACCGGAGGCGGTTGAGTCAGGAAAGAGGCAATCGCCCTGAAATCTTCTTCCGATATGGCTGCCAACGCAGTGTTGGGCAATGATGGAGCCGACGGGGAGTGCTGATATTCAGCTCGCACATAGCCCACAAATGGGCCGTCTTCCGCCCAGCCGGATAGGCCGGTGACATTGTTGAGGCCTTGTTCTTCCGGACGGCCGTAGTCGTTGATCACGGTCTGCGCAAAGTGGTAACCATCGGTGAGTGGTTTGCCGCTAATCTCTGTCAGGCGCGAGTAGGCGGACTCAAGTTGAACCGACGCATTGTCGCCGCCACCCAACAACTCCACTTCAGCGCCGAATTGGTTCTGTAATGCGAGATAAAGACGCGTACCTTCATCCTGACGGGGATCGTCTTCATTCGTCTGATCCTGCGCTTCAACCACCAGTCGCGCGCACTCCATGCGAGTCCAGGGACGCATATCCAAAAAACCAGTACGGATATAGCCTAGCGCAATAAGACGATCGAAGGCAGGATAAACCCAGCTATCGAGGGGCACCTCAGGGGAACCCATGTTCTTGGATTGCCAGTGCGATGGGCGGTCGGGCCGCACTCCGGGCAGCGACCAATCACGTCCTGGGATAGTGGGATTATGGTGCTGCCGATAGACATATTCGCCCACCAGCCAGCCCAGGGCGCTGCCGGCCAGCGCATCGGCAGGGAAATGCTGTTTGGATTCGACGCGCGAGGCGCTGATGGCACTGGCCAACCCATAAGAGAGGAAGCGAACAAAGGGAGTGGGATATTCGTGGGCGATCACACCCGCAATCGACCACGCGACGGTCGAATGTACTGAGGGAAAACTCGTGCCGCTACGCCAGAACTTTCCATTGGCGTTGTCGACATAGGGGCGTTCGCGTCCGGTCGCGTATTTCAACGCCTCCAGGATTACGACGCTGTCAAGCGCCGATTCGCCGCTGAGAAATCCGGTTTCGCGCTGGTGCTCGTTGTGAGTCGACAGTCCTAAGAGATAGCTGGCACCAACAATCGCGCCGAAAGCGCCCACGCCATAGTCCGACACCTGGCGGTAACGCTCCAGCGTGTTGGGATCATTATTGAGGTGCCGGCTGACGTCGCTGTCTGTAGCGATCATGGCCGCGGTCAAACCCCCCAGCGGAACCAGCCAGGTAGCGTCGGTCAAACGGATTCGAGCCGGACTGGTCCAAAGTCGGATTTGATCGTGCAGAATCTGACTAGGTGCGCCGCGCACGCTGTTGTCGAAGTTCTGAGTGGACGAACCCGCCTGCCCTGGGCCGGAATCGCCCAGTTGGCCAGAAGCGGAATGATCGCTCGTGTTTTGTGGAATCGCTCCAGGGCTATCAGGCAAGCGTGCCTGCTGTCCGTACCCTCGGAGGCAATAGGCCAGAGCGAGAGTCAGCAAGCAGGTTCGGACCACGAACGCGACAGATTTACACAAATCGATATCTCCCTCGTCCTCAATAGCTGGCGGCTAGAATCGCGCTGGTGGTGAGGGAACTGAGAATCTGCGCATTCTGAAGAATTGTCTTCCAAATGGGCGGACCACCCAAAGGCTTCTCAGGAACGATTACCATATCCCCGGGCTGCAACGTAGCTTCCAATTGATTGCTCCACAGATAGGAATGGCTGCCGATCACCGTTCCGTCGGCGCGAATGACAAAAATCGCCTTCTTATTCGCTAGGTTGGTGGGACCGCCGCCCTGCTGAAGATACCAACGAGCACTCTTGCCGGGGCGGTAGGCGATGGCGCTGGAGCCGTAAACCTGGCCCTGCACGATCACGTAACTGGGCCGCTTCGGTACGGACAGGACATCGCCGCTGCGAACCGTGATGTCGCGCCCGGTATTCGCCCAACTTTTCAGATTGGCGGAAACCTGAATGGTAACCCGTCCGCTGGGGGGGTTATTGATCAGGCTGTCAAGGGTCGCCCGCCACTGCGTATATGCCGATTCGTCAGAGAGTTTTTCGTCGGGATCGGCTGTGCTCGTCGCGGCCAGCTTAAGAACCGTTTCTTGCTGACGCACTCGTTGGATCGTATCGGCATAGGATTTTTCCTCAAGTTGCTGTACTTCCAAACGTGTCAACACAGAGCCGTAAGGGTACGCATTGGGAGAAAAACCTCCGGCGCGTTTGATGATCGAACTGAGACGCTCGCCGGGGCTGATGCCGTAGGTGCCGGGATGAACGACTTCGCCGCGCAGAGTAATAGAAGCCCCTAAATCGTTCCACCCTGGACGCTGCCGGATGGCGAGAACGTCTCCGTTGCGCAGTTGGACATTCTTGTCGCTGGCTGGATCCGCCAATGCCATGGCCAGCGGAACTTGTTGCTGCTGGCCGACGATTTGTTTCTCGCCTTTCCATTCGAACTGGGTAAGGTCCGCGATCTGCGTGTCGGCACTCTGTTGCAACCCTCCGGCGGCGCGAATCAAATCCGCGACACGCATGTTGCCAGCCAGCGGGTAACGCCCTGGCTGGGCTACATCACCCTTGATATAGACGGCGGGGGAATCGCTGGCCGCGCTGTTGCGGTGCACCAGGAGACGATCTCTCGACGACAAAACAATATTGTCAGTCGGGCTGCCTTCGAGCGCGGCCTCCAGCCTCACACTTAGAATCTTCAAGCTGCTGTCTGCCAGATAGCGATAGATCTGTGCGTCTTCGGTTGCCGCATCGGCCCCCAGACCACCTGCCAGGTGGATCGCATCGCTGAGATGAATATCTCCCGACACGGAGTAAGTTCCGGGCGATCGCACATCTCCCCACACCGAAACGGTCGGCGGATTTTCAAAGTCATAGCGGCCGAAAATGCGAACCGTATCTCGCGCTTGCAGCAGCGGTGCAGCCGAAGGATCGGCGAGCACGGCCGTGAGGTTGAAGCTTTGCACTTGTGGGCGATAGTCGGGCTGGCTCAAGCGAATGATTTCGCCGTACGCGGCCGCCGGTTCGGGAAGCAGATCCTTGTAGGAACTCACCAGATCGGTGAGCCTCATGCCCTCGCGGAAGGAATATTTTCCGGGACGCACGACGTGGCCTTCAAGATAGACCGCATCTTCGTTGGAGGGATCGATGGGGAAAATTCTGATTTTGTCGCCGTCCTGAACCGCGAAAGAATCCAGCTTGCCGGTAATCTCGGCTGATCCTTGCACTCCAGGAATGTCCAGGCTCAACATGGTCTCTTTTTGGTGTGCGATCGTGCGCTGCACTTCGACATGGCGCAAAGTTGCTGTGGGCAGCAACCCTCCGGCCAGAGCCAGTATCTGGCTGAGATCTTTTTCGTCTTTGAGTTCATAAATTGCCGGACGGCGCACCATACCTTCGACGGTGACCTCCGGGCCGATGGGGGGCACCATTACAGAATCCCCATTCTCGAGGCGCTGCATATCGCCTTTCACGCCGTGAAGCAGCAGATCATAGGTGTCCACATCTTCCAGAAGTTGGTTGCCGCGATAGTGCTTGAGGATGCGCAAAGAGCCGCGCGCCATCGGTCCGCCAGCGGCAAATAGTGCATTCAAGGGTGTGGACAGAGAACTGACGTCATAGGCCCCGGGGTGCACCGCATCTCCAACGACATACACGCGAACCGATCGCAGCCGCGACAGAGAAATGTCAGCGGAAACATTGCGAAACTGTTTTCTCAAAGTGTCCTGTAGCAACTGTTGCACGTCGGCCAGGGACTTTCCGGCCACCAGTAGGGGTCCAACCTCGGGCAGTGTGACGCGGCCTTCACGGTCCACCACACGATAGAAATGCCGGGCCACGCCTCCCCACATATCGATGGTAAGACCGTCGCCCGGGCCGACCACATAATCCGGTCCGGCCGGTAAATCCATGGGAATGCGCCGCAGGTCGCGCGTTCCGTATTTGAAAATTTGCATCCCAAATCGCTCGGGCGTGGTTGGACGCGGCGAAGCTTGCAGGTACAAGTCATAAAGCGAAGGAATATTCTCGTAAGGGTTGGCCCGCAAAAATAATTTCTGGCCCGAGTCGATTCCTTCGCGGGGACGCGTGGAATAAAGCATGTATGGGCTGAAGGCGGGGACGCTGGAGGCCACTGGGCTGAATGTGTTGGAATAGGGGTCATACCCGACATCAGAAGTGCCGGCGGGTGGACGCTCGGCGCCACCCGGCAATTCTTCTATCCCCCGCATGCCGCCGCCTCCGGTGCCCGAGGCTTGCCGTTGAGATTGAGTTCCCTGCGCCGTGCCACTCTGATTCGGCGAAGACTGCATTTGCGATTGCGTTCCTGAGGCTTCACCCGCGCCAGGTAACGAAGCTTCCTGCCCCAAGTTCATCTGCGCGATTGGCCGGCCCTGAAGATCGTACTCGTCCTCCTGTCCTTGAGCGGTTTCTTCCATCTGGTTCATCTGCTGCTGGGCGGGCGACAATCCGTATCCAGAAGAACCGTATCCCTGACTGCTCGGGTTCGGAGGAGTGTCGGCAGTGCCTGTTGCTCCAGTTTGGTATCCAGCGGATCCAGTCGCAGGCGGACCAGAGTTCTGGCTTGCTGGTGTGGAAAGCTGCGCGGCACAATCGGGGGAATCTGGATCGCAACGGAGCACTTGAGCACGCTTATTTTCGTTCTGTTGTCGCGCTCGGCTCAGCGCTTCGGCCTGGAATTGGGCTTCAACCTGCGTCCGCTCCTGCATGCGCAACGCTTCTTCTTTGGCGAGCGTGGAATCTGGGTTCAGCTCTGGCACCAGGTAGCCATACCTCTGCACCAATATGGTGGCTTTTGAGCGGAAAGAGATATCCGTATCCAATCGGGCAAAGATGGCCTCATCGGTCAGGTCCGCGTCGGCCACGATCTGCCCATGTGCGGTCGCATCTTTGGCGACCCAGCGCTTCAGTTCGACTAACAGGCCCGGATCGCGATGAAAAATGGCCACCAGTTGCGTGGCGCGGGCGGCTACATGCCCGAGGTTTTCACGCTCCAGATCGGAGACAGGAGGCGGTGGTTGATTCTTTTGGCTGGACGTTTGGGAGACGATCAAGCCCGCCATCACGAACAGTAAGAGGGAACAACCGACTCCGAACAAAAGGGTGCGCGATCTGCGACTCACACTGCGGCTCATCATGAAACTGTGAATTATAAAGGAAGTAACCCGTAAAGCAGCAGAGCAAGTGCAATTCGCAATGTGTCAATTTCAATTTTCCGGTCCGATCCGGCCAAAAACTCTTAGATCGCGAGTTCTCCATGAGCGTGGCTGCTCACAACTGGATAATGGTGTTGTAGCAGCGCGCCGTGTGGTCCTGGAGCCCTTGGCCGGGACTTGATTTTCGAGAGAGGACACAAAAATCACCAAGGTTCTCTTGCCGGTTCGGGGACTTCGGCAGCCTTTGCAGTGATCGGTTTCGGGAACTGATCCATTACCAATGCAATCATCGAAGTGCGACGCCGTTTTGGGCACTCGGACCGACGAGGAAATGCTTCCACCGAACGCCCGCTTCGACTCCACAAACATCATCGAAGCGAAACTCCAATCGCGAGCCCGGTTACCGGTCCTCAGTCGAGGCGCTATTGCTCAGTTTCGCGCGCCAATAATCCAGCAAGTCCCCCAGCGTCTCGTCCAAGGAAACTTGCGGGTTCCAGCCCGTCTCTGTCCGAATCTTGTTGTAATCGCCGACCATTCGGCGGACTTCATCGGGACGGAATCGCGAGGGATCGGTTTCAATCGAGACTCTTACGCCGGCAATCAGTTCGAACTTTCGGATGATATTTAACAGGCGAACGGCAGAGCCGGAGCAAACGTTATAGATCTCATTTATTCTGCCCTTTTCAATGAGGGCAGAGTATGCGCGGACCACGTCCCGAACGTCGGAAAAGTCGCGCTCCACCTCGACGTTTCCACAAATGAGTCTTGGCGGACGAGAACCAGCTTGGATTTCGGCGAACTGCTTGGCCAAGGAAGATAACACAAAGCGGGTTTGCTGGCCTGGCCCGGAATGGTTGAATGAGCGGGCAGTGACAACGCCCCCAGACGCAGCCTTGCGGTACTGGACGGCAAGTAGTTCTGCCATGGCCTTGCTAGCTGCGTACGGATTGTCCGGATGTACGAAACTCAGTTCCGTTAACGCGGAGGTTGATGGGGCATAAACCTGTGCCGTACTGACATTCAGGATGCGCGGCGGGCTCTTCAGATTCATTGCCGCTTCGAACAGGTTGTGTGTGCCGCAAACGTTCACCTCGAACGTCACCGCAGGTGTGCGCCAGGATAAATCGACGGCAGTGATCCCCGCCAAATGGTAGACGTCCGCTGGGCGTATCTCCTGGAGGGCCACTCGAACATCGTCCGCGTTACGGAGATCCACTTGATAAACACGGACGCCCTCAGTCAATTCGCGCGAATCCCGAGAGGTGGATGATAGAACCGAAAGGTCGGTGGCGTCGTTCTTGAGGAAGCGGACGAGATGGGATCCCACAAATCCCGTTCCGCCAGTGATGAGTATTTTGCGCACAGAATCGATCGTGGTGGACTGAAACAGCTATTGAGCAATAAAGGGAAAGCGCGCAGAGTTCTGAGACAACAATTTAAGGTCGCTGTCCACCATCATTCCAACCAATTCTTCAAAGCTGACGGTCGGCTCCCAACCAAGCTCTTTCCTGGCCTTCGAGTAGTCCCCCTTGAGGTGGTGTACATCGGCCGGACGCAGGAGTTCGGGATCAAGTTCCACATGATCGTGCCAATTCAACCCGGCTCGGGTAAAGGCGACATCCAGAAGGTGCCTTACGGTATGAGTTTGTCCGGTCGCGATTACATAGTCGCCGGGTTTTTCATTTTGAAGCATGAGCCACATTGCGCGCACATAATCCCCGGCGAAGCCCCAGTCGCGCTCCGCATCCAAATTGCCCATCGTTAGCTTATCCTGAAGCCCAAGCTTAATTCTAGCGACGCTATGGCTCACGCGCCGTGTGACAAACTCGATTCCTCGACGTGGAGACTCATGATTGAACAAAAGGCCGGAGCAGGTATACAATCCGTAGCTTTCCCTCGCATTGACGGTGATCCAATGACCGTAGAGCTTAGCCACGCCGTACGGGCTTCGCGGATAGAATCTGGTAGTTTCCCGCTGAGGCGATTCGTCCACCATGCCGAACATTTCGCTGGAAGATGCCTGGTAGAAGCGGACACCGGGATTGACCACCCGGATCGCTTCGAGCAGGCGGGTCACGCCGAGAGCGGTAAATTCGCCGGTCAGCACCGGTTGACTCCAGGACGTGGGAACAAAAGATTGCGCTGCGAGGTTGTACACCTCGTCGGGTTCAGTCTTCTGCAAAGAGGTGATCAGTGAACTCTGGTCAAGTAAATCTCCCGGCACTAGATCGAGGTGATCTTGAAGATGGGCAATCCGTTCGAAATTGATGGTGCTGCTGCGACGTACTAATCCGTAAACCTTATAGTTTTTCTGTAACAAAAACTCTGCAAGATACGAACCGTCCTGGCCGGTAATACCTGTGATAAGAGCCTTGCGTGGCATGGTATCGAGTGGCGCGCTGGCCTGTTAAAGCGGTAGTCTAGCACAGATTAGGTGCCTTCCCGAACAGGTAGAGTGAGCCGGAAGCGGCACAACGTATCACATTCGTGCTTACGCGGGAAACTCGTGGACGGGCTGGAACCACAAATTCGCCTGAGTCTCCTGCGTGAGTTGGCCGCCGGGTTGTAAGCCTCGAATCTGAGTGATGTGATCGCTCAGTTGACCGCAGTTACTTCTACCGTTGTGTCCTATTCGGGACGGCCGGCCTGCTTTGGTTTGCCGAATTTTCTAACGAACCGAGGCTGAATAACGTGCCGCCTCCGCTTCTGAAAAGCGCGCTGATGCCGCCGCCGGATGTTGTGCCGTAGATTAGTCCGTCGGTGCCTGAACCAGCCCTCCCGAAGGTTGCTCGATTCGCGCCACAGTCCGCATGACGGGAGCGGCGAAGAATACGGTTGTAAAGCTACTCGCGGACATCGGTTGCGCGTGCGCTGGCTACCACAACCGCACCGTGCGCGGGCTGAAAGTGCGTCGCCTACAGGCGGATGAAATCTGGTCATTCGTTGGAGCCAAAGCAAAGAACACCCGTCCAGAAAAGAAACAAGAGGGCTGGGGAGACATCTGGACGTGGATTGGAATTGATGCCGATACCAAGCTGGTCGTTTCCTACTTGGTCGGCGGACGTGGCGCGGGATGGGCGAAAGATTTCATGGAAGATTGTGCCAAGCGGATTCGCAACCGCGTGCAAATCACGACAGACGGCCACAAGGCATACTTGGAAGCGGTTGAGAATGCATTCGGGGCAGATATCGACTACGCGCAGCTACAGAAGATTTACGGCGCTCCACAAGAGAATGAAACGCGCTATTCCCCAGCAACGTGCATCGGCTGCGATATGAAAGTTGTTAGCGGCGATCCCGATCCCGAGCATGTGAGCACCAGCTACGTTGAACGGCAGAACCTAACGATGCGGATGCACATGCGGCGATTCACGCGCCTTACGAACGCTTTCAGCAAGAAGGTAGACAATCACCGTCACTCAGTTGCGCTGCATTACATGTTCTACAACTTTTGCCGTGTTCACCAGACCTTGCGGGTCACCCCAGCAATGGAAGCGGGTTTGGCCGATCACGTTTGGAGTCTTGAGGAACTGTGCGCGTTACTACCGAAACCCGTGGTTCGTTCTTCGACTATCGAACAGCAACTAATTGCTAAAGCTCTGGCTTCCTAGCCATCCCTTTAGCTTGCAGATCGGCAATCTTACAATTTTGCAATGACCATGTGCTCTTCCGCCGTGCATACGCTCTTTTCCACCCCAGCAATGTCGGATGGTCCGGTAAAAACGCTGCGAGACTGCCATCCTCCGCAGTTACCAAGAATCGCGACGGCTTGCCCACTGTACCTGAAGGCTCTTTTCTCGCCGCCTCTAAAGCCTCCGCCACGTGCAGCAATGATCTTGCAAATGAGCAGCCTGTGTTCTGTTCTCTCTTGTTGAGATGATTCATCGCTAGATGAGCGCCGAGGCCAATTGCATAGATACCTGGACTCGATGAGCACTCCAGGTGGCATCGGGTGTCGAACTTGTAAAAGACAGAACGCCCGTTAACGAAACCCGCAATAATCGCTTGTGCGTTGAACTTCGTGTTCTCGATTAAAACTTTGCCAGCTTTCACCAATAAAGGGTCGAGTTTCCCGGTTGGAACCTTCCCGCGATGCCATTGACCCAAGGTTAAGCCGTAAGTAGTGCGCATATTCCAGTCCGCTCGTCGCTGGAATACTCGGAATCTGGCATCATCAATCGCCGCTTCTATGTCTTCGTTTGGGATCGTCTTTCTCGCTCCCAGTTGCTTAAGATTGCCCCATAGGTGGTCAACAAACGGTTGGCAATCGCGGAGAGTCCCAGCGGCAGCTACCCCACAATTGAATGGCTTAGGCAATGCCCACGCCTTACCAGCTTGTTCGTTTGGCTGGAGTCGCGGGAATGTGGCTCGTAAATCGCTACCGATGATTGCAATCGAGCCGCCTTCTGCCAGTACGCCGATTGCGACCGTCACTTGTTCCTCTGGCTTAAGGTCATCAAGAATCGGCCCCCACTCCGTTATCGGATCATGGGTAAAGGGGGGGTAGCTCATCGCTCACGCCCCGCTTTAGCATAGCCGGAGTCTGTGGAAAAGGAAACTGACCCACTACCGAACAGTTCTACGCGGATTACAAACCCGTAGGGTCGTCGAGGAATTGCGAATACAAGAGATTGCAAATTGCTGAAGGAGGAAAGCGCGGGTCATTCGGGCCGAGCAGGGAGAAACACGCAAGCGGGTGGATAGTTTGTGTGAAAAAGATTTCCTGCGTGCGGACTTGCATGAATTAGATGTTGCGCTTATTAATGAAGGCGGAATGGAATTCCGCCTGACCGAGGATCCCCACCGACGGCTCAACGTCCTGACCAACGAGTGGATTCTTGTTTCTCCCCATCGCACGGCGCGCCCGTGGCAGGGCGAGGTCGCGAAAGCCGCCGCTCACGCGAGCCCGCAGTACGATCCTGAGTGCTATTTGTGTCCTGGCAATGCGCGATCCGGAGGAGCGCGCAATCCCGCCTATACCTCCACTTACGTGTTTGAAAATGACTTCGCCGCATTGAAACCTGAGACTTCAGCGGGACATTTCGACGAAGAGAACAAAGGTCTGCTGGTGGCGGAGGCGGAGGCGGGGATTTGCCGCGTGATGTGCTTTTCGCCGCGGCATGATCTCACGCTCTCAACGATGCCGGTTGGCGACATCGAGACCGTGGTGCAAACCTGGGTCGAGCAATTTCGTGAACTGGGGCAACTGGAAAAGATCAAGCACGTTCAGATCTTCGAAAACCGCGGAGCGATGATGGGCGCGAGCAATCCACATCCGCACTGCCAAATCTGGTCGACGTCGTCGATTCCGGAAGCTCCGGCGAAGGAGTTGATTTCGCAACGGAAGTATTTGGAGTCGCATGATCGCTGTTTGTTGTGCGATTACCTGGAACTGGAGCAGCGGCAACAGGTGCGGGTGATTTTGCAGAATGAAGCATTCTCGATTGTCGTGCCCTTCTGGGCTGTCTGGCCTTATGAGGTCTTGCTGCTCAGCCGCCGGCACGTGGGAAGCATGCTGGATTTTTCTGCGAAGGATGTTCGATCGCTGGCCGCGACGCTTCAGAAAATTACCTCCGCCTACGATAGGGTTTTCGACGCGCCTTTTCCTTATTCCATGGGCTTTCATCAATTTCCCACGGACGATCTCGAGCATCCGGAGTGGCATTTCCACGCACACTTTTATCCGCCCCTGTTGCGTTCGGCAGCCATCAAGAAATTTATGGTGGGATTCGAAATGCTAGGAACCCCGCAACGCGACATTACTCCGGAGAGCGCAGCGAAGCGATTGCGGGAAGTCCTCTAGTCCTGCGAAAGTGTTTCTTACTTTCCCGCTTTTTCTATAAAAGATCTTTCCTGCGGCGATGGAACTCGCACCGACGCCATCCCCGCTGCTGTGGCGGCTTGAATGCCCATCTCCGTGTCTTCGAACACCAGGCAATCTTTCGGCACCACACCGAGTTTGAACGCTGCGAGCAAGAAGGCTTCCGGATCGGGCTTGCTCTTCTTGTAATCTCCGGCGCAGACCAGCACGGCGAATTTGTCGAGCAGATTCAGCGAAGTCAGAGAAGCCGTGACCGATTCCCGGGTGCTTCCGGAAACCACGGCGAAGGGAATCCGGCCGTGCTGGGAGTTAATGTGCTGCAAAACTTCCGGAACGGCCTTCAACTGCGGGAGCAGTTCGTAATAAAGATTCTCTTTGCGATGGGCGACGACCTCGACCGGCATGCTCAACCCGCGCTGCTGGTTGAGCGTGGAAATGATTTCGACAATCGGCATTCCGCCCCAGGCGTAGAAAAGCTCTTCGTCAAATTCGCAATTCCATTCCCCAAGTGCCTGCCTCCAGGCGATGTAGTGCAGGGGCATGGAATCGGCGATGGTGCCGTCGCAGTCGAATAAATATGCTTTGAATGGGCCGGGCGGCAAGGTTAGCTTCCCGTAAGAAAAAGATTGCGTTTTCGTCTCTTCCAGCATTCGACTTTCAGTATAAAGGTCGAATCGAGGCGACACCCCGCACGGCGGATGATGACACGAGCAATGTAGCTTCCCGAGCCCGGACCAGAGCGCGATTCGAGTGGATGATCTAATGTCGGCGCATCGGCTCGGGCTATTCATTACTCTTTTCCCATGAAGATCCCCTAAGACGTTCAAGTCAATTGCCTTGCAAGCTAGTTTTGATTTCCTCTTGCCGAGTTTTCGCTTTGACTCGTATGTAGCGAGAGAGCCGGAGGTTAGCGAAAAATTTGCCCATCGGCAAAGCACTCCCAAGGCTGTCCCTTCGGTGTTCACCCTGCGGTACCTGAATTGCTTTCCTCTCCCGTGAAGACGCACACGGTTACGCCGCTTCGGATCAACTTCGGATTCAACGATTGGAGAGCAACTGTCAGCCGCAGCCAGCATGGGTCCGGCCTCGTCGCCTGTTCTTGCGAACCCCGATGCAGGGGCACACGAGGACGATGAAAAACGCTGGCAGCCGGTGCTGGCGCTGCCCTGCAATCTGACGGTGGACCTGGAACTGCCCGGCTTCAAGGTATCTGACCTGCTGAAGATGGGGCCGGGGACGGTACTGGGTTCCACCTGGGCGGTGCGTAGGGATGTACCGCTGAGAGTCAACGGAAACGTGATCGGCTGGAGCGAGTTCGAGGTCGTGGGTGACACCCTGGCCGTGCGGCTGACCGAACTGGCTTGATCGAACTGACATGATCGAACTGACATGAACGGAACTGGCGTGAATGGAGACAACGTGCAGCGAGACGGCATGGCAAGCAACGCATGGATGGTTCCGGCCAACCTCTGGTGGTTGCGAGCCCGGTCCTGCTGGGCGCGTATCGCGCGGCTGCGGCGGTCGAACCCCCGCCGCCTGCGGCTGGCGGAAACGCTGCCGCTGGGCGAACGCCGCTTCGTTGCCGTCCTGGAGTTCGAAGAGTTCCGCTTTCTGCTGGGAGGAACCGCGTCCTCGTTGGTGTTGCTGGCGCGACTGGAGGCGGGAGCACGGCAAGAAGAAAACCGTTCGTCCCACGAGGCTGCATCTGCTGCACCCCAGGCTGCGGAAGCAGGCCGGTTATGAACTGGCGCAACCTGCGGCGCTTGGGGGCTGCGCTGGCCTGTCTTCGCCAGGCTGCCTGGAGCGATGCACTGTGGTCGGCGGCGGCGCGGCCGCGCCATCTGCATCCGAGCGGGCTGGCGCCTGACGGAGCCAGCGGCTCGGTGCCGTGGAATATCGTCGTCTTATTGACGCTGCTGACGCTGCTGCCCGCCCTGCTCATGGCCGTGACTCCATTTGCGCGGCTGCTCGTGGTCTTTCACTTCCTGCGCCAGGCACTGGGTACCCAGACCGCGCCCAGCAATCAAACGCTGATCGGACTCTCACTGGTGCTGACGTTTTTTCTGATGCAGCCGGTGGGCGCTTCCATTTATCAGGCCGCGGTCGTGCCCTTTCAGCGGGGACAAGTCGACGCACTCGGCGCGGTGGAACGCGGCGCTCCTCCGCTGCGCCGCTTCATGCTGAAGTTCGCCCGGGAAAAAGATCTGGCGCTGTTTCTCGAATTGGCGCAGGCTCCGGCTCCGGCGCGTCCCGAAGACGTGCCCATGCGGGTGGTCGTGCCAGCCTACATTCTTTCGGAATTGAAAACCGGATTTCAGATTGGCGCGGCGCTGTTTCTTCCTTTTCTGGTGGTCGATCTGGTGGTGGCGGCGGTGACGGCGTCGATCGGCATGCTGCAACTGCCTCCGGTGGTGATCTCGACGCCGATCAAGATTCTTCTGTTCGTGATGGTGGATGGCTGGAACCTGGTGGTGGGTTCGCTGATGAAGAGTTTTACCTAGAAATTCAGTCGCGAGTTGAAACCGAAGTCGGAGGCGAGAAGTTCGAAGCAAGAAGTTCGAAGCGAGGAGAAACAACGCAATGGGACCACAGCACATCGTTCAGATGATTCGGCACACGCTCGAAACCGCTTTATCCATGGGCGCTCCGCTGCTCATCGTGGCCACCGTGGTGAGCCTGCTGATCAATGTCGGTCAGGTGCTCACTTCGCTGCAGGACCAGACCGTCTCCACCGTGCCCCGGCTGTTTGCCGTGGCGGCGGCGTTGCTGCTGTTGATGCCGTGGATGACGCGGCGGATGGAAACGTTCACGGTGCAACTGCTCTCCGACTTTCGTCCCTTCGCGCGTTGAACGCGAAACTGGGCAGGAAAAGGCCGCGGCAGCATTGGGAAATGATTTTTTATGGTCATTGATTTCAGCGCCAACGATTTCGCTCACGGATTGCCGCTCGAGCCCTTGCTGGCCGCGGCGGTGTTTACCGGCGCGCGAATTTCCGGGCTGATGGTGTTCTGTCCTTTCCTTGGAAATGCCGCCATCCCCGCGCCTCTTAAAGCTGCGTTGACCCTGGCGCTGACGGTTTTAATTCATCCCTTGCACGGTCCAGTGGCGCTGTCGTTGCAGCCATGGCAATGGGCGGGCCTTGGCTTGAGCGAAGTCATCGTCGGGCTGCTGCTTGGGCTGGCGGCGAATTTCCTGATGGAAGCCCCACTGCTGGCGGGCCAGATTCTGGGCCTCCAGATGGGCTACTCGCTGGCCTCGCTGTTTGATCCGCAAACCCAGGCCGATACTCCCGTGCTGGCCACCCTGCACCAGTTGGCCGCGTTGCTGATTTTTCTCCAGCTGGACGTGCATCACTGGCTGCTGCGCGCCCTGGTGCGCAGCTTCCACTACCTCCCTGCGGGCGAGGCCCGGGCCACCGGCGCGGCGACTAACGCGTTGCTGCATGGGGCGGGAGGAATTTTTCTGGCGGGCGTGCAGATTGCTGCTCCGGCGCTGGTCGCGACCTTGATTGCCGACGCCGCGCTGGGACTTCTGGGCAAAGCCTCGCCGCAATTGCCCGTGCTGTTTGTCGGGTTGTCCATAAAAAACCTGCTGGGTCTTGGGATGCTTGTGCTGACCGTCGCCTACTGGCCGCGAAACTTTGCCGTGCGCTTTGAAGAGTCGATCGCTTTGGGGGAGCGGCTGCTGCATCTGGCGCGCTGAAATTCTGACTTATGGCCGATTCCAGCAAAACCGAGAAAGCATCTCCCCGGCGGCGGCAAAAGGCGCGCGAGCAGGGTCAAGTTGCGCGCAGCCGCGATTTAGTGGCCGGCCTCGGAACCATGACGGCGGTCCTGCTGCTGAGTTGGCAGTTGCCCTCATTCGCCGCCGACTGGCGCGGGTTGCTGCGGCATGAAATCGAGAGTGCGGTGTTTCGCCCCTTGCCGGAATGGCGCTTCAATCTGGTGGTGTTGCAAGGCGTGGCCATTGCCTCTGGCGTGAGCTGGCTGGTGGCCACAGCCGGAGGGCTGGCGCAGGGAGGGATCGTATTTGCTCCGCAGGCGTTAACTCCCAACGTCAGCCGCCTGAATCCCGCCACCCGATTTACGCAGCTGTTTTCTCTCGCCGGGCTGAGCCGGCTGCTCAAGTCTCTGCTGCCGGCCGCCGTGGTGGTGTATCTGGCGGTCGGAGTACTGGTCCGCGACTGGACCGTTCTACCCCGGCTGTTGACGGCCACTCGCGGGGGCGTCATGGCCTTCACCCTCAGCCGCATGTTCGAGGTGACGTGGAAGGGATCTCTGGTGCTGCTGGTGTGGTCGGTGGCCGACTATCTGCTGGAGCGGCAGCGCCACGAAAACGAATTGAAGATGAGCAAGCAGGACCAGAAAGATGAGTTCAAAGAGACCGAAGGCAATCCCGCGGTGAAGCAGCGCATCCGCCGCTTGCAGCGCCAGGCGCGACGCAAGCGCATGCTCAAAGACGTGGAAAAGGCCGCAGTGGTGATCACCAATCCCACGGAATTTGCCATCGCCCTGCAATATGGCATGGAGATGGAAGCGCCCGTTTTAGTTGCCAAAGGGCGCAACCTGCTGGCCGCCCAGATCAAGGAAATTGCGCGCTGGCACGGCATCCCCATTGTCGAAAACCCGCCGCTGGCGCATGCGTTGTATCGCGCCGTGGAAATCGGCCAGGCGATCCCGCCCAAGCTCTATGCCGTGGTGGCGGAAATTCTGGCGGCCATCTGGCGGGCCCAGGCGCGCGCCGGGCAAGTTTCGGCAGGACAGAGTTCCGCCGGGCAAACCGCAGCGGGGAGGCCATAAACCTATGGCCGCACCCGCACCCGAGCTCCCATCCCGCAGCAGCTCCAAGCCCGAGCCGAAACTAGAACCGAAATCCGAGCCAAAGTCCGAAGGGAGGTCGGAACGCAAGACCGGGGCCACCGAATGGATCATGCCCATTGCGGCGGTGGGCCTGATCTTTGTCATGCTGATCCCGCTGCCCACGCTGCTGCTCGACCTGCTGCTGGCGCTGAGCATTGCCGTGTCGGTGCTGGTGCTGCTCTCCGCTATCCAGATCTTGCGCCCCTCGCAGTTCTCGGTATTTCCCAGCCTGATCCTGCTGCTCACGTTGTTCAGGCTATCGCTCAATCTCGCCTCCAGCCGCCGCATCCTGCTCCACGGCAACGAAGGCGTGGCTGCCGCCGGGCATGTAATCGAGGCTTTTGGCCAGTTCGTGGTGGGCGGAAATTACGTCGTTGGATTCGTTCTTTTTGTAGCCCTGATCGCGATTCAGTATCTGGTGGTCGCCCACGGCGCGGTACGTACCGCAGAAGTCACGGCGCGCTTCACCCTCGACGCCATGCCGGGCAAACAGATGGCCATCGACGCCGATCTGAACGCCGGGCTGATCAATGAAGGGCAAGCCCGCGAACGGCGGCAGCAGATTGCACGGGACGCGGAGTTTTACGGGGCCATGGACGGCGCGGCCCGCTTCAGCCAGCGTGATTCCATCGCCACTATTCTGATTACCGCGATCAACATCATCGCCGGATTCCTGATCGGCGTCTTCCAGCTCGACATTCCCTTCCGCGAAGCCCTGAAGACCTACACCGTGCTGACAGTCGGCGACGGCCTAGTCACCATGATTCCTTCGTTGCTGGTATCGATGGCCGGAGGCATGGTGGTGACCCGCGCCACCTCCGATGCCACTCTGTCGGCCGACATGGGACGGCAAGTGTTGTCGCGGCGCATTCCGCTTTGGGTTGCTTCGGGAGTCATGCTGGCGCTGGCCGCAATTCCCGGGCTGCCCAAAGTATCGTTCCTGCTTTTATCGGCGGGCATGGCATTGCTGGCATGGCGCGCGCCCAAGCTCGCCGCCGAAGCGGCGCTGGCCTCGGCGGGAGAGATGAAGGCGGGCAAAGGCAAAGCGGGAGAAAAAGAAAAAGACAAAGAGTCGGTCGAAGATCTGCTGAAGCTCGACGAACTCAGCCTCGAAGTGGGCTATGGGCTGGTTCCCCTCGTCGATCAAAACCAGGGCGGACAGTTGCTGGCGCGGGTGCGGGCGCTGCGGCAAAACCTGGCCCAGCAGCTCGGCTTCATCGTTCCTCCCGTACACATCACCGACAATGTGCGCTTAAAAGCCCGCGAGTACGTCATAGCCCTGCGGGGAGTGGAAATCGCGCGCTGGGAGATGCATCAGGACCAGTTGATGGCGATCAGCTCGGAAGGCACGCCTCGTCCCCTGGCCGGCATTCCCACCAAAGAGCCGGCCTTCGGCGTCGCTGCCTTGTGGATTGCGCCCGCCTTGCAGAATCAGGCCCTGGCCTCGGGCTATGCCGTGGTCGATCAGACCTCCGTTCTGGCGACGCATCTGGCCGAGGTGGTCAAACAGCATGCCCACGAATTGCTCAGCCGTCAGGAAGTGAAGCGCCTGCTCGACCGCCTGGCCGACGGCCAGCCCAAGCTGGTCGAAGAGCTGGTCCCCAAGGTTTTGAGCCTGGGCGAAGTGCAAAAAGTCTTGCAGCAACTTCTGCGCGAACAGGTTTCCATTCGCGACCTGACCACGATTCTGGAAGCCCTGCTCGACACGGCTCCGGCGAACAAGCAGCCGGTGCTGCTGGTCGAGGTGGCGCGGCAGGCTCTGGGCCGCGCTCTGGTGCGGCCGCTGCTGTCGGAGGGCGGCGGCCTGCGGGTCGTGACCCTCGATCACGCGCTCGAAGAAGAGCTGGCGCGAGCCTTCGGCGCCGCCTCGATTCCCGCCAGCAGCGCGGGGATGCAGCCTCCGTTTGCGCGCCGCATCCTCGACGGCCTGCGCCGCGTCGCGGGCGAACAAGTGGCGGTGGCCACGCCGGTAGTGCTGTGCCCCAGCCCCGCACGCTATCACCTGAAGCGTTTGCTGGAACCATTTCTGCCCAAAGTCGTCGTGCTCTCTCCGCTGGAAGTGCCGGCCCTAGTCGAAGTGCAGTCGGTGGGAGTGCTGCGATGACGTGTATTGGATCGAGAACCCGATCGGGAAACAGGTCAAGCCAATGAAAGTCCGGACATGAGCAAAAACACCGCGAAAGCCTACACCTCCTGGCAGGACAGCGAAGAGCGTGACCGCATCCTGCTCGAACAATTGCCGCAGGTGCGCTACCTGGCGCGCCGCATACACGAGCGCCTCCCCCGGCACGTGCCGCTTGAAGATCTGGTTCACGCCGGAGTGATCGGGCTGATCGATGCGCTGAATAAATTCGACCGCTCCAAGCATGTGCAATTCAGCTCCTACGCCAAGTTCCGCATCCGCGGGGCGATTCTCGACAGCCTGCGGGAGATGGACTGGGGCCCGCGCGAGTTGCGGCGAAAGGCGCGGGGAGTCGAAGAAGCGCACCGCAAGCTGAGCATGGAGTTAAGCCGCGCGCCGACGGAGAACGAAATGGCCGCGGCGCTTGGCTTGGGATTGAAGGAATTCCAGCAACTGCTGGGCGAGCTGGACGGCCTCGAAGTCGGCAGCCTGCGCGTCGAATCTCCCTGGGACGGCAAAGAAGAAGACCTGTGCGATTACCTGCCCAGCGCTCCGGAAGATACTCCGTTCTTCCGTTGTTTGCGCGGAGAGATGAAGGATCTGCTGGCCCGGGTCATTGCCGAGCTGCCGCAAAAAGAGCAGCAGGTGCTGGCGCTGTACTACTTCGAAGAACTGACCATGAAGGAAGTGGGAGCGGTGCTGGGTATTGGCGAGTCGCGCGTCTCTCAGATTCACTCGCTAGCGGTGGTTCGGCTGCGTGCGCGCCTCGAACAACTGATGCCGACAGGCGTCAAAACGGCGCGCGCGGCACAGGCCAGCGGCTGAGCCCGTGCTGGCCTTTCAATGTGATTCTGTGCGCATGAAGCGATGTGAGCTTAGGACCCTAAGAAAGGAGTCGTGTGGAAAAAGTTCTCAATCAGGCAGAAATCGACGCCATGGTGCGGGCCCACCGCGCCGGGGGCAAGGTCGAGGAGCAGGCTGCCGCCACCGGACCGCGTATCGAACTCTGGGACGCGCGCAGGGCTGGACAGATCGGGCGTGAGCAATTGCAGGCGATCACGCAGTTGCACGAAGGCTTTGCCCGCAGCCTGACTCACTCGCTGGGCGCCTATCTGCGCATTATTTTCAATGCCACACTGGTTTCCGCCGAGAACCTGGCCTACCGCGAGTTTCTCCAGCGCATTCCCGAGACCACTTATTTGGCTTCCTGCAAGCTGGATCCCATGGGAGTGAGCGGGGCCCTACAGCTCGATCTGAAAGTCGCATTTCCCATCATCGATCTTTTGCTGGGAGGCCAGGGCACGGGAGGGGGAACGGCGCGCGAAATCACCGAAATCGAAGAACAGATTCTGGGCAGCGTCGCCAAGGTCATTTGCCGCGACCTCGGTTTAGCCTGGCAGGTGGTTTCCCTGCAAGTGAGTTTCGATCAGCGGGTAGGTGCCGGCGATGCGCAGCGGCTGCTTCCCCCCGAAGAAAAGGTCTTGTCGCTGTGTTTTGAAATCACCATGCCGGACGCGCGTGGAGGCCTGAATCTGGCGCTGCCTGCCGCGGCCTCCAACGCTTTGTTGCGCAAGATTTCCGCCGCCTGGAGTTACCGCCGTCCGCGCGGGCAGGCGGGGGCAAGAAAGCGGCTGATGCATTGTCTGGAGGAGTGCCCATTCGCGGTGGAACTGGGCGCGGACCGAGTCCACACCTCGGTGGCCGAGTTGTCGGGACTGGAGCCGGGGCGCGTGCTGAGATTTGACCGCAGCGCCACCGCTCCCGCCTCTCTTCTGGTGGGGGGCCTTGAGATGTTTCTGGCTTCTCCCGCCCGCCGGGGCGAGGTGCGGCTGGCCACTCTGATGGATCGCTCGACGGCAGGCGCACAAACCCTGGAGAAGGCAAAGGAATGACCGAAGCCGCAGACTCCGCTCGTCAAGCCGGTGCCGCAGCGTTTGTGCAGGTCTGGGCGGAAGCCTTATCCCAGGTTCTCGGCCAGATTACCTCCACCGAGATCCCATGTCTCCCGCTCTCGGACGCTCCTCCGCAGCTTCCGCCTGCCGCTGACGCCGATCTGTGGATTGCCTGCACCTGTTCGGGGGCAGTGCGTGGCGAGATGAGCCTACGGCTGAACCCGGCCGTAGTGCTGGGCTTCGCCCAGGTTTTCATGAGCGAGCCGGCGGCCCCGGAGGTGGAATTGACTTCCGACCACCGGGAAGCGGTGCTGGAATTATTTCGCCAGGTGGCGGGTCTGGCCGCGATGTCCGTCAAGCCCCGCTGGGGCGAAATAAAACTCCAGATGGAGACTTCTCCGGGGCCGCCTTCCTGGCCCGCATCTTCCACTTCGTGGTTGCAGGCCGGGAAGGAAGAAACGGCCGATGCCCTGGTCGAAGTGCACTTGAGCGCCGCGCTGGTCGCGGCGCTACGGCAGGAAAATCGCACCGAAACCGTTTCTTCTCCCGCGCAGGCTCCGGCAGAAGCGACTCGACCGCCGCTTTCTTCCGCGCTGGCCGAGGAACAAAACAAGCTGGCGCTGCTGATGGATGTCGAACTGGCGATGACCTTGCGTTTTGGGGCCAGACGCATGCTTCTGCGGGAAATTCTCGATCTGTGTCCGGGATCGGTGGTGGAACTGGATCGCCAGGTCAAAGAGCCGGTGGAACTTCTGCTGGATGGCCGACTGGTGGCCCGGGGAGAAGTTGTGGTCGTCGAGGGCAATTACGGTTTGCGCGTGACCGAGGTCCTGGCCGCAGGCAGCAATTGAGAGACGTTCGAGATTCCCCGGGGAGACAAAAATGAGGATGCACCATCGCTTGCGGCATTTTGCGCGCTCCGCGTGGCAGAAGATGTGGAGAAAAGCGCCGCTCAAATGCGGAGCCCGCGACTGCGCTCACAGAGGCAGCGTATGGAGCCGGCTGCGGCGTCGGCATATCCGCGTCCGCCTCCACGGAGTCCCATACTGCATGCCTGAATGTCTGGAGCCAGCGCTTCACGCCGCACTGCGGACCACACAGCCGGCTGCTCCCCAAAAAAGAGGTACGCACCGCATCCCACTTGGACTTCAATTGCTATCACGGAAGCAGGTCACCGAGTCGCAACTACGCGAAGCTTTGGCTGGGCAACGAGCTACGGGCCGCGGGCGTATCGGAGATTGGCTGCTGGAAATGGGCTTCGCCAGCGAACAGCAGATCACCGCCGCTCTGGCTCGCCAGTGGTCAAGTCCAGTGCTGCAAACCAGGACTTCGCCGCTCAATCCTGCTCTTGTCCCGCAGATTCCCAAGCTCTTGCTGAACCGGTTTCAGATGGTCCCGGTGAGCTTTGTGGCGGCCACGGCCAGCCTGCACATTGCGTTTGCCGATAGGGTCGATCACTCCGTACTCTATGCCATCGAGCGGATGCTCGACTGCCGCACCGAGCATTGCGTGATTCCTCCGACGTTACTGCGGGAGAGCTTACTCGCCTTGGGTGAGGGCCGATCCTCGGCCGACTTCGTCTTCGAATGTGTCTCCAGTATGGCGGAATTAGTGAGTATTGTTTCCAATTACGCGGTTCGTGTGTCCGCGCGTGAAATCCGCGTGGCTACTTGCTCCCCCTACAACTGGGTTCGTCTGGAGTGCACCTCGGGACAAACCTTGAATCTGCTGCTACGCATCCCGGCAGACCCACGATCCTGCACGTCCGCCTCTTCCATCGACGACGATCCTGCCGCTTAAAGTCCCCGCACCGCTTGCCGATAGGAAATCAGAGCCGGCACAATGGCACGCCGGTATCGGAACAGAACGCAAGCCAAAAAGGATTTGCAGGCACCATGGATAACATACGCGTCCTCATCGTTGACGATTCTTCAGTCATGAGAAAAATCGTAGAAAGGTCTCTGCGACAGGCCGGTTTGAGCATTGCCAAGGTTTTCGAAGCGGGCAACGGCGCCGAAGCGCTGGGAACGTGTCAGGAAAATAAGGTGGATCTCATCCTTTGCGACATCAACATGCCGGTCATGGATGGTTTGGAATTTGTGAGGTCACTGTCCGGAGTGGAGAACAACAAGGGGACTCCAGTGGTGATGATTACGACCGAAGGCAGCGAAGGCCATGTGGTTCAGGCTCTGGCGGCGGGAGCTCGTGGATACATTCGCAAGCCATTCACTCCAGATCAAGTGAAAGAGCACGTGGTTCCAGTGCTGGCAGGTAAGCCATGAGCGCGAACCCGACGTTAGCTCCAAGTGAAGGCCGCGAAGGTTGGAACACAATCCTGCAACAGGCGGCACAGGAAGTTTTTCAGTTGATGTTAAGTTCGCCCTTGACGATTCCCAAGGACGCGGTGGCAGACGACGGTTTGGAGATAGTGTCCATGGTCGGGCTTGCCGGGCAACTCTGTGGGATTATTTCGATTCGTTGCAGCATCAAGTCGGCCGGACGTATGGCCTCGGCTATGTTGGGCATGGAGATCGCCACCGCCGGCCCGGAAATGTGGGATGCCGTGGGCGAGATCTGTAACATGGTCGCCGGCAACTTCAAAAATAAAGTTCCGGGGCTCGGCGATGGCTGCATGTTATCGGTGCCTACCGTGATCAGCGGCGAAAGCTATCGCCTGCATTCCATGGCGGACGCCGGCGTCATTCATGCCGTCCTGCTTTTCCAGGAAGACCCCGTCGTGCTTACTTTGGAAGTCCACAGTTAGCCGTACCCGCTTCTTCTTCCATCCGGCTCTTCGCAGGAACGGGAATATCTTGCCGGGGTAAACGCGATGGCCCGGCAAAATTGCCCCATGCTTCGCGCCGGGGGCTGGCTCGGTGAAGCGTAGCCTCAGTTTCTGCGCCATGTTGGTCTAATCTCCGTCCTCTGCCAGAGAATTGTTTGCTCGTCCGTTGGAATCCCAAGTGCTCTGTCCCTGGGTGAGGATTACCCCGATGGACAGTGGATACTATGCCGCGTGCACAGGATTGGCGGCGCAAACTCAGGCACTCGAATTAATCGCCAATAATCTCGCCAATCTTGCCACCACAGGATATCGAGCGCAGCAGGCAACGTTTCGATCGTTGCTGACCGGGCCGGGTTCGGTCTCATTGAATCCGCTCAACGCAGTGATCAATAACTTCGGACTGTTGAGCGGCAGCCGTACCGATCTGACTCCCGCTAATCTGACCGCTACCGGCAATCCCCTGGATTTGGGGCTCTCGGGCAGCGGTTTTTTCGCAGTGCAAACGGGGCAGCAGGTGCTGTATACACGCGATGGCAGCTTTCACGTCGCTCCTAACGGGCAGCTCACCACCGCCGACGGGTCCGCGGTTTTGGCGGAGCAGGCGAACTTGTTAAATCCGCCGGTGCCAGTCAGCGTTCCCGCTGGCGCCGTTACCGTCAGCCAGGATGGAACCGTTTCCGTGGATGGAGCGATCGTGGCCAAGCTGCGGCTGGCTGAATTTCCTCCGTCAACCAGCCTCACGGCGGAAGGGAACTCTTTGTACTCCGCTCCGGCAAATTCCGAAGTGCCGGCGACCTCCACTTCCGTGCACGCGGGCATGCTCGAGAATTCCAATGTAAGCCCGACCTCAAGCGTAGTGCAGCTCATCATGGCGCAGCGCAACACGGAAATGTTGCAACGCGCGCTGACCCTGTTCGATAACCAACTCAATCTGGCGGCGGTGCAGGATATCCCGCACGTTTAACGCAGAACCAAAGAACTTCAGCTCCGGAGGAAGACCGATGATTCGCGCCTTATACACGGCTGCCAGTGGAATGGCTGCACAGGAACTTAACCTGGATAATATCGCCAACAATCTGTCGAACTCCAGCACGGCCGGCTTTCGCAGCCGAAGGCTCCAGTTTGAAGATCTGATTTATCAGACGCTGATCATGCCCGGAGCCGCGGCGACGCAGCAGACCACGGTCGTCGCCGGATTGCAGGTGGGCCTGGGAACGCGCTCAGCGGCTTCCGAAGTAATTCAGACGCAAGGCGACTTTACCCAGACGGGAAGTCCTCTCGATCTGACCATCCAGGGCCAGGGATTTTTCCAAGTGCTGCTGCCCAACGGGCAGACGGCCTATACCCGCGATGGCAGCTTCCACACCGATGCCAGCGGCAACCTTGTGACCCAGGACGGAGATGCGGTGCAGCCGGGCATCACCATTCCCACCGGCGCCACTTCCATCACTGTGGGATCGGACGGCACAGTCAGTGTGACGGTGGCCGGACAAACCGCGGCCCAACAAGTGGGGACCTTGCAGATTGCGTTGTTCAACAATCCCGGAGGCCTCAACAGCACCGGCAGCAATTTATTTCTGGCAACCACAGCTTCCGGCGATCCAGTCGTCGGTACGCCGGGAGGCACGGAAGGTTTGGGGTCGATTGTCCAGGGAATGCTTGAGCAGTCCAATGTCAGCGTGGTCGATGAATTCGTCAACATGATCGTAGCCCAGAGATCCTATGAAGCAAATTCGCGGGTCGTGAACGCGGCCGACCAAATGTTGCAGACCATCAACAATCTCGGGCGCTAGCGGACGGGGGAGAGACTAATGATGCGGCTGGCTAATCTGATTGCAGCGACGATCCTAGCCACAGCGCCAGGGATCGCGGTGGGACAAGGGAGTATCGCCGCGCCGCATCCTGCCGGAGCCGTCGAGCGGAAACCTTTGGCCAAGGCGAATGCCTGCGCCAACGTTGCATATTGGATCAATGGCGTCTTGCGCAGCCGCCCGGCCACCGACACTGGCAACGCTACCCTCGCAACCCTTCCACGCGAGATTGCTGCGGGTCATGTGCCGGCCGGCGAACTCGACTGTGGCGCGATGCCGGGACTCGCTCCCGGGATTTCGTTGGAACTGACGAAGGTTTTCTACGACCGCATGCTGCATAGCTGGGAATTTCTCGTGCGCTGCGTCACGCCCGCCAATTGCGTCCCGTTCTTGGTGCGCTGGTCTCACGCCTCGGGCCAGGCGCGGCGGGACGGGCCGCAACTTTCCTCATCCACTTCGCATGACCGCGTCCCGGAAAGCCAACACGTTATGCTGCGCCCCGGAGAGACGGCAACCCTGGTGTGGGATCAGGATGGCATTCGCGTGGTTTTGCCGGTGATTTGTCTGGACCGCGGCAATGTTGGCGACTCCATCCGGGTTCGGATCAAAAGCGGATCACGCGTGCTGCGGGCCGAGATACTAAACGAATCTCTGCTTCGGGCTATCTTATGAAGACTGGTTCATCACGCATAAAGTTCCGGGACCGGGAGATCAAGTTTAGCGGCCGCTGGTTTCTCGTTGTCGTCCTCCTGTTTTTTTATGCGGCGCACGCGTATGCGCGCACCAAACCAAAAGACGCGCCGAAGAAAAACAGCCTGGCCGAATACATCGAAAAAGTTGGCGGCAACAGCCTTCCGGCTGCGCCCAGCACCTTTGGCAGCCTGTGGATCGATACCGGCCGGCTGGCCAACCTGGTGGCCGATTACAAAGCATCGCGGGTCGGCGATCTGGTCACCATAAGCATCGCCCAGAATCTTTCCGCCACCAGCACCGGGAATGTTTCCACCAACCGGGCCTTCTCCGCCAGTTCAGGCATCACCGCATTGCCGGGGCAACTCAAGACAGCGGGCGTGGCCAATTTGTTTTCTCCCACTTCCGCTCAGGCCCTTACCGGCAAAGCCCAGGCGACCTCGACTACCGCGCTCACCACCGTTCTCACCGGAAGGGTGGTTGCGATTTTACCCACGGGAACTCTGGTGGTTGAAGCCGAGCGCAGAATCATGATGGCCGACGAGCAGGAGACGGTAATCTTGCGCGGCCTGGTGCGGCCCGGAGACTTGGATGCGACCAACACGGTTGCCTCCAACAGCGTAGGCAATCTCGAAGTCGAGGTGAAGGGCAAAGGCGTGGTCAGCGAAGGCACACGGCCACCCAACCCGATTATGAAATGGATTCTGAGGATCGTCGGTTTCTAACGATGGACTGTTGACCAAGGACATAGGACGGATTTCTAACCCGGCGGAATTTTGCCGACAGGTTCCCGGAGCGCTGCATGTTGCAGTCACTATTTCCAATCGCGTTGGTCGGACTGTTATTTGTTTCTCAGGCGACTGCGGCTCCCGCAGCCGGGCCCGAGGCCGTCGAGCACCGCGTGCTGATTCGCGACGTGGCCAGCGTGGAAGGAGTCCGCGACAACTCGCTGATCGGTTATGGACTCGTGGTCGGCCTGAAGGGCACGGGAGACAAGCAGCAGACTTATTTCACGATTCAAACTCTGGCCAGCATTTTAGCGCGCATGGGCGTCGAGATTCCTCCGAGTGTGGTGCAAACCACAGTGCAGGTTAAAAACGTAGCTGCCGTATTCGTGACCGCGACGCTGCCGCCATTCTCGCGGCCCGGCATGCAGGTGGATGTTACGGTTTCATCGGTTGGCGATGCCCGTAGTCTCGAAGGCGGGATGTTATTGCTGACCCCGCTCTACGCCGCCGACGGCCAAGTCTATGGCGCGGCTCAGGGGCCACTCGCGGTCGGCGGTTATGCGACCGGATCCGCTGCGAACTCAAAAACCGTGAATCATCCCACGGTGGGGCGCGTGCCCAACGGAGCCATCGTGGAACGCGACAGCAGCGTCGATCTCTCCAAGCTGCCGAGCCTTTCGCTGCTACTGAACGAGGCCAGCTTCACCACTGCCGAGGAAATGGCGGCGGTCATTAATGAGGCGTTGGGATCGGGAGAAGCCGCGGTGGTGGACGGAAGGAGGGTGAAAATCCAGACGACGCCCGGCACCAGCGTGACGGCGCTGCTGGCCCGCATCGAGAATTTGGAAATCCGGGTGCGGCGCAAAGCCAAAGTTGTGGTCAACGAACGCACCGGAACCGTGGTGCTGGGCAAAGATGTCCGGCTGGGCGCGGTCTCGATTCTTCACGGCAGCTTTTCCGTCGAAGTGACGACCACCTATTCCGTCTCCCAGCCGAACCCGTTCGGCGCGGGACAGACAGAAGTGGTTCCTCAAACCAAACTCAGCGCGGGCGACGCCCCGGCCCGCAACGTGGCACTGGAAGAAGGCGCCAGCGTCGAACAACTGGTGACCCGCCTGCAATCCATTGGGGCGTCGGCGCGCGATGTGGTTTCAATCTTGCAGGCGATTAAGGCGGCCGGAGCCCTCGAAGCGGATCTGGTGGTCATTTAATTTTGCGGCTGATTTTGGCGCCAAAGGATTCGCAGCAGAAAAAACACCACACGGAGGATATGGCATGACCAGCAATCCATCGTTGCCTGCGTTGCCCGTACCGTCCATGGACTGGGCGCGGCCGGTATCGGCGCCCCCACCGACTCGCGCAGCGAAAGCGGCGCGAGAATTTGAGTCGTTCCTGGTGGGGTCGCTGCTCGACTCGCTGGAAAAGACTTTTGCCACCGTCCCGGGAGACACCGACACGCCCGGCCAGGATGAGTACAGCTATCTGGGACGGCAAGCTTTGGCCTCCGCGGTGACGGCGGCCGGCGGCTTTGGCATCGCGAAGATGATTGAGGAACATATGGGTGGACAACCGACCAGTTTGGCCGCGCCGGCTGCACGAAAGTAATAGGATCGAGTCCTACGCGAACCGGGCGGAATTTCATCGGCTGGCTAAAGTTTTTGCAACTCTTGCCGATAGAACAAGATAAGAACGGAAACAAGAATCGCCGAAAAAATCCGGCGAAAAATTAAAGTTTTTTAACGCGGTGCCGATCCTTGAATTGCAAGGGAACAATTGCAAGGAAATCAGGGGGAGGGAGCGTGCCATGAGAATCAATACCGATCACAGATCGCAGCCACTGACCGAGGGCGCACGATCAAATACAACGAAAACGTCAGCGGAAAACAACCAGGCGTCCGGTTCCAGTTCGCTGGGCGCAGATCAGGCGCAGTTATCCGGAGCCGGGGCCCAGGTTACAGCCCTGACCGCACAGGTTTTGCAGCTTCCCGAGGTGCGGCAAGCCAGGGTGCAGGCATTGCGCCAAGCCGTGGAATCCGGAAATTACGCTCCGGATCCGCGCGCGGTCGCGGGCGCTCTTTTGGATCATCTGGCGTTGAATCCGGCTGCATAAGAATTAAAAGATGGACTTCTCCGGCTTTGGAACCGGCCGAGTCGAGGCGGATGAAGAAATGTCGGACACTCACGGTGACAATGGCCTCATTGTTATCCAGACCTGTTTGGCCTTAATGCGCGAACTGGAGGACAGTCTGCGGTCGAGTCAGACCGCTTTGCTGGCGCGCGATGCCGCCGGGACCGAGCGATGTAGTCGGGAGCAAGTGCGTTTGTGGCAACTGTTGAAGGCGCTTACGGGGAATCCAGGTTCGCCGGCAATAATCTCGGCTTCTCGAGAATCCCGGTGTGAAAGCCCGCCGAGCGCAGCTGAATTGGCTGAACTTTTGTGCGCAGCGGCAATTCGAGTTCAACATCTGGCGCGGGTGCAACTGGCGCTGTTGCGCCGTTCGCATCAGTTTCTCAATGTGCTGGCCAACTGGATGGCGGACCCGGAAACGCCCTACTGCCCGCCGCAAACCGCTGGCGGAGGGCCTGGCTACGCCGCGCACGCCCATCGGGGTTTCTAGATATGTCCTCACTCAACGCCAGCCTGGCCACTGCTTTAAGTGGGCTCATCTCCGAGCAGGGAGCGATGGCCACCACCACGAACAACGTCGCCAACGCCAACACTCCGGGTTACTCCCGCCAAGTGCCGGTTCTCGTATCCAGCGACCCCACGGTGGTCGACCCACTCACCTTTGGCTCGGGCGTCACCTTGCAATCGATCGAGAGCATTCGCGATCCTATCCTCGAATCGCAAATCCAGCAGGAAACGCAGACCAACGGCCAGTTGAATTCGCTGGTCTCGGCCCTGCAACAAACGCAGGTGAACTTCACCAGCAGCACCGGCGATATTGGGACCGCGATCACCAACTTTTTCGACAGCGTCAACCAGCTTTCGACCAACCCTTCCGACCTGTCGCTGCGCCAGGATGTACTGACTGCCGCCGGCAATCTGGCCACCGCATTTAACACCACGTCCAACAACCTGACCGCGCAAACTGCGAATATCGATCAGAATGTAGTGCAGAGCGTGGGCCAGATCAACACGCTCACCCAGCAGATTGCCCAGCTCAACGGCCAGATCAGCAATCTGCAAAACGTGGGAGAAAGTGCGGGGAGTTTTATCGACCAACGGACCCAGGCGATCGATCAACTCTCCAACCTGGTCGACGTCTCCGTCATCCCCAGCGATAACACCCTAACCCTCACGACGGGCAACGGCACTCCGCTGGTGATCGGCCAAACCGCTTTTCAATTGCAAACCCAGCCCATCCTCTCCGGACTGCACGATGTTTATGCCCAGGGAACCGACATCACCAGTTCGATCGTCTCCGGCGAACTCGGAGGCCAATTGCAGGCCCGCGATCAGCAGATTCCCGCGATTCAGACCCAACTCAATACCTTAGCCGCGGGCCTCGCGAACGCGGTCAACACCGTGCAGGCGGGCGGGTTCGATCTCAACGGAGTCCAGGGCACAAACTTGTTCAACCCTCCTCCGGTGTCCGGAGTAGGCGCGGCTGCGAGCCTCTCTGTCGCCATTACCGACCCTTCGCTCATTGCGGCAAGTTCCGACGGCACTCCGGGCAGCAACGGCAATGCGGAAGCGCTCTATGCCCTGAACAGCGGGGCCGTAGTCAGCGGCGAAAGTCCCACGGACTACTATTCCGGGATTGTTTTCAATGTGGGCAACGCCACGTCCAACGTCACGGCGGAACAAACCGCGTCCAACCTCGTGCTTCAGCAATTGAACGATCAGAACTCCGCCGTCTCCGGAGTCTCGCTCGACGAAGAGGCCGCGAACCTGGTGCAGTACCAGCAAGCCTACTCTGCCTCGGCTCAAGTCATCACCGCCATCAACGATATGATGTACGCCGTGGTAAACATGGCGACGCTTACGGGATAACTTTATGCGCATCAATCCCGATCCCTATCCCGACATTCTCAGCTCCGTCGAACAGACGCAGCAGCAAATCTATACCGACGAGCAGCAGATCGCTTCCGGGCAGAGCGTCAACGTTCCGTCCGACAATCCCGCGGCAGCGGCCGTGCTGGTGCAGAATGCGGATCAGACATCTCAGGCCGATCAGTTTCAGCGCAGCATCGGCAGCGTCCAGGGTGAAATCCAGAGCGCGGATTCTACTTTGAACTCGGTTGTCGAATCGCTCCAGCAGGCCATCTCCCTGGGAGTCGAGGGTGCGAACGGCACGGTCAATGCTGAGGACCGGCAGGCCATCATTACCCAGTTACAGGGCATCCAGAGCCAGTTGCTCAACCTGGCCAACCTCACCTATCAAGGCAATTATGTATTTGCGGGAACGGCGACGCAAACCGTCCCTTACGTGCTCAATCCCAGTTCTTCCTCCGGCGTGACCTATCAAGGCAACTCGGGAACGAACAGCGTTACCTTGGGCAACCACTTCTCCCTGCAAACCAACCTGCCTGGCTCGCAGCTGTTTTCCGGCTCTCCCAGCAATGTGTTTCAGAGCATTCAGGATCTCATCAACGGACTTGAGGGCGGCGATGCTACGATCATCAGTAGCGCAGTCTCAGAAGTCAGCAATGCCCTGAACTACGTCGACGGCCAGCGGGTCTTTTATGGCAATGCGCTCAACCAACTCACCTCCCAGCAAACCTACCTGAGCAGCGAGACCACGGAACTGGCGCAACAGGCAAACACCGCTGGAGGCGCGGACCTGACGGCGGTCATCACCAATTTGACTGCCTCCCAGACGTCCCTTCAGGCCGCGCTCGAAGCCGTCGGTCAGACCGGCCAGATCGATCTATTCAGTTTTCTGAGGTGAGGAAAAAGACGACCTGGCGCAGGGCCGGGCCAACGGGGCGCGAGCGAATCACGCTCTCAGAGAGCCTGGCGTGAGGCGCGGGCCCACTGTGCCGCCGACTGTACTCGTGCCCGTTGCGCTTCCAGCCGCGCCCGCTCCGCCAGCAACTGAGTTTGAATCGTAGGAAGCAGATCGCGGAGGCGTTCTACATTGCCCCGATACCGTTCCAGTTCAAGGTTTAGGTCGGCATCGGCGCCGGGGGTGGGTAGAGGTTCCGCACGTAACCAGGTGCCGGCGCGCAATAATTCCGAGAGCAATCCCGCCATTTGTTCTGGACTTGCCGCCGGTTGCTCGCGTGGTGCAACCATGCTGTCGAGCCAGAAGCTCAGACGGCGATTGGTTTCGCGCAGGTTTAGCAGCAGAGATGGCATTAGGCGTTCCAGCCAGCTAGAGGAGTTTCGGATGGGGAACTCACAAATCCAGTTTGTGGGGTTTCCATGGCGGCAGATTTGGGCGTCGTCGTGTCGCGTTCCACTTGCTGCCACGCTTCGTGAACTATCGCCAGGACTGCGATCTGCTGGTCGAGAATCTCCCGTGACTGCTTCCCGTGAGCTTCGACCAGGCCCGCCCTCAAGAGGCTATAAAACTTCAATAGATTTCTGGCGACCTTCCCGCCGCGCCCGACGTCGAGCGTTCCCTGAAGTTGGCCAATCACCAGCAGGGCGTGATTGATGTTGCGGGCGCGTGCCTCAATGTCGCCTGTTTCCAACGCCACGGCGGCGCGGCGCAGGTCGGAAATGGCCTGCTCGTAAAGGCAGATAACCAGCCGCACCGGGCTTGCGCCCCGCACCGCGTTTTCACGATAGGACGATCGAGCATCCATGAATCTATAACCCCGAAGTGAGTGTTGGACTCGAAGTGCTGCTTCCACTGCCGCTGGTCGAACTGGCCAGCGTGCCCAGCGTTTCCGTTACTTCCTGTAGCAGAAGCGGATATGCCTGAAGTGAAGCGTTCACCGATTCGAATTGAGTGGTCAATGCCGTGGTCTCGGTAGTGAGCTGAGCCTCGAAATTCGCGATGGTGGTGGTAAGGTCCGCATCCTCCGCCTGGTTTTGCGTCAAATCGATATTCAAGGGACCGGATGTGGGATTGGTTAAGTTAGTCAAATCCGCATTGAAATTGTTGGCGAAGCCCGTACCCGAAGAATTCTGAAAGAAGCTCTGCACTTCGGCGGGATTGTTCGCCAGAACGTCGGCAAACGTCTGGCCGCCGGGCGTGAGTCCCAGGCTCAGAGTGCCGTCATTGTTGGTGACAATGCCCAGAGAGGACAGGTTGACCACTCCGCCATTGCCGCCAATGGAATAAGAGCCATCAGTCAAAAGACTCGACTGCAAGGATCGCAGCGAGATGTCAGCTTCAAGCGGCGGCGCAGGTGTAGCGCCGGTTGGGTCTATGACATATTGCGAGTTGATGGTGCTGATGACTGTGTTGTAGGCGGAAATGAAGTTGTTTACCGCGTCGGTAATCTGGCCCTGATCGGGCGCTACGGTGAGATCCACGGGAGTGCCCGGCGATTGGCTGACCAGGGTAAGCGTTACTCCCTGAATGGCGCCGGTTACGGTATTTGTGCTGCTGCTGAAAGGCACGCCGTCGATGGTGAGCGAGGCGTTTGTGCCGCCGGTGGGTGTGGCGAAAGTCAAAGAAGTATTCGTGTTGCCGGTAATCGCCAGAGCCCCCGCACTGCCGGAATTCTGGCTCTCTAACGAGAGGCGGGAACCGCTGCCATCGCTGACGACACTGGCCGTCACTCCCCAGTTATTCTCCGTGCTCTGCGTATTGATGTAGGCAGCCAGCGTGGTGAGCGTATCGTTGCTGCCTTGAGTGATGGCGATGTTGTCGGTTGTGCCGCCGGATCCCCCGACCTGTAATTGAAGTTCACCGGTAGTTTGGCCGGTGCTCAGAATTGATGTCGTAGAGCCGGCTGCCACAGGATTGGTGTATAGCGATCCGTTTGTCGCCAGGCTGTTGACTTCGATCTCGTGGGTCCCGGAGACAGCATTGCTCTGTGCGGTAGCGGTTACGATTGCCGGCTGGGCAGAAGTTGCCGCCTGCGTGGTCAGAGCTCCCGTCGGACTTGCCAGCGCCGCTACCGCGCTCTGGAGACTGGTAAGATTATTTTCTTCCCCTTCGAGCAATCCATCCTGAGTCGCGAAAGCCGTCTGCTCCCCTTGCCACACGCTCAACTGCCCACTTTGCTCGTTAATGATCTGGCTGACCACGGAGCTTACGTTTATGCCTTGTCCGGAGAGAATCGTTGCGGGATTTAAGCTAACGCCCATTGTCTTTGCCTCCTTCACCCGCGACGGCCTGCGTTTTGGGAGTCTCTCGCTGCGCCAGTTCCTGCGAAATCTCCCGGCTAAGATTGAGCTCCTGTTCGCTCGGCACTTGCAGGATTAGGGTGCCCTCCTGGTTCACAAATTGGTACACCGGAGTCTCACCCGGAGATTGCCACTGCAATTTCACTTCATCCTGCCCACGCGAGGACGGCTTTGCTCCCCCTTGTGCCTGGCCCTGTTCCTCGGTTGCATCATTTCCCGAAGGGGGAAATGTCTGAGGCCGAGCCTGTTCAACGCGCACGCTTGCCTGCTCGGCCTGAGGTTCGGCCGACGGCGGGGACGCAAATGTGGGACTTACGCTCATATCGAGCTACCCCCTCATGCGAACCACTTGATGCGAACCATGGGAGTGCAATTCGTCTCAGCGAAAGGAGGCAGGAAAATCCTGCCTCCCGAGCCACACTTATTGCAACAGTTTCAGCACGAGTTGCTGTTGTTGATTCGCCTGGGCCAGAGCGGAGATACCGGTCTGTTCCAGGATCGAATACTTGGTCAGATTGGCTACCACCGTCGGAATGTCGGCCGCAGTGATGGTGTTTTCCGCCGAAGTCAGGTTCTGCACCTGGCTGTTGATAACGTTACTGGCGGCGGTTAACCGGTTGACGCTCGCGCCCAACGTGCCGCGAACGCTGGCCACGTTCGAGATCGCTCCATTGATCTTGATCAGAGCGGCTTGTGCGTCGTCCTGAGTGCTCAGATCTGAGTTGGCCAGATCGACGGCTTGCAGGCCGCTGCCGTTTGTGATCCCCGAAGTCGAAAGACCGCCAATAATTACGCCAATCAGGGCGGAACCAATGGCAGTCGAGTCGCTCAGAAAAATGTTCGTAAGGGCGGAAGCGCTGGTGGTCGGGTTCCCAAAGGTTCCCAGTGCGGTCTGGGTCGAAGCGGAACCGAGCGCGACATCGCCATTGTTGTTGGGGTCGACCACTTCCAGGTTTCCGCCGGATAGATAAGCTTGAAGGCCGGCTGGGTCGCTGGGATTGTTGATGGCAGCGATGAGATCTCCAACCGTGTCGCCTCCGGCTAATCCGGTCGCGGTGAAAGTAAAGGTCTTGTTCCCAGCGGTGAAGCTGGTGACGCCTGTCAGAGCCGTATCCGCGGTCAGACCGCCAGCATTCCCAATTAACGCATTCGGGTTCGGGGTGGGAGTTCCAGTGCTGGTGGGCTGGATGAAAGGCGTTGTACCGCCTTCGACCAGCGCGCCCAAGACCGTGTCGGTTGTGCTGACCGTTAGATCGCCGCGATTCAAGGGGTCCGTAACCTCGAGTTGGCCACCGACCACCGAAGCCTTGGCGCCAACCGTCGTGTCGGAGTTAATCGCATTGACCAAATCCTGCACGGTGGATGGCGAACTGGTGTTGGTAGTAAAGGTGCCGAGTGTAGGATTCGAGTTGGCCGCAAGGACCAACTGCTCGCCGTTGTCGGCATACGTGCCCGTCGTATTAGGCGCGTGGTAGGTGGCCGCTGTATTCGTACCGATGACGCTGGTGCCAGCAGTTTGAGTCAAGGTGAACGCCTGACCCAGATTGTTGACGACTTCCAATTCGCTGGTTCCCGCCAACCCCGCTCCGCCACCCGTAGTCACGAAGCTGGCAGTGTACTCGCCGATGGTGGCTGTGTCGGTGCCGCCGACAGTAATGTTGGCTTGGGCGCCGGTGTTGATTGCCGTAAGGATCTGGCCTACGGTGCCGGCGGCGGTCGCGGTGTAGGTCAGGGTTCTGCCGGTCGAGGTGTTGGTTAAAGTGATCGAATCGGCCGCAGCGATGGCGGTGCCGGTCGCAAGGCCTGCTCCGGTCTTGGTAGTTACCTGCGAAGCCGGATTAGGCGTGCCGGCTTCGGTAAAGGCCAGGTTGCCGGCATTTGTATTGTCGACCACCTGGATGTTTCCGCCGACCAGCGAGGCTGCCAGGGAAGTTCCCGCCGCGCCACCGACGGTGATACCGCTGACACTCGGCGTCGTTCCGACCGAGACTCCAGTATTGATGGCGGCCAGAAGTTGGGTGACGGTGGCTCCCGCGGAACCTACCGTGTAGGTAGTGGAATTGCCACCGCGGGTCGCGGTGAAGACATCGCCTGCGCCCAGGGCGGTGCTGCCCGTGAGGCCTCCTGCGTTGCCGAGCACCAGATTGGGGTTGGTGCCCAGAGTCTGAGTCGCGGTAAAGGATGCAGAGCCAAGGCCGTCGGTGATTTGCAGATTCCCGCCCACTAAAGCGCCCGTCAGACTGGCGACCGAGGGAGCGGTTCCCGCCACGGTAATTCCGCTTGTGCCCGGGGTTGTACCCTGACTCGTACCGGTCGTGATAGCGGCTATCAATTGACCCACGGTTCCGCCCGAGCTTCCCACGGTGTAGGTTGCGCTGAGGCCGCCGGTCCTCGCTACAGTTAAGACGGAGTTGGCCACGAGGTTGGTGCTCGTCGTGTAGTTTTCGCCGGTCGTAGACACCTGTCCAGCGACGGCTCCGCCAGTCTCGACGACAGCCAGGTCGTTGTTGTTATTGAGATCGGTGATTTGCAGGCTCCCATTCACTAACTGAGAGCTGAATCCGGTGTGGCTTGCGTCCGTGCCAGCGACCGTAATATTGGTGGTGTTGGCGCCCGTGTTGATGGCAGTTTCCAGTTCGCCGACCGTGGTCGCCGCCGTCGCAGTGTAGGTGGTTGTGCCAGTTGCCCGAGTCGCGGTTACAACCGAGCCGGAGGCTATAGCGCTGGCCGCAGTAAGGCCAGTGCCGCCGCCAGTCACCTGGTTCAGATTGGCGCCGGCATTGGTGCCCGCCGTGAACGTAAAGGTGACTCCACCGGCTTGAACCAACGTGACGCTTCCCGGAGTCAGCGAAGTATTCAGCGTAATTGGAGCGGTGGTGGCGTTGTTGGTGCTCTCGGCCGCATTGAGGTTGGGCGCCGACCCGCTCTGAAATACCGACTGTCCGTTATAAGTTGTGGCGGTTCCAATCTGATTGATTTCCGCCAGAATCGAGGCATACTGCGCCTGGATGGCAACGCGTTGCGAATTCGAAACCGTGCCCGTGGCCGATTCCGTGGCCAGCGTGACTGCGGTGTTCAGCAGGTTCGTGACCTGCGCCAGTGCGCCATCGGCCAGTTGCAATTCGCCGACGCCGTCGTTGGCGTTCGACACCGACTGCGTAAGAGCGCTGATGTTGGCCTCCAATCCGTTGGCGATCGAAAGACCCGCGGGATCGTCGGCTCCGCTGTTGATGCGCGATCCTGACGAGAGCTGCTCCAAAGTACTGTTGAGAGCGCTGGAGGTGAGGGTAAGTTCGTTCTCCGCCTCAAGGGACGGAATGTTATTCAGAATACCGATAGGCATGTTGGTTCTCCTTTGCTTCTATTTGGTCCCGGTTTTTGGAACCGCCCCCGAGTGTTCAATCTCTGCGGAGTTCCCGTTCCACTTGCATGCTTACGGAACCTGAATGTCTGTTGGTCCTATCGGCGATTCGCTTCACCGCTTTAGATTTCACGTCAATTTTCAACTCTCACGGTCGTAACCCAAGGTAACGGCGCAGTTCCGGCAACGGCGTAAGCCCTCTTCGCGGATCGCCGATGATCCCGCTGGGACCGTTGCGTCTCAACAAAGAAAAACGGACGTGGATCAATGATTCTGCTGACGCGGCTGAACAACAAATCTCTGACCGTGAATTCGGACCTGATTAAGTTTGTCGAGCAGTCGCCGGATACGATCGTCACTCTGATCACGGGTGAAAAAATCGTGGTGCGTGAGTCCGTGGATCAAATTCTCGTCCTCATCGTCGAGTTTCGCCGCTTAGTGCTCCGGGGGCTTCCTATCTCCTGGGATTCTTCTTCGCTCCATCGCCCGCCGGCGTCGCCTCGCAATTCGGAGCCGGAGTCAGGAAGCTAAGCGTGGACAAGTCCAGCATCGTCGGAATTATTCTCGCTCTCGGCGGAATCATTGCCGGTTTGCTCATTGAGGGCGGCAACCTGGGGCAGATCCTCCAGCCCACCGCGGCCATGATTGTTTTCGGCGGAACCCTGGGCGCCGTGCTGTTGCAGTTTCCTCTGCATGTGGTCTTGAACGCAGGACGCAGCCTCGGGTCCGTATTCGTCAACCCGAAACTGGATTCCCATTCCATGATCCAGCAGCTGATCGTGTATGCGCGCAAGGCGCGCCGCGAAGGCCTGATCTCGCTGGAATCTGGTTTGGAATCGCTCGACGATCCCTTTCTCAAGAAGTCCCTGATGCTGGCGGTGGACGGCACCGAACCCGAAGAGTTACGCAAGATCATGGAACTGGAACTCGACAATCAGTCCGAATACGAAGAGCAAGTGCCCCAGGTATTCGAATCCGCGGGGGGATTCGCCCCCACCATCGGCATCATTGGCGCAGTCCTGGGTTTGATTCAGGTGATGCAGCACTTGGATAAGATCGATGAAGTGGGAAAGGGAATTGCTGTCGCTTTCGTCGCCACCATCTATGGAGTCGGGTCCGCGAATCTGTTCTATCTCCCCGTCGCAGGAAAGTTGAAAGCACGTATTCGCCAGGAACAGATTCGGCGAGAGATGACGCTGGAAGGTGTGACCTCGATTCTGGAGGGCATGAATCCCCTGATGCTTGAGACCAAATTGCTCGGATTCCTGATCGGTGCGGGAGAATCCGGCGCGCCAGTCCCGGCCCCCGAGGAAGTCAGTCCATGAGTCGCCGGCGCCGCAGGAAAGTCGCACATTCCAACCACGAACGCTGGTTGGTTTCCTATGCCGATTTCATCACCCTTCTTTTCGCCTTCTTCGTTGTCCTCTATGCGTCGTCGCAGGTCGACAAACGCAAAGCGGGCAGGCTCGCCGTAGCCATTCAGTCCGCTTTTCAGGAACTCGGAGGCTTCTCCGCATCCGCCGCCCAGATTCAGCCCGGGCCGAACAATCCGATGTCGTTTAACGCCACTCCAGAAGCGTCGACCGACGGAACTGACCCCGATCTTTCCATGTTGCAGAGTCAACTTAAACAGGCCCTGAGCCGCGAAATCGCTCTGCATGAAATCGCCTTGCATGAAACTCCCGAAGGAATAGTCATCAGTATGCGGGAATTCGGTTTTTTCGAGAGCGGCTCTGGAACATTGAAGGCTTCCGCGATACCGACCCTGGACCGGATCGCTTCGCTTCTCGCGGTTCGCACCTACAAAATGCGTATCGAGGGACATACGGACAACGTTCCCATCCACACGGCGCAGTTCGCTTCCAACTGGGAATTGTCCACGGCGCGCGCTACCGATTTGGTTCGGCTCCTGATGGTGCGCTACGGGCTCGATCCCGATCGCCTGGCAGCGGCCGGCTATGCGCAATATCATCCGATTGCCGGCAACGATACGGAACCGGGCCGCGCTCTCAATCGCAGGGTTGATATCGTCGTCCTCAAATAGCCACATTAAAAAACAAAAAGAACTGTCGCAATTCTTTGTACCCGACATTTCCTTTCGGTTAAAGTCCCGCCCCTGCCCGCCGATAAATAACTTGTCCGATAGCCAATCTTAATTCTGTCTTCAAGGTGCCTGGTAGCCCATTGGCCGGGTGACTTCTGTTCAACCCCGCGCGTCCGGCAGCGGGCCCGCACAAGGTGAGTTCAAGCGATGCCAAAGGTCTTTTTCGCATGACGACCGCGCCGACACCCGCAAGCACCGCCCAAGAGGGACCTCCAGACCCTGATCTTGTCCGTCTACGCGATCTCATTTACCAGACGGCTGGCATTTTTCATCCTGACAATAAACTGCGCCTGCTCCTGGACCGTTGTGGTCGGCGGATGAAAGCGCTGAACACCAGGACCCTTCGCGAATACTTCGAGTGCCTGACTGTACGGCCAACCAAGCAGGCCGAGATGGTCGCGCTGCTCAATGAAATCACAATCGGAGAAACCTGCTTCTTTCGCAACCAGCCGCAACTGGACGCCTTGCGGCAGGTAGTGCTGCCGAAAATTATCGCAGCCAAGGCAAAGCTTCCCATTCGCCGCATCCGCATTTGGAGCGCGGGCTGTTCCACCGGAGAAGAACCGTACACCCTGAGCATGCTGCTCATGGAAGAAACCAAGGGACAGCTTAAAGATTGGACTATAGAAATTCTGGCAACCGATCTCAACGAACGTTCTCTGGCGCATGCGCAGACTGCTCTCTACGGAACCTACAGCACGCGGAATTTGACCCCTTTCTACCGCCAGAAATACTTCACATCCGTCGAGACACAGCTCCAGGTTATGCCTGCTGCCCGCGCCAATATCACCTTCAGCCGGCTCAATCTTTCCGACGACGCCCGCATGATTTTCATGAAAAGTCTGGATCTGATTTTCTGTTGCAACGTCCTCATTTATTTCGACCTGGCCTCGAAGCGGCGAGTAATACAGCACTTCTACAACAATCTTTTGCCCCACGGATATTTCTTTATGGGCCACTCCGAATCGCTCTACGGAGTGAGTGAGGATTTTCACCTCGTTCATCTGCCGGGAGCAACCGGTTACATAAAAGGCGAACGCCGGACGGGGGGAGGAACTCAACTATGAAAGCTGCGCCCGCGCCCACGCCCATTGAAAACCTGCGCAAGCGAATGGAAGGACTGCGACAGATCCCCACCATACCCGCTGTGTTGGCGCCATTGATCCGCTATATCCAGCAACCGGTCGAGCAACTCGACGTGCAAAAAATTACCGACATGATCGCCCAGGACAAGTCTCTCGCGGCCCAATGCCTGGAAATGGCGAACAGTCCGCTTTTCGGACGCTGGCAAAAGGTGGAAACTCTGCGCGCGGCAGTCATTGGTTTGGGGTTTCAGAGAGTCGGCGACATTGCAATGTCCTGCGGAGTTCTAAATTTGCTACCCAGGGACGGCAGGGGCATCGATCCCGTCGCCTTTTGGGAACATTCGCTCGGATGCGCACTGGTGTCTCGTCATTTGGCACGAATGATCTCTTTCCCCGATCCCGGCAAGGCCTATCTCGCGGGACTGCTTCACGATATCGGAGTCATCGTAAATCTCTGGGTCTTGCCCAAGGAGTTTCAGGAGGCGTTTCAGATCGGAAGGCAGGAGAGCATCCCCCTGCACGAAGCCGAGAGACGGGTCATGGGATTCGATCACTGCGAAAGCGGTCGCTTCCTGGCCGAGAAATGGGGACTGCCCGCAGATTTGATCCAGGTCGTCGCGTTTCACCATACGCCTGTGCAGTCCTCCGACCAGACTGGCCTGGTGGCGCTGATTGAACTCAGCGATCTGCTGTGCCGTATGAGCGGACTGAATCACGGCTACGTTGAAGCCCGCCAAGTCGATGTCCAGGAAGAGCCCGGCTTCGCCATCCTTGCGGAAAAATGTGCGTTGCTCAAGCAGTTCGACTGGGCTCGCCTCACCTTTGAACTCGATTCCTATATGGACGATGTCCATGCCCTGGTGCGAACGATTTACCGAAAGTGACTTTTCAACGAGAAATTCCGGCGCAGATCAGCGTCTTGGTCGTAGACGACAGCGCCTTCATGCGCACTGCCCTGTCCCGCATGATCAACTCCGACCCATCTCTTTTTGTTGCCGGAACCGCACGCAGCGGCGAAGACGCACTGGAGAAAATTCCCCAACTGAATCCCGATGTGGTCACACTCGACGTTGAAATGCCCGGGATGGACGGAGTGGAAACGCTTCGTTGCATCCGCGCTCGCTTCCCCCGTCCCGTGATCATGGTCAGCTCAGCTACGGTACAAGATGCAAAGATAACCTTCGACGCCCTGGGTGCCGGAGCCTTCGACTATGTGCCCAAACAGTTGTCTTCCAGTTCTTTAGATATCATTCACATCCGCCACGATCTCATCGCCAAGATCAAAGCGGCGTCCGAATTTAACCGCCGCCACTCTCGACTACTCGAACGCAAAGCGCCTCAGCCCACGGTCGCCGTAGACTGGGGAGCTTTTTCAGTTAACCCGGCGATCGTCGCCATCGGCACTTCCACCGGCGGTCCGCAGGCGTTGCAGGAAATTCTCATGCAATTTCCTTCGGACCTGTCAGTCCCGGTCCTGATCGTGCAGCATATGCCGCCGGGCTTCACCAGGCCGTTTGCCGAGCGGCTCAACACCTTGTGCGCGGTAAGAGTACAGGAGGCGATTCATCATGAGCCTCTTCGCCGCGGTGTCGTCTACATTGCGCCGGCTGGCATTCACGTCACCGTGGAGCGCCCTTCGAATGCGTTGTCCCTTATCAGCCTTAGCCCGCAACCGCAGGACAGTATGCATATTCCATCGGTCGATGTCATGATGGAGTCGGTCGTTACCGCGTTCCGCAGCCTGGCGATGGGTGTGATCCTGACCGGCATGGGCTCGGACGGCGCTCGGGGGATGACGGCAATTCATCGCGCCGGCGGCATCACCATCGGCCAGGACGAATCATCCTGCGCTGTCTACGGCATGCCGCGGGCCTGCGCCGAACTAGGCGTCCTGCAAACAATCGCGCCCTTAGGTCAGATCCCGCAGCATATCCTGCAAGCGACACATTATCGCAGGCGCGCTTAAGCCCTGTCGTCTACGAGACATCCTTTGCTGCTGCTGACCTCGGCCGGCGATCCAATAATTGTCTTACCGTCAGTAACAGTGTGGAGGCGGCAAAAGGCTTTCGCAGCAGGTTCTCGTCACTTTCTCCCGGCTCCCGCTCCTCCATCTCATCCAAATGGCCGGTCACCAAGAGTATTTGCAGCGCAGAATTGTCTTTCGATAATCTTCGCGCCAATCGGCGTCCATTTTCTCCAGGCAGCACAATGTCTGTCAGCAGCAGATCCATTAAACGCGAATGCTGTTCGTAAGCGTGCTCCGCTTCCGCTGCGTTTCCGACCGAAACCACCGAGTACCCGGCAGACTCCAGCACCGCTCGCGTGACGCCACGAACGAAGGCCTCGTCTTCGACCAGCATGATTGTTTCCTGTCCTCCGCTTCGTGGTGCGTTCTCTTCCACGGTTGCCATTCCTGCCGTGTCGCGTTGCAGATTTGCTGCCAACCACGTCATATAACGGCACCCAAAGGGGTGATATTTCAAAACCCAACCTGGGGCACGCTACGGATAGGATAATGGGGGGGAAACCCGCGAAGACGGCGCACCTTGCCGCTAGGACCGAGCATTCTCAAGAGTTGCGCCGGGAAAGGGAACCAAGTTTGGCCGCGAATCCCCTTCGGGCTGGCCAGGAGAGCCGATTTATCGCATGGATCCGGTCTCGTTGTGGGAATTTGCGTGGGAATAATCACCATTTCGGGACATGGCTTGCGTCCGCGATTTGAAAAGCCCAAGGCTACTTTGGACTGGTTAGAATCGTTTCGTTAGGATCCAGCACAATCTGGTGAGTACCCGATGGCGCCGCCAAATGGAAGCTGGATTCTTCTCCGTCTGCAAACACTCTCCCAAGTAAAAGCGGCGGCTTGTTAACTCGACGAGCGTACACGGGAACGGAAGTCACGAGATCGTGCGGCGCGCCTTTCTGTAGGATCGTTCCGCTTACGACCACTCCTTGGCCTTTGGGAACAATCTTTACCGCCTTCAATTCCAGCTTGGGCAATGCCGTACCGTTCACCCAACCTTCGACAAACCATGCCAGAGAACTCTTGCCCTCATAGCGCAGCGCAGGCGGCAACTCCTCCGCGAAGACCGCAAACAACTCGCTGGTAGTGACAGTTTTGCCCTGATAACGGTCTCGGATTTTGCGTAATCCGCGCACGAAAGGCTCGTCGGCGCCTCCACGTGCGTGACCACTCTCATCCTGCAATATGGTTCTTAGCATGTGGAACAACCAAGTTCCCCGTCCATAACTGATCGCGTCGTATCCTTGGGGAAATCGAGAGGAGAGCAGGCGAGTTCCCAAAGTTACCGGACCATCGTCGGCTATCGGCACATCGTTCTTATTTTTCTCTTCTAAATCGTGCCGGTATCTGTCCATGATCTGGCGAAAACCTGCCGGATTTTTTTCTTGCAGCATCATCAGAGAGCAGTAATTCGCCAGCCCCTCGGAAAACCACTGGTCGCGGTAGGTACTCCAGAGGATGAGGTCGCCCCACCACTGATGCGCTGTTTCATGTGCGGGGATTTGCTGCTGCAAAAGAACATTCAGAGGATCTTGATGGATCTGCGCCCGTTCCTCATTGGAAAGGAAGGCGTAGGAAGAAAGAAAGATCAAGCCGGGCCAGCCCTGACTCTCCCGTCCCGGCATCTGGGTTACCGACAGCCGATTGTAGGGGAAGGGGCCAAAACGCGCAGTGTAGTAGTCGATGGCCTGGGCAGCCGCCTGCGCCACTCCCGCCTCATTACTCGCCGGAGACGGGACGCTGGGAACGACAACCTGCACATCTTTTCGCTGCGAACGCGGACTATCGATATCCGGACGAAGCAGTTCCACTGGAGCGACAGGGAATGCCTTCTCGACCGCAGTCGTCGCGTATGCATCGACGATGATTTCGCCGGCCTGCGCTCGCGCTACTTTGTACTTGCCCAAATTAAAGCCCGCGACTGGAATCGGCCTGTCTGAAATCCAATGAGAGACTTGTTCAGCTTGCGTTTTCGGGTTTGAAGATTCAGCAACGGGCGTAGGCTTGCCTGTTGCTACCAGCGTCCAACCGGGGGGATAACGAAACTCCAAATCGAAGTCTGCCATCGCCATGCCGCGGTTGGGATACCACGTTCCGCGGGCTCCCACATAAAGCAGCCCGCCGCCGGCTTCTGCCAGCACCTCGCCACCGTAGACAAATCGCAATTCCATCGTCTGGCCCGTGCGGGTTGGGCGCGGCAGAATGACCGACACCAAGTCGTTGCCCTGGCGCGAGAGTTGCGTTCCTTCTACCGCTGGATTGTGGATGAATTCGACCTCCCGGCCATCCAGTTCTACGCGCTCCAGTTGCAAGAATCGCGACAGCTCAAACATCAGCGTTCGCTGCCCGCCCTGCTTGACATCAATTTGCAGCCGGGCTTCGCCGTGAATCTGTTTCGGCGGAGTCACCTCCGTCGAAATCCGGTAATGGCGAATTGCGATGGGATCTTCCTGGCTGGAAGCGGACTCAGGCTCCGCGCCCAGTTCGCTCAGGCTCTGTTTTCCGCCCGTGGTACGAGGCACTGAAAAAGAAGTCCAAACGTCGTAGTAAGAATCGCCGTTTTCGGCCGTTCTCGCCTGTCCGGCTTCCACCTGCTCCCACGCAGAAGAGTCGTAATAGACGTCGAAGATTCCCAACTGAATCCCCTGGATTCGCGCGTGCAGCAGCCGGTCACCGGGATCGCCCTCGGAAATTCTAGGATGCGGATCTTGACCGCCATTTTCTTCCATATCTCCGGTGGTGGGCAGCAGCGGGCTGAAAGTCAGGAACAGGCGCATGGCGTCTGCATTGGCAAGGTTGCGCGCGGATTCAGACCAATGCGAAACGAATTCGGAAGCGTTATCCGCCGCCCGCAAACCGGGCTGCAATTCCGTGGCGGTGTTGTCGTTGAAGCGAAAATAAGCGGTGGCAAAACGTTCTTCGACAATTGCCGCACCCGTAAATAAACTGAGCGACTTTCGCTCCACATCATTTGGAGGCGTCAGCAGAATCTCGCCCTCGCCCTCAAAGAACGCGCCAGTGATCCGCCCCATCACATCCTGCGTGAAGGCGATCGTTCCATCTTCCAAAGTAATGTCGATCGCGGGACGCTCGATGGAAGCGTCGCGGACCTTAAACACGCGACTGGGGTCAAGACCCACCTGTCCCAATTGGAGGTAAAGCGCTTCGCCCGGGTGTGTAGTTGCGGCGGAGTCCGCCGTTTGTGCGGATAGAAAACAGCCGTGCGCAATGAGCCACAGAGCCAGCAGGAATGTTGCAACTCGTTCGTTCACTGGTACCTTCGTCACGTAAGTAAGCCCGTCTTCCCTTGCTAGAATGCGCCTGAATGCTCTCGCGTGTCACGTTCGGCGTTTTGTCGATCGTCTTGGCCCTCAATGTAGCCGGGGCCGATACCATCCATCTGAAGAATGGTCGCACCATTCTCGCCGATCACGTTCGCGAAAACGGCACGCACCTCGAATACGAAATTGGCGATGATTCCTACGCTATCTCGAAGTCGCTGGTAGATCGCGTTGAGGCCGGCGGCATGCCCGCGAGCGCCAGTTCCGCAGGTGGCGCAAACAGCGCAGCCAGCAAGATCGGCGAACTTCCCACCTTCGCGCCCGCCAATAGCCTGGCCAACGAAGGCGATCTTCTGCTCAAGGTCATCAATGACGGCAAAGTTGACACCACCGCACTAGCCAGTCTCGAGAGCAAAGGTAATACCGAGCTAGCCGCGACCGTGGATTTCATCGCGGGAAAATTTGAATTCGATCACGGCAACATCGGCGAGGCGCGAAGATATTTTGAGAACGCCCTCCGCTTTCAGCCCGACAACTCGACGATCCTGATTTATTATTCCGCGCTTCTGATCCGCACCGGCAACGCTGCCCAAGCCCTTCAATATGCCCAGCGCGCAGTCCGCGCCGCGCCCGATTCACCGGACGCCTATACCATCCTGGGCTATGCCCAGTTCTCCGCCGATCGGACCAAGGAGGCGATCTCCTCGTGGCAGCACTCTCTGCAACTGCGTCCGGATTCCGCGGTGCAGCAATTTCTGGCCAAGGCCCAGCGCGAAGACAATGCCGAATCCAACTTTACCGAGCGCGAGAGCAGTCATTTCGTTCTGCACTATGAAGGCAAGCAAACCTCGGATTCTTTTCGCGGGCAAATTCTGGAAGCCCTCGAATCCGACTACGACGATCTGGCCCGCGACCTTGGTACTCCGCCGCGCGACAACATCCTCGTCACGCTCTACACCGAACAAGCATTCTTCGACGTCACCCACGCTCCCTCCTGGTCCGGAGCCATGAACGATGGCAAGCTTCGGATTCCCATCAATGGGTTAAGCTCTATGACTCCAGAGTTAGCGCGAGTGCTCAAGCATGAGTTGGCGCACTCCTTCATCAACCAGCTTTCCGGGGGGCGATGCCCGCCCTGGCTGCACGAAGGCATTGCGCAAATGCTCGAACCAAAATCTCTGGGCAGCGACGGTCGCCAACTGGCGCAGTTGTTCAAGTTGCAACACGAAATTCCCCTCAACGCGCTCGAAGGCAGTTTTATGCGTTTCTCGGGTGCGCAGGCTTATGTGGCCTATGCCGAATCGCTCGCCGCCGTTTCTTACATCAACGAATCGTATGGCATGGGCGACATCCAGAATATTCTTCAACGCCTGCGCGAAGGCAGTTCGACCGAAGCGGCCCTGCGCGCCACGCTCCATTCGGACTATGGACAGTTGGAACCCGAACTGGCCAAGTATTTAACCGACAAGTACGGCGAGTAAACGTTGGTTACACTTGCCTGAATTCTACGCAAGTTGATATCGAATCCCCGCCATTCGCCGCTCCTGCATTGCCTGGCGCTGTCTCTTATGCTAGGTTGCAAAGACCCACTTTAAGGGACACGTAGACGTAAAACTGACATAGAGTTTGTGAGACACGATGTTTTCTTCTCTGCACTCCTCGAAGTCCAAACCGGCTTCTGTAGTCGAAGAAAGCGGGACGGAGTTCCCCGCCATCGCCGGCGCGGAGATTGCAGCGGCTTTCTACGGACAGCGCATGGGCGGAGATTTTTCCGATTCCTTTCGCGCCAATTCCGA
>Ga0209010_1000052_pt1 | contig 49375 bp, 54 predicted proteins | sample BlaSpr_A8_OM1_O3_FD_187985 | JGI IMG/M metagenome (GOLD analysis project Ga0209010, IMG submission 187985) | Forest soil microbial communities from Thunder Bay, Ontario, Canada - Black Spruce, Ontario site 2_A8_OM1_O3 (SPAdes) (version 2) | ecosystem: Environmental > Terrestrial > Soil > Boreal...
TTCCCAGTAAGAAGTTGCCGGGTCAATCAGCGGTGTTTCGCCAATGTTGTTAAAGCTGTTGGTAAACAACCCCGTCACTGTCCAAGTCTTGCCTGCAGGAACTTTGACAGGAGTAAAGGTTGCCGCTCCGTAGGGAGATCCGGTGATGATTAGGTCCGTCTCGTTTGCCAAGCCACCCGCATTCGAGTCACTGGTATCGAAATCACCGCCGTAGAAGAGACACGGCTTGCAATATTTCGGAGCGCCGGGAGGCGTTTTTATTACGTCGGGTCCGACTGAGCGTGCTGTTAGACTCTGACTGTGAACATCTTGTGCCACAGCCAAGCCGGTCAGAAGCAAAAGCGCTGCGCACAGCGCTGCGTAGCAAGTTCTTTTCACTATACTCCTCCTAGGTTTTTTTCCAGTGTTCGGGCCTTTTGCCATCTAGCGTGACCGAAAGGCACCCGAGCCCGCGGAGACCGTATCCTAACCTGATCACCGGGAATGTCAAGCGAAATGCGGCACTGTTTCTACAAAACTCTTGCCTGATTCTTGCAGACATTGCGACAGGATGAAATTCTTCAGGAAAGGTGAAACAACTTGCAGTATCAGCGCAAACTTATCGTCTCTTAGTCGGTTCAGAGCCCGCGCTCCCACTGAAAAAGGCCGCTCTTCATTCTTGATTCTTGCGGATCGTTACACGACCCGGCGATTGCCGGGAACGAACATTTTCATTGATCATGACACCGGTCCTGCGAGGATGGCGCTTATTCATCTTTGCCTGCAATTCATGTTCTGTGACGGGCTGGCGACCACTGGGAGCTGCCGCTACAAATTAAAGCACTCTCTGATTCCTCGTGAACCTGATTCTTCGCGAAAACGTGCAACACGAAGACGAGACACTACTCGCCGCCCATTTCACACGCCGGGCAGACACTCCGCTGGGTTGAATCGTGAAGGCAGAAAGAAATTAGCTAGCCCGACGCTTCAGCACCCATCGCTGACAGTTTCCCGTCTTACAGATCGCAAAAGCAGGCCGCGTCAATCACGCCGACGCCGCCGGCCGCCTCTGCTGGAAACATTCCCGGCATAGCACCGGACGTCCCTGCGTCGGTCTGAACGGCACCGTGGTCTCTTTGCCGCACTGCGAGCACACCGCTCGCGTCTCGGTTCTAGAGGAACCTTGATGCCCTGAGTTTGCGGCGCCCAGAACCGCAACCCGCTTCGCCTTACAGTTCTTGCACCGTTTGGGTTCGTTCCTGAACTGCTTATCATGGAAGAACAACTGCTCCCCGGAGGTAAAGACGAAATCCGTGCCGCAGTCAACGCACTTCAACATCTTATCCTGGAATTCCATTGAGGATGCTCCTTCGGCCCATTCCCGCCCCACTCTCACGCGGATGAGCAAGTCGCGCCCACCACGCACACGAGTGCGCAGGATTTTTGACTCATCCCCCTCAATTGAACTTGCCCCTGGATTCGGCCCGCCATGCCCTTGGCTGGACATGGATTACTGCTAATGCATAAACTGCGGAGACCCGTGATTACGCATCCCGGACTGAAGAATGCGCTCTAAAAAGGGAAGGAGCCGCCCACCACGAGACAGGCGGCCCAATTTTGATCAGTCTTGCTCTTTCCGAGCTTTTTTCCGGCTGCGCTTGCGCGCCAATGCTTCCTTCACGCGCTTTTTCTCGCCGGGCTTTAAATAAAAGGAGTGGCGCTTGACCTCCTTGATGATGTCTTCCTGCTGCACCTTGCGCTTGAAGCGCCGCAGTGCATTCTCGAGGGACTCGCCCTCTTGCAATCTCACTTCTGCCAACGGAGCTACACCCCCAAACCCGTCCAATGGGACTGCATAGTTATTGCAAGGTTCTGACCACAAGTCAAGGACTATGTTGAAAGTGGTGCCGGTCGGTTGTCATTCCGAACAAAGCCCAATGATTCAGGACCGCGAAGCCCAATGATTCAGTGCGTCATCCTGAAGCCCCGCGTTTTCTCCGGCGGGGCGAAGGATCTAGCGCGGACGACTACGTGCCGACCAGAGCCCCACGCTTGCGTCCCCCGCAAGAACGGAAACCACCTCAAAACTCCGGCCCGCTCGGCTCTCCAAATTCGTGCCATGCATTCAAATAGCGCGCGTAAGGATCGCGGTGAAAATACCTCTTGCGGACGAACTCCTTGGGACGCAGCATAATGCCCGTGCGCCCGGCCACCACGCTTACGGGGAATATATAGCAGGAATCCTCAGGCATGACATAAGCCACCAGGAAATCAATATCCGCCGCTGTATAAGCCCCCAGACGCTGCTGCGTAAAGCACCGGGCATGCAGCGCATAAAGTCCCGCCTCCATGTGAGCGGTGGTTTTCACCTGCACCCGCCACAGCTTTCCGCCACCCTCGAGCACAAAGTCGTAGCGCTGGATGTTGCCCAGTGGCTTCGACAACACATAACCGAGCCTCATCGCTTTATAAGCGAACGCAGCCTCGCCCACGTCGCCTCGCCAATTGTTGGTCACCCTCCGCACGTCTGGCTTCGGAACGGAGATCAGGCCAGACGCTGGTGTGCGCCCGTCTGAACCGCCCTTGGCTCTGCTCATTTGTTCGGAAAATGTCCTTGAAGAGAAAAACGCTGTCCAGAAGAAAAGGCGCAAGCCCGAAAGCTTGCGCCAATCTTGATCCCTATTTCCAGAATAACAAATCCAGAAGGAAACTATGACATGCTTTCCAGATTTATTTCTCCCACCGAATCATAGCTTTAGTAGAAATTGACCCGTCCAGGGGGCTTGACAACTTTTCGGCACTACCGTCGGCACTGACGCTCGAACGGTGATAAAGTTCTTCAGCGGTGTGCCAATGGAATCCAGCAGCGCCGTGTTGAAGTGGCGGAACCCTGACCGCCACGTTCAAAATCAGCGCATTCACACGTCGCGAACTTCTTAGTCAACTCCTTTCAAGCAGCTTATTCGCTGGGGGCTATTGTGGAGAACCCGGAGACATTTCTATTGTGTACATGCAAAAACTTTTATCTTGACTCGATCTTCCCAAGTGCAGACAATAGCGCGATCGCCTTTCAGGCTTGGGTCTGAGGCGGAACCGCGACGGCATCCAATCTAAAAAAAACGAGGAAAACACCCATGAAAAAGTGGCTCGGCTTTGCCCTGGCAAGTCTTTTAGTCTCCTGCGCTTTTGCTCAAACTAACAGCAATATCCAATTCCTGCGCCCATACCATGGCGAGAACCCTTCGCCACTGACGGGGTGCTATGGCGGTACACCCTGCGAGCTCCAATATCACGGCGGACCGATTTTCGAAAAAGCGCCAACCATCTACATCGTCTACTATGGCAGCTTTACGGCGAAGGACAAGAACATCATCAACACCTATTTCGAGAACCTGAGTGGCTCGAAGCAGGAGAAGATCAACACCCGCTATAGCGACAGCACCGGAAAGTACTACCCCGGCACGATCAACTTCGATCCCACCAAGGACACCTATCACGACAACTACTCAGAGGGAAAGACCCTCACCGATATTCAGCCGGTTATCGCCGCCGCCATCAAGAACAAACACCTTCCCAACGACACCAACGGAATCTACATCGGCCTCACCTACAAGGACGTCACCTACAGTGGCATGTGCACCGAATACTGCGGATACCATGGACCCTCGACCTCGATTGTGAAGGGCGAGACCATCAAGTATTCGTTCGTCGGTGATCCTGGACAATGCCCCGACAGCTGCTCCTACGAGGCCATCTACGGGACCAAGGCCAGCCCGAACAAGGACATCGATGCCGATGGCAGTATCAACATTATGTGGCACGAGTCCTCCGAGTCGCTCAGCGATCCGCAGCTCAATGCCTGGTATAGTCCTGCCGGTTATGAGTCTATGGACCTCTGTGCCTGGTTGGATCTCAGCTACAAGGTTGACAAGAACGGCAACTACTACAGCGTTTTGACCAAGGGACACGAGTATCTCACCCAGATGGGCTTCGAATTGAACAAGAAGACCCGTACCGGCGTTGTCCCGGGCACTTGCGAGAACATCTACAAGGACCTTCAATAAACACAGTTCGTAATTAAGCTGTGCGAGGCGCCCGATCTTTCGGGCCTGGTGCCCCAGGTTTCGCGTCCGTTCTTTGGACGCTAACCTGGGCCCATTTCAACGATGTCATCCCGACCGAAGCGAAGCGCAGTGGAGGGACCTTGCGTTCTGCCTCATCGGCGGGTAGCCCTAGCCCTCGCCGGTTCTTAAATCTCACCTAACCAACATAAAGGGTGCCCCATTCTTGTCGCGCACGTTGCGACAAGGGTGGGAGACGAAAATCCCAGTTCGGCGTCGATTTCAACGATGTCATCCCGACCGAAGCGAAGCGCAATGGAGGGACCTTGTATTCTGCCAAATCGAAGGTTGGCCCAAGCCTTCGCCGGTTCTTAAATCTTACCTAACCAACACAAAGGGTGCCCCATTCTTGTCGCGCACTTTGCGACAAGAGTGGGAGGCGAGACTCTCACTTCGGATTCGATTTCAATAATGTCATCCCGACCGAAGCGAAGCGCAGTGGAGGGACCTTGTGTTCTGCCAAATCGAAGGCTGGCCCCAGCCTTCGCCGGTTCTTAAATCTCACCTAACCAACACAAAGGGTGCCCCATTCTTGTCGCGCACGTTGCGACAAGGGTGGGAGACGAAAATCCCAGTTCGGCGTCGATTTCAATGATGTCATCCCGACCGAAGCGAAGCGCAGTGGAGGGACCTTGTGTTCTGCCTGAACGCCGGCAGATCAACTGACGGCTGGCCCTAGCCGGGTGCCCCAGGTTCGCGTCCATCCATTTCTCAGCGGCTCGGCGGTAAAAAGCTTTCCCGCCTCACACGACCCATCGTTGTAGAGTTGTAACGAATGCCCTCTAAACCAATCAACAACTGGCTCACTCAACTCAACGCCGAGATCGTAGCCTGCACTCGCTGTCCGCGCCTGGTGGAGTATCGCGAAAGGATTGCCCGTGAGAAGCGCCGTGCCTATCGCGATTGCGACTACTGGGGAAAACCCGTGCCCGGCTTCGGCGATCCCGACGCGCGAGTTCTTATTCTCGGTCTCGCTCCCGGAGCGCACGGTTCCAATCGAACCGGCCGTCCGTTCACCGGAGATGCGTCGGGCAAATTTATGTTTCCCGTGTTGTACGAGACCGGATTTGCCAACCAGCCCAACGCCACCGATCGCGACGACGGGCTAAAGCTGAAAGATATTTACATCACAGCCGCAGTTCGCTGTGCTCCGCCCGACAACAAGCCCCTTCCGCAAGAACTGGCGAATTGCGCCCCGTATCTCGACCGTGAAGTCGAAGGCCTGAAGAACCTGAAAGTCGTGGTCGCGCTCGGCAGGATTGGCTTTGATGCCTATCTCAATTACTTGAAGCGACGCGGCCAGCTCCCCAGCCGGAAAGCCTACATTTTTCAGCACGCAGCCCAGTACAAACTGCCCGATGGAAAGACTTTACTGGCCTCGTACCATCCCTCGAACCAGAACACCCAAACCGGAAAACTGACCCGCCCCATGTTTGTGAGAATCTTTAAAGAGGCGGCAAAAATTGCCGATGAGTAAATAGAGGCGGCGCCCGCCGGGGCCGGAAAGCTCACCCTCCCCACAGTAGGGGAAATACCAAAAAAGGGGCGCAATCTGGGGCGGACGCCGCCGATGTTTTCCCAACGAGCAAGAGCGCTCGCCTAACTAGAAGCCCACGAAGACTGGCTCGGGCTCCAAAAAGATGCCCCATATTTCTTCCACACGCTGCTGAATCGCTTCTTTGAAAGCCACAATATCCGCCGCTGTGGCATTCCCGCGATTCACGATCGCCAGCGCGTGCTTGCGCGAAATACCGACAGAGCCGTTGCCATATCCTCTGCTGAAGCCGGAATGCTCAACCAGCCAAGCGGCCGAGACTTTCTTTTGCGTAGCCAGAGCCGGATAACTGGGGATTTGCAGATTCTTGGCGGCAGCTCGCGCCGTCAGCCGTTCATACTCATCCGCCGAAAGAATAGGATTCTTGAAAAAAGATCCGGCGCTGCGGCAGTCATCGTCGCCAGAAGTAATGAGCATCCCTTTTCCCGCGCGAATTTTTCTTACCGCATCCCGAGTGTTGGCCAAGGTCGGCTTCTCGCCCCATCCCGCAAAATATTTCTTAAGGTCGGCATAGCCGATGTACGCCTCACCGCCATGCTTCAACGAATAATTCACCTGCAGAATAATGTACCGCCCGCGCTCAGTCGTGTTGAAGATGCTGGTGCGATAGCTGAAAGCACAATCCTCTTTGCCAAGCTCCTGCACTTGCCCATCCCTAAGATCCAAAGCCAGCACAGACTCAATGCTGTCGGCGACCTCTTGTCCATAAGCGCCAATATTTTGGACGGGGGTCGCTCCTACGGTTCCTGGGATGCCGCTTAGGCATTCCAGGCCGGCGATGTTGTGGGTCACGACCATGCCCACGAATTTATCCCAGTCTTCGCCGGCGCCTACTTCGAAGACGACTTCCTCATGACCGTGGCGATGATTGATTCCGGTGATTCCGATTTTTAGTACGAGGCCGGGCCAGCCTGCGTCGGAGATCACGAGGTTGCTTCCGCCTCCCAGGATGAACAACGGCAGATTTCGCGATCGCGAGAATTCGACTGCCTCAGATACTTCGGCGATGTTCGTTGCTTCAACGAAATAGCGGGCTGGTCCTCCAATTTTGAGAGTGGTTAGTGGGGCCAGCGGAACGTTGTCGGTGATGATCATTGGCGGTTATTTCCACTATATACGAATGAAAAAAGCGGTTTTGGGCTGCAGCGGCAGGTTGGTGTAAGGGTTTGATGGGCGCGGTGCTTTGACAGTTCTGTTAGGCTATTAAAAACCACTCAAGGAGAAGAAATGTATCCAGAGATTATGGTGATCCCGATGCGTGAAGAGCTTACTCGCATGGGGGTTCGAGAGCTGCGTACCGCGGAGGAAGTCGATTCCGCCATTGTCAACCAACCTGGGACGACGATGGTTGTGGTGAATTCCATTTGCGGGTGCGCGGCTGGACGAATGCGTCCGGCGGTTCGCATTGCTTTGCAGAATTCGGTGCGCCCGGAGAAGATGTTCTCGGTGTTCGCCGGACAAGACAAAGAAGCCACCGACCGCGCACGCGGCTATTTCACAGGGTATCCGCCGTCGTCGCCTTCGATCGCGCTGCTTCGCGATGGGAAGCTGATTCACATGATGCAGCGCAGCGACATCGAACATCGGGAGGCGGTCGACATCGCGGTGGAACTCAAGAAAGTGTTTGATAAGTTTTGCGCGGTTCCGGCAAGTAAGTAGCAATCTGAAACGTGGAGAGCTGCGTCGAGCCAGGAATCTAAATCCCTCGCTTCGCTCGGGATGACAGCGGTTGGGTCTTATGGGCACTCCTGAAACGTAGCCAGCTACGTTTCTACGGTGTTCGTCAGAAGTGTTCTTTTAGTCCTGCGAAGGTTTCGACTACCAGCAGCCTCGTTGGTGGCTGGGCCTCGGCGACTTCTTCGTGCTCGAGAATCCAGGTCTGGCCGTGAGGAACGAAGACGGCGTTCAGTCCGGCTGCCAAGGCGGGATTAATGTCGGACTTTGGGCTGTTCCCTACCATCCAAGTGGACTCGCTAGAGAGATCGTACTTCGATACGATCGTCCGATACGTGGACACATCTTTCTCGGCGACTATTTCTACCGCCGCAAAATACTCCTTCAGACCCGAGCGCTCAACTTTACCGGACTGCTCCGTGATGGCTCCTTTGGTAAGCAGCATCAGATGATGGCGTTGGGAAAGATACTGAAGTGTTTCGGGCACGCCGCGCAAGATCTCGACCGGGTGTTCGGCGATGGTGTGAGCGAATCCGCTGATAGTTTCGTGCAGTGCCGGAGTAAGAGGCTCAACTGCCAAACGCTCGAAAGTCTGCACGAGCGCGTGACTGAAGCTGTGCAGCCCATAACCATGGGTGACGATGCACTCGCGCTCAACGTCGTTTAGAACTTCGCGCACTTGTTCGGGCGAATACTCGTGATGATTTAGAAACGAAATGAAATTCGCGATGGCGCGTTCGAAGTAAATGTTATTTTCCCACAACGTGTCATCGGCATCGATGAGCAACGTCTGCGGGCCGTTTGAACTAGAACTCTGGGTCATAACGTCACAGTGATGTTAGTGTTGATTCGCGGCAAGTAAAACGATTAAGTGCGGAATGCTCTGTTAGAATACAACATTCATGTTCACGAAACTGGGACCCTGGTTTGCACTGCTGCTTGCTTATTTTATCCTTCCTATTACCATTTCAGCACAGAGAGAGAATAAATCAATGACTGGCTCCGCTGCCAAAGGGGCAGAGTCGGCGGGCATGCAGGTGGTTCTCGACCTGGACCAGCGGCTCGCCAAATTCCGCCGCGTGGAGATGCCGTTTCATTCCGCCAGCCTGAGTGCCGGCGAAGTAAAGCTAGTAGAGAAACTAGTCGACGCTTCGCGATATCTCGAAGAAATCTACTGGCGTCAGATTGATCCTGATGGATTGACGCTGTACGAGTCGTTGGCAACCAGCAAGAATCCACGGGACGAAACTCTGCGGCGTTACCTCTGGATCAATGCCTCGCGCTTCGATCTTCTCGACGATAACAAACCATTCGTTGGCACAACCGCGATGCCGCCGGGACGCGGATTTTATCCACAAAACCTGACTCGCGAGCAAATCGAGCAGTACGTAAAAGCGCATCCCGAGAAAAAAGATGAGATTTACGGCTCGTTCACTGTGGTGCGCTGGCACGGGAATCAGCTCGAAGGGCTTCCGTATCACATTGCGTACATCTCGTTCCTTGAGCCTGCAGCGAAGGACCTGCGCGAAGCTGCCGCTTTGAGCGATGATCCGGCCTTCGCGAATTTCCTGCGTCTGCGCGCCGACGCGCTTCTAACCGATGATTATTTCAAGAGTGACCTGGCATGGCTGGACTTGAAGAATCCCAAGTTCGACGTGATCTTTGCTCCCGACGAAACTTACGACGACGGCCTGCTTGGCGTCAAAGCGACCTATGGCGCGGCGGTAATGATTCGCAACGGTGAAGAGAGCCGCAAGCTTGAGATGTTCCAGAAGTACGTTGCGGATATTCAGGATGCTCTCCCGCTCGCGCCGGAAGATCGGCCTTCCAAGCGTGGCCTTGAAACTCCGATGGAAGTGATGGACACGCCATTCCGCGCGGGCGATCTGAACCATGGGTATCAAGCCGTAGCCGATAATTTGCCCAACGATCCGCGCGTACACGAACAGAAGGGAAGCAAGAAGCTCTTTTTCAAAAACTTCATGGATGCGCGTGTGACTTATGTCGTTCTGCCTGTGGCACAGCATGTGATGTTGCCGCCCCAAGCAGAAAAAGCGTCGGGCGAGGGTTATCTTCTGGCGACGGTTATGCACGAGATGTCACACGGTCTGGGACCAGCGTTCGCGCGGACCTCGGCGGGCAGGGTGGACATCCGCGAGGCCATCGGTCCAGTCTACAGCGCCTTAGAAGAAGCCAAGGCAGACGTGGTCGGAATGTTTGGTTTGCAGTGGCTGGTCGATCACGACGCTCTGCCCAAGAACAAGTTGGAAGAATATTACGCGTCGTATGTCGCGGGAATTTTTCGCACGGTTCGTTTTGGCGTCGCCGAGGCCCATGGGCAGGCGGAAATGATGGAGTTCAATTATCTTTCTGAGAGTGGCGCCATTAAGCGCCAATCCTCCGGCCGGTATGCGATTGACCATGAACGCATGCCGGGAGGCATCAAGGATCTGGCGAAAGAGTTGTTGGAGATTGAAGCGACCGGCGACCGGGCGCGGGCTGAGAACTGGTTCAAGAAATACGGGACGATGCCGGCAGAACTGCAGATTTCTTTGAAGTCTGCGGCATCGGTGCCGGTGGATGTTGATCCGGTGTTTTCGTTTAAGAAGAGCTTCTAGCCGCATGCTGTTAGCTTCTAGCCTAAAATCATCCGCGCCGGTGATAAAGACTCCAACTCGTCCAGCAGTTGTTCCTGTTTTTCGAAACGACGGCGTATAGACTCGGCAATCGCTTGCGTCGAACTGGCAAGGCGTCGCTGGAGAACAGTACGAGCGAGCGCCGCACTCTGTTTTTTCCGACCGCACGCCTGTGGCAAGAACTCGTTTATGGTAGCCTGCGTCCTAGATCACCGACTTCGAGGAAGTTCTCAGAATACGCTAGTGAGCTTAGCCAGTGCTACAGTCGCTAGATGGGTAGTGGAGAGCACCGAACCGCTGTTGACGCGGAGCGGAGCAACGCACTTTGAACCAGAAAGCGATTCGCACACGGCTCGATGGGGAACTCACCGAAGAAGATTTCTGAACGTTCCACAATGCAGGACATGATGCAGCAAGCGAAGTCGCAGGTCATCAATCTCGCTGAGACATGGAAGGACAGCAGCGCGAAGCAGCGAACTACCTACAGGACGAAAGTCTGGTTGGCGTAGCAGGCGGAGAGATTTTAAACCACTGGTTACATGCGTTTTTGTTCATTCAGCAGGCCGCATCCCGAAGAGCCGCATAGGATCTGCGGTACGTTTTGATGCGCAGACTAGTCATCGACGGACTGCGGAGGCATTCCCTGTTTTGGACACCACGGACACCAAGGGAGAGCCCGGTTTGCCGGTTCATTGCGGTAACGGGGAAAGAATCATCCATCCTACGTTGCTATTCTCCACACGCGCAACTTTGTTGTTGAAACGCAGGTAGTGGACACCTTCGGGAATCGGCCTTTCATCGAGTGATTGAACCGTTCCGGTGCTAAGACTTCGTGGAGACCTTCGTCCGGTGGTCTCGATGTCAAATCGAAAATGGACCTGCCAGACGGTCTTTGAGTCCTTGATGGATTCGAGTTGACCGTCTCCTTCTATCGTGGAGCGCATTTGGTGCCTCGGGTGTATTTGTGCTTCCTGATTGTAAACGATGGTCAGGAACTCAGCGTCGGAGCAACAGAAACCGGGGTGGAAGGCCGAGTTGCAAAGCGCGTCAAGCAACGTCTGCTGGATGGCGGCGTGAATGCGATGCCCCAAGAGTACCTTAACCGCTGGGCAAAACTATTCGCAGACTTTCAAACCGTTCGCGGGAACTTCTACAAAGGTGGTCACAACATCCAAATAGGAGCGCCGCCTCTTTTGCAGTCGCCGGGACCGTCATTCACCCTTCTTGTCGTCAGTCCGGTAGGGCGATTTTAATGTGGTCGGTCTCGGAGGACGGACGGGAATTGCGAGTTGTGGCCCACTATAAGAAGGCATCGCCTGAAAAGTCACATTAGTTTTCATTTCTGGGTTGCCCACGGTTAACGAGGAATGCTCTAGTCGGTACTCTTTAGCCTCACGCTCCTCCTCGACAGCCATAAATTCATCCATCACTTTGACAATTTTCTCTGCGGGTACGACGATAGCTATGCCCATGTTGACCCCTAACTTTCTCCTGCCGTCATCTGCAACCACATCCGGCTCCGCATCGTCCCAATCAAAATGCCCGTGAATCACTCCCACAAGTCTAAACTTGGATGGATTTGATCCCGTGATGTAGGAACGTGCTCCTTGGTGAACCTGCTTAGCCAACAAAACATCGATGAATACCGGAGACCCACTCAGGCCCGCTATCGAGCGGCTCTCCACCAGATAGGCGTCCATTAGATGTCCGTCTCGGTTCAACACTGGCTCGTCTCGCAGCGCGGCGACATTGCCAACGCGAACGATAGGAATGTTCTTTTTCTCACCTGTGTGCGGATAAAACAACCCGGCGAAGAATAGTTCGTCCCCTAACTCAATCTTTCTCCCGTCGTCCTCCATGCTTTGCTTGCTAATAAACCACGATTGTGGAAACGCGACGTGGTCAATTGCCTCATCAATTCCAATCTTCAGAATCGCCAAATCGAATGCCGGATCGGGGTACACCTTCCAGCAGCCAAGAAACGTATTTCTCCATTCCTGACCGCCGTCACTCAGATTCACTCGCACGCGAACCTTGTTGTCTCTCGCATCGGCTCTGATTTGATCGAGGACATGCGCAGCGGTCACGAGGTACGCGGGCTGATACCCTTTTATATCGTCGTAAGGAATGCGGCTGACCCAGAACGCGGAGCCCGCAAGTTTTTCTTCGTTCTTCTGATTGACGTACCCCAGAAAAACTACGCATTTAAGAAGTTCGGGCGGAACGTATGCCATCGCTTTTCCTTTGGCGTTGCCGGGTTCCTCGATCCAATAATCTTAGCAGTGTTGTAGTGACGCGGTCACACCGTGGTTGGAAGCGCGACGGGGCTGACTGACGGTGACCGAGTTTGTTCGCTACTTTCAACGACGCTGGATCATCCAACTTGGCATGAAAGTCCGGCAGGCGTACGAAGGACGTGTGATCGAGGCTCGGTCCTCCGAGTTGAAAGACGGCGGTTGGGATTGCGAGTTTTCCATCGAAGAACATGAGGCCAGTAGGGTAACCGAAACGGCGTTCTATGTGCCGGGAGTTTTTCCCACGCCAGAGTCGGCGATTGAAGCGGCAGTGACCGGCAGGAAAGCAGAAAATTGATTCGGGTTTCGAGTGTACAAGCCAGTGGTCGCTGATCGATCAAAGTTATGCCCAAAAGCATTAGCCTCTTCCCATAGTATTCTCTCAATCTCCTACACAATATCTAGGGCTTGAAATGTTGAGGCCGTTGCGTCAAATTGCACCAATAGTGTTGCAGTTCCCTCAGATGTCGTACACTTTCAGCTTTCCGGTCCCCCACAGCTAGAACAAAGTTTTATCGCAGGAGTTCCCTGTGCTGCCTATTGCGTAAGTCTCGGCTTGGGAGGGGTTGTCAATGCCGAACAACGTTCCCACTCACATAGAAGGTTTGCTGCGGTACTTATCGCGGCCTGACGAGCGGGCCAATGAAGATCAAGCTCTTGTATACTTCAGGCAAGTTTACGGAGAAGTCTTCACCAGACAAAAAGAAGCGAAGGGCGCTGACGGCTATGTACCCGGCTCGTTTGTGCTGGAGTTAAAAGGAAAGAGCAACAGCTGGCTAACGGGACTTCTTCAGGGACTCGCATACAAGAACAAGGGACTCGATTTCAGTCAGATTATCGTCGCCGCGAAGAACTTTCTAGCAGTGTGGCGCGTTGCCGACTTACCGGAGGACATTCGAGATGAAGTCTCGGCTGCAAAAGGTGCCCCGAATCGCATCGGTAGCCTCTTCGCAAAGACCTACGCCAAACGTCGTAACTCTCTTCTGGAAAAAGCAACTTGGAGTGGCGCTGAACTCACGGGCGCTCTCTTCCAGCAGCCGGACCTGATTGCCGAGAGTGTCAGGTCATTTGAGAAAACGATTGCCGATGGTGAAAAGGTTCGCATCAAGATAACTTTGAAGAACTTCACATCAGTGTTGAAAGAGATGAAAGAGTTCTTTGACCCGACTCAACCAGTGAAGACCGCCAGAGCTTTCTACAGCATGCTGTACGGCTGGAACGAGAAGGCCACTATTCAACTCAGCGATAAAGCGAACCACAAAGCCGCACTTGGAGGAGAAACGATCACGGACTTGGTGTCGTCCAAACGACGGAAGTTCAAAGATTACGTCGAGAATCATTATGTCTATCTCGCTACCGACGAAAATCGGGATGACTTCTTCGCCCGATACGATCAAGCGTTAGATGCTGTAGATAAGGACTTTCGTAGAAAGCACGGAATCTTCTTCACCGATCTTGATCTTTCGAAGTTTGTTCTGTGGCTTGTGAAGCAACACATCCCGAATCTTGGCAAGAACTATCTCGTTATTGATCCTGCATGCGGTAGCGGGAATCTCGTCACGAACTGGCGGTCTCCGCTTGAACTCCGACACAAGGTCGTAAGCGAGATTGAGCCGGAACTTCTCTTTGCTGTTGAAAGGCGAATGCAGGGAGACCAGTGGCATAACGGCAGGTTCACGGTTGTGCCGAAAGTTTCCGAGAACAGGGGCCTTAACTTTCTCGATTGCAGCGCACAAGAATATCTGGAGGTCATCAGGACATACTTGGCTGATAAAGGTCAGAAGCCTGACAGGCCGCTGGCGTTCCTCTGCAACCCACCATACAAGGCCGACGATAACAATCTTGTCTACGAAAAGAATAATCGGCGTACTAATGGGAAGGGATACAGAGTTCACGACTCTGTGATGAACCTGACCGGAGCCGATGCAGGAGACGAGCGATACTGTTGCTTTCTCGCACAGATGAAACTAATTTGTGATGCCGCGAGGTCTAACGGCTTACCCGACAAGTCTCTGCTGCTGATCTTCACAAAATCCGCATGGCTGACGAGGCGTGCGATTTTCTCGGACATTCGTGCTCACATGTTGGAGGCATTTGAGAATGTGACAGGGATTCTCGTCAAAGGAAACGAGTTCTTTGATGTCAAGGGATCATGGCCTGTCACCTTCAGCCTCTGGAGATATAAGTCGAAAGGAGAGCGGCTTGTGAAAGATCGCACGGTACCGCTCTACGACTTGACGTGGGTTAGGAAGAAACAGCTTGCTGAGATTCCGTGGGATGATCCACAGGAGATGGAGCGGGCGTGTGCACAGATTCTTTCTCAGGCACAGCAAGTAGAAGTAGGAGTAGTGCGAACTAGCATCAGGGAGTGGTCAGGTCAAAGAATGCTGGACTTCAAACGTGACAGAAGAAAGTCCGAGCAAAATCAGGCGACTGTTGGCGGATTGCCCCTTGGCGACCCCCGCCAGAGAAATAAAAAGGCGTACGGAGCAGTTGACGGAACCTTCATCGGATTCATGGACGAACTCACGCCTTGCAGAGTCAAGATTTCCACTCCCGATAGACCTTGGTTCAGACTAAACCCTCAGTTCATGGATGTGAAAAGAAACCGCTGTCTTTCCGGACCTCCTACGCATTTTGGGTTCTGTGCTGCAAATCTTGAACTCGCCAAGAAGCTCTTCTTTTGGTATGCATTGGCCAGAACGTTTCTTCAAGACCAGTATCCGATGTGGATAGATGCGGATGACATGTGGGAGCCGACCATCCCAGAGAAACTGGAGAGTATTGTATTTCAAACAGCATTCGCTATCGGCTACGCTGAGAACGAATGTGTTCAGACGCGGTTCCCAGCAAACAACCCGATTCAAGGTCTTCCCGAACTCACGGTCAACAATCCGATGACTCCGCTCGTTGACAGTTTCTGGTCAAAGACGATGCGTCCTTATTGTGATGACAGTCCCTCAGAAGTCGTACGTTCTGTGATAATGGCGGTTGACAAGCTGTACAGTGACTGGAAGAACCTCTTCAAAGAGCACAGGGAGTTGCCACTCTCCAGAAGACCCTACATGCTCGATGACCAAGGCCCGCAGCTTGGGGCCGGGATACCTCAGATTCGAGCGTACGCGGAAGAATCGGACGACAAAACTCTGTTGGCAGACTGGTCTCTTGTTGTCGAATCGCTGAGTTCGGCAAAGAAGGAGTTCTACGGGCTCGTCAGTTCGGCATCCAATCTGAACTATTTCGGGGTGAAGAAGAGAGCAGCCTCGGCATTGCCTGATAAGAATGGGGCCGCGAAAGCTCTCGCTTAGGCTGCCCGGAACACTGAGCGATCAAGGCAATCCCTTCCGTCGCCACTTCTTTACGAGGGCGGCTGCAATCCTGCGGTCGCGCTCATTCTTGTCTCGTAGACTGAGGTCTGCATATCGCTGGCGAAATTCACCCCCTTCATCCTGCGGAGGTATCTCTTCCTTCAATCGAGGATGACGCTCACTCCTCGTACGAAAGACGCCCGCCATCCGACGCCGCAGCAATAGCCAGATGCAGACAAACAGAATCGCTACCGCTAAACCGGAGAGCGTGACCATGGGAGACTCGATTTTATGGGCAGTGGTCTGCCTTCGAAAGGTCACATGTCACAACGCGCTAAAATGCCGGGATGGTCAGCCGCAGGAAAATCAAGCTCGAAAAGTTGCAGGCGTCCCTCGATACGATCTGCCCGAAATGCGGGAAGGTCATCAAACCCGCCGAGATGCAGCGGGTCGATTTCGAGCGGATGAAGTGTCCGGCGTGCGGAGAACAGTTCGCACATAACCACCCTCCGAAATATCGCCGTTCCTAAAGTTTAATCACGTTCTGCCGATGTGCCTTCGTAGGAGGACACAATGGCTTATCGTCTACTTGTTCCCGCTGCGCAGTACCTTCGCATGTCAACTGAGCATCAACAGTATTCTCTCGAAAACCAGTCCACAGCAATTCTGAACTATGCGGAGTCCCATGGGTTCCACGTCGTGCGTACGTACTCTGATGCCGCGAAGAGGGGTCTCGTGCTAAGACACCGAAAGGGGCTTCAACAGTTGCTGCAAGATGTCGTCAAGGGAGCTCAAGAATATCGAGCAATCCTTGTTTACGATGTCAGTCGCTGGGGACGATTTCAAGACACTGACGAGTCCGCACACTACGAGTTCCTCTGCAAATCATCAGGCGTTCCAGTGCATTATTGCGCTGAGACCTTCACGAATGACGGCACGCTGCCCAGCCTCATTATGAAGACGCTGAAGAGAACCATGGCGGCAGAGTTTAGCCGCGAGTTGGGTGTGAAGGTTCTCGCTGGTCAGAAGCGTTTGGCAAGTCTTGGATTTAAGCAAGGAGGAGTTCCCGGTTATGGATTGCGACGATTGCTTATCTCCGCAGATCGGCAGCCGAAACAGCAACTCCAAAGCGGCGAACGAAAAAGCATCGCCACGGATCGAGTGATCCTTGTTCCCGGCCCTCCGCACGAGGTGCAATGCGTCAGGGACATTTATCGAATGCTTCTGGTTGAGAAGCTGTCGGTTTATGCCATTGCCCGTGAACTCAACGAGAAGGGTATCGAGTACATGGCCGATTCCAAGTGGGACTACGCCGCAGTCCTCGCCGCTCTCACGCACCCGAAGTACACGGGTTGCCACGTCTTTGGTCGAACCTCCAGCAAACTCTACACTCCAGTCGTCAGGCTTCCGAAATCAGCATGGGTTCTCACGCCGGGAGCTTTCGAACCAATCATCGATCACGCAACATATTCGGAGGCGCAACAAATTCTCCAAGGCCGCACGATAAACAAGTCGGATGAGGAACTGCTGGATGGCCTGAGGCTAGTGCTCGCAGCAAAGGGAAGACTATCTCTAAATCTAATTAGGAACTCCGAGGATGTCCCGTCCCCCTCCACCTATCGTCACCGCTTCGGGAGTCTGCGGCGAGCTTACGAACTCATCGGGTATGGCTGTCCCGACCATTTCGGACCTATTGATCTTCGCCGGAGAACGCAGGCCTTGCGCGAGAAACTTATCTCACAGATCGCTGTGATGTTTCCCAACGACGTATCGGTTGTTCGTCGCGGAGGAAGGTGGCGAAGCCAATTGCAACTCAGCAATGGTTCGATTGTCTCCGTGCTCGTTGCCCGGTCAGTACGGATTTGGAAGAGTACCGTGCGTTGGCGGGTTGATCCAGTCCAGCATGAACGCGGTCTTGTGACATTGCTGGCGCGGCTGGACGAAAGCAACAACTCGTTCCTCGACTTCCATGTTTTCCCCAGCGTAAACCGCGTTAAGAGGTTCGACCTGCGTTTGAAGGATGACTGGCTCAATGGCGGGCAGAAACTCAGCGACTTACGTGCATTCTGCCAACTCGTAATCCGTGCGGGCGCGGTGGAAGCGCGTTTGACCGTTTAGGGCTCACTCTGCCTTCGTCACCGGACAATCATCGGGCCGAATCGTGGTATACGTGTACTGTACTCCTTCCGCCATGACAACTTCTCCTGTCGGGTTCGCTCCCGTCGCTCAATACGTACGGATGTCCACCGAGCATCAACAATACTCGCTTGAAAATCAGAAAGCCGCAATCCACGAATATGCGAAACAACATGGTTTCGCTGTAGTTCAAACGTACTCCGATGCAGGAAAGAGCGGGGTAGTCATTCGACACCGGGCCGGTCTCGCCAAACTAATTCAGGATGTCGTAGCTGGCAAAGCCAATTACAAAGCCGTTCTTGTCTACGATGTGAGTCGATGGGGCCGCTTTCAGGACATTGACGAGGCGGCACACTACGAATTCCTGTGCAAGAACTCTGGAGTCCCGGTTCACTATTGCGCCGAGCAATTCGCAAACGACGGTACATTACCAAGCTCGGTGTTGAAATTTCTCAAGCGAATGTCAGCGGCGGATTTTAGCCGCGAACTGGGAGTCAAAACCTTTGACGGCAAGAGTCGCCTAGCTCTGATGGGTTTCAGGATGGGTGGAACTGCGGGTTACGGCTTGCGGCGGATGATGGTCTCGGCGCGCCTTTCGCCGAAGCAGATGTTAGAAGGAGGAGAATATAAGAGCATCTCAACTGACCGCATCGTTCTCGTGCCCGGTCCACGGAATGAGGTCGATTGTGTAATCGCCATCTTCAAAATGGTCACGCAGGACAGGTTGGGTGTTACTCAAATAGCGCGTCAGTTGAATCAGGAAAGTATTCCATATTCAGGAGGAAAACCATGGAATAACGAGCGAGTAAAAAGGATTCTGACAAATCCGAAGTACGCCGGATGTAGTGTGTGGAATCGGACATCGCAACGGCTGCACACACGATTAGTCCCCGTTCCTTCCCAACATTGGATTTCCAAGGTGGGAGCGTTCCTTGCGATTGTCAGCCAACAAACCTTTGACAAAGTTCAACAAATCATGCGGAAGAAAAGAGAGAGATCAAGCGATAGGGAACTTCTGAAGAGGTTGAAGCGGTTACTAGCCGACAAAGGAAGGTTGACTCAGAATTTGATAGCCGAGACCCGGAGCGTCGCATCGACAGCCACCTACTACAACCACTTCGGTACGCTTCGCCACACCTATGAACTCATCGGATACTGTCCTGCTGAAAGTGCATTCCTTCGGACCGACCATCGGTTTCGCACTCTACGCTTGCGCGAGGAACTCGTATGCACTCTAACGGCAATGTTTCCCAAAAACGTCGCGGTTCTTCCCCGCGAGAAACGGGGGCGGGCTATCCTCTTGATAGACGACCGCTTCAAAGTCTCCGTGATCCTATGTTCCACGTGTCGGACTGGAAGCGGGAAGATCAGGTGGACGCTAGAACCAGTGCCAGCCGAACGTGAGTACGTAACGCTGCTTTGCCGCCTGAATTCCGGCAACGATGGATTTCACAGCTTTTACATGTTCCAGCGGGTAGACCGACCAAAACAGTGTCGCCTTAAAGAGCATGACACGTGGCTGGCCACGGGCAAGCGATTGCTGGAATTGTCGGAATTTTATACTGAAGCGAAGCGGACATCGCGTGACGGACGCTGAGAGGAGAGGGGTACTCTCAAGCAGGCGAAACCAGTTTACCTTGCGCTTTGTGGATGCTCGTTACAACCGCATAAAACTCTGACAAAGATTTTAGGCGAACTCCTGTCCGTAACCACGGATCGTTGTCAAGAAATCGACGAGTTCGAAAATCCATCGCCGCAAAGACGTAGAATCGTAAGACTCTGTCGCGGTTAGGACTGACGGTGCAAAGAAGAGTAATGAATCCGCGTTCAATTGCGGCAGGCTCTGCGATCCAATCGAGGCCTCCGGAGTCTCGCGGCCTCGTCCTGCAAAGCACTACAGACACGTTGAAATCATTATCGAACCTTAATATTGACCGGGTTGTTTTTGGGAAGTGAAAAACCGTCACATTCTTCGGGAATAGAGTCTTTATTCGACAGATCAGCTCTCGGCGCAGAACCAACGAACGCTCCGTTTGCGCAGTTCTGAAAATGTCTTCGGCAGGAGGGTGGTAGTCGATTAGAGCATACATCTCTTTATAGGAACCGAAATGGCGATGGAGCGTGCCGACTGTCGGCATGCCACGCGCGTTTAGGATAATTGACTCTGAGAGCCGCCCTTTGACTGCCAATAACTGTTTTAGTTTCCTGAGAAGTTCTCCGTCTGTCCATTGACGATCTGCATTTCTCGGCAACATCACCTGAACTCGGTCAAAGGTAGTTTGGTCCACAATCGCGGGGAAAGCTCCGGGTGTCATGAGCCAACGCTCACGTCCGAGGTACAACACCTTGCTACGGAGTTTCGCCGAGGTTCGTGCCCAGACATTGTATCCCGCGTACTTAGGATGCGTGACCACGTTGAAGACATCTTGTCGCTCCCATTCGTTTCCATGAAACGGGATTCGGTCACGATTCAACTGCCGCGCTATTTCGGTACACGAATGACGATGCTCTATAACCATCGCAAACATACGGCGCACGCATTCGACCTCTTTGCGAGGTCCTAGCACGAGTGTTACGCGGTCTGTAGTAAGACTCTTGCGTTCGCCGTCTCCCAGTTTCTGCTTCTGTCTCCCATCCGCTGACAGCATCATCCGGCGATAGCCATATCCTGCCTTCGCGCCGACCCAGAACCCAAGTTTGACCAGCCGTTTTTTCCCCTCGTAAACCTTAACTCCAAGCTCGCGGCTGAACTCGGCAGCCATGCTCCTCTTCAGTGCCTTTAGAATCGCGGTCGAGGGCGTATCGTCATTTGTGAATTGCTCGGCACAATAGTGCAAGCGTATACCGGACCTTGTGCATAGGAATTCGTAGTGTGCAGCTTCATCGCTATTCTGGAACCGCCCCCAGCGGCTGACATCGTAAACCAAAATTGCCTTATAATCCGTCTTTCCAAGATCGACATCTTCAAGCAATGTTCGGAGTGCTTCTCGGCGATTCAGCACCACTCCACTCTTCCCGGCATCTGCATAAGTTCGGACGATTACGAAGCCATGCTGTTTCGCATATTCCTGAATCGCGGCCTTCTGATTGTCAATGGAGTATTGCTGACCGTCGTCGGACATGCGCACATATTGTGCGGCAGGGATCGGTTGGCACACGGTTTTCGGGACAGTGTTTCGCGTATCGCTCACCAGCCGTAGACCTGTATCAGAAACAGAGGGTCCACTCTCCCAGCATACTCCGCGACCGCTTGCGAGAACGGTTCAAATCGTATGTGGCGAAATGCCGTCAGCATTGCCGACCAGTCGGCAGTCTAGGTTAATCACGCCCTGTAAAGTGTTCCGCTCCTTACCTCATGGTTGGCACTGAAATTGAAATTATTAGCGCATGACTCGATTGGAAAACCTGAAAGCCGAGCTTGCAACCATTGATCGCCTGAATCAGTTCTACTGGCAAACAGAAGACCCTGACCGATACGAGAAACTCGGGTATCTGGTTCGACAGGACAGGCGGCGAGAACTCATCACCGAACTGCTGAAGTTGATTCAATGATCAAGGCGAGCCCCAGAGCCTCCCTGCTCCCCCGCACAGAGGACCGGGGCTCACCTCCCCTCAAATCCAGCCCACTATACCCCTGTTTTCTTATTTTGCAAGCTGCTCTGCCCCGTGGTTGTATCTTCAGTGGGTCCTAAGATGGTATAGTCGTGAGTTCCCTTACACGGCTCTGTCGTGCCCTACGGCACTCTTTGTGCAATCCGATCCTTCGTTCGGAGGCTGCGCACTGCCAACATTCCTGCGATTTATCCACAAACTGCGACCACCGAAGTGCAGTATCTGCAATGAGCCTGTCGAGCTTGAAACCGCGAAAACGGATGAGGATGGGAAAGCTGTTCACGAAGATTGCTATGTTCGAAGGATGATGCGACTGAAGGAAATCACACCCCCGTCTAAGGCCTCCTAACAGTTTTCTGCTAGCCCATTCGTGCAGGGACTCAACACACCCGTGCCATTTACGAGCTTCAGTCGAGAATCTATTGTCTCGTTGAGCAGTTCTTGGGGAGGGCTGTTTCGGGAGAGCGTTCTTGACTCGACGAGTCCGGGACGCTTTCTCTTTTTACAAGCGCATCATGTGTCCGGCGTGCGGAGAACGGTTCGCGCCCGACCGTCAGAGCAAACAATCGTCTTGAGAAGCGCATGAGAATCGGATTGTGGAAGAACGGCCTTCCCGCTTCTCAACTCTGTGAAAACACAACTAAATAAAAACCGTTGATTCTTTTGGTCACTGATGTCATCATTAGTGACAGCCTTCCGTTTCCATTCATCTTGCATTCATCCTTCAGGCTGCATTTTGCGGCGAGCTTTCTTTCTAGAGCATCTACTCCAGTATGGGCGTTAAGAAACAACGCGAGTTTGACCCAAACACATTTCTTGCCACCATCGGCGAGGGCAGGAAGATTGTGCTGTTCCCGAAGAAACATCGAATTTTTTCGCAAGGGAATACCGCTGATGCGGTGTTTTATGTCCAGACAGGCAAGGTGAAACTCACCGTAGTCTCGAAGAGTGGCAAGGAAGCTACGGTCGGTATATTCGATGAGGGAGACTTTTTCGGCGAGGGTTCGCTCGCGGGCCAAGCTCTCCGAATGGGCAGTGCGACCGCTATGACGGATTGCGCTATTCTGCGCATCGACAAGGAAGCGATGATGCAGGCTCTCCACCGTGAACACTCTTTGTCCGACATGTTCGTAGCTTATCTGCTGACACGAAACATCCGGCACGAAGCAGATTTGGTGGATCAGCTTTTCAATTCCAGCGAAAAGAGGCTAGCTCGGATTCTGCTGTTGCTCGCTCATTTCGGCAAGGAAGGCGCACCTCAGACTGTAATCCCCAAGATCAGTCAGGAAACCCTCGCCGAGATGATAGGCACAACCCGGTCGCGGGTCAGTTTTTTCATGAATCGATTCAGAAAGCTAGGCTTCATTGGTTATGATGGTGGGAGCGGGCTGCAAGTCCACAGTTCACTTCTCAACATCGTTCTCCACGACTAGAATGTCGTTCTGCCCCTCCCCACCTTTACTCTCTTGCAGACGTGGCGACTCTCGGCTTCGCCATTTCCTTGACGACTTCTGCGAGTGTTGCTTTGACCGATTGCTTTTTGTTTTTCTTTTACCCATCCAACCATGGTTTCATGAGTCCGGGTCGTTTACAGGTCAATTTTGATCATGGCAAGTCAACCTTCTGGCGTGTTATAGTGGCCAGCGAGGTGGTTACTCCCTTCTCCTCTTTCAGGTCTTCTGACCTAAGCCAGTCCATCTGAAGTTCTCCCACCTTAGGCGTTTCAGCGAGAGGGTGGTGTGCTCAATGGCTTTTCAAGCGATCTTGCGCGAAGTCGATCACCTCCACAACGTCAGTACGCGTCTCGAAGCACTGGCGGAGAAACATCCGCCATTGTACGCACCACTCGTAACAATCGCCGGAACCGTTCGTAATACGGCCACTTTGTTGGAGGTGTTGGTGGCGACGAAAGGTCCGAAACCGATCTGAATTCAGAGGGAAGCTGCCCAGAGCCGCAAACAACGTTCACTGTTTTTCTACGTTCACCGCACACGTCCGTCTTGCGCTAAGGTTCTCAACTGCGAATCTTATCTTGTCACGTTTCGTGCATATTGACTCGCAGGCGTACTATTCCCCTGTCCGCTTGGGAGGGTCCGAATGCCCCCCGAAGCCTCGCCTCGAAACTCCTATCGAGCGCATCTATTATGAAGTGACGGGCCGTAAAATGCCGCCCTCCGTTAAGCGCATCCTGCTATCCAAGCCAACGGCCAAAGACGGCGCAGATTTCGGCTATGGGACCGAGAAATGCCAGACGACGAATGGATTAAAAAACTTGCAGATGGCAGGAGAGTGAAATTCACCAACCAAGAACTGGAGGAGAGGGCCTTTATCACCGCTCAAGTTGAAAGCAACAAGGTCACCTATTCCATCGTATTGACCAACGCAAAAACCCTGCTTAGTCGTGAAGAAGTTGAAAGTCATTTCGAGAGCGAGCTTCTGAAGAAGTAGCAATCCGGCCCTCCCCCTCAAGGGTTCGGGCTCGTCGAATCGCATCTTTGCTCTTGTGCAATTTTGACCAGACACCCACTGGCAGGCGAAGTACCATTGTTCGGCAGAGCAGTCATGGGTTAGTGTCGGTTGACTAATCGACTGTTGACCCTCACGACTGCTCTGCTCTTCCTTTTACGCGCTTGAGGACGCAAACGAAAGGTCAAGCGGTATCCGTGGCGGAACATCTCTCGCCATCACTCGCCTGTCACGATGCGGCTTGGTACGCGGTTGGCCAGTGCTAAGCTTGCATTTCTCTTTTAGAGCAGCACCACATGTTGGACAGGAGACGGCGAGTATCTGCTTGGGGCTCGGTTTTTTCATGGCGAAGAGATATTGCCCCAACACCTGTGCATCGGAATGGTCAATTTTGAACAGTTATTTGGAATTTGTTTTCCCGGTTGAGACGTACGAACGTGACACGCAGTGCGCTGGCGTGCGTGGGAGCCGCCACGCATCGGAATCAATCACGGAGAGTTTCTCCCACAGCCTCGCACTGGTGCTCGGCGAATTGAACGCGAAGACTTTCCTGCGCATCGGCAACCCTCTTCATCGCAGTTATTGGAACCTCAAACTCCCGATTGCAAGAAGTGTAGATGCCGACTGCCGGGACTGTTCCAAGCCATTTGGGGACTCGAAGCCTGTGCTTTTCCATATTGTTCGAACGAACAATTGCCTCACGTTTTCATTTCAAATAGGGAGAGCGTGTCGCCCCTGCTGGACGCTACGACCAGAAATCCTTCAAATTTATTCGCACCAAAATCTTCAGTGGTGGCGTCACGAAAATCGCCGTATGCAAATTCACAATCTGAAAGTCGGAACTTGATTTGGTCGGACGCACCGTCATCCTTTCCAACGATGAGATGCGGAGTAACTCCATCCGCGACAGAGATGCGAATCGTTCCGGTCACTCTGGCGATTGACACTGATGGAGTCACAAAAACAGCAAGCACGGGCGTGCGTTCTTCCACGTACTTGCTAAGTAGGGACACTGCGTCCTCCAGTGTGACTTTCATAACTTATGGATTAGTCTGGATTTCCAGCGGGCTGATTTATGCAGCCTTCTTATGCTGAGCCTTCAACTTCGCCCAGCGAGCGCGCTGAAACGCTGCAATCTTCCTGCGGGCTGCTGCTGACATGGTGCGCTTCGGTGGGGGCGCGCTTGCCGTCTTCGATGTCTCCGCCTTATATGGCGAAGTTCACAACTCCGAGCAGCATAAAGCCCGCAATAAGAATTGCAGTTAAGGAGTAGCCCTTGAAGTAGCACCAAATCAAGGTCACTACTGTACATACGTTGAGCAGCACGATCCAAAGCGCCGGGTGGATCTCCTCTTTTGCACCGCCTGGCGTCCCGTGATAGAACGCCAGGCGGATTGAGTTGTCAATTTCCTAGATCACGATAGGCAATCGAAGCTAGGCGCGTACGAGCCATTAGTTGCTGCCTAGCACGGCAAAGGCTGGTCCTGGGACATAACTGCTGGCTGTCCACGCGTCGTTGTTCCCGCACGAACCGCCCTTGTCAGCTGAGCACCAGAAGGCCGTCGGGACGGCATCCAGCTCATCGGTGTCGTCAACGTTCCATGCGGCGAAAGTGTTCGATGATTTTTTGTTGGTCTTCAGGACGATCCAGTACTGTGTGCCGGCGGTGACGGGAATGCCAGCCGAGTCCTTCGCCTCCATAACGGTGCAGCAGGTGCCACCGGTAGGCAGGCCGGTCACGAACCAAGTCTTAATTGCCTTTCCCGGCACGCCGCTGGCGTCGGCATAGAGGCCAACGACAACTCCGTTGTACCCTTCTCCGTAATTAACGGCAACCTCGACCTTGGTGACGGTGTGATCGGCGCTGGGAGTGAAAGCGGCTGCCTCCCAATATTCGGGCGTATATGGCCCAAAGTTTGGCCCAGAGATTGAGTAAGCCTCACAGCACCAGTACAGGGCCTTAGGGTATGCGGTAGCAAGACTGCCATAGATCTTGACCAGACCTTCATCAGAGAGTGTAGTTTGCGTGGCCGACTTGGTCGACTTCGTGAAAGTCACGATTCTTCCGTCCTGGCTCATTTCAATTCCCTTTTTGCTGGCGGCAAAAGCGGTCAGGCTGGCAAGAGCCAGCACGGTTAAGGTCAGTAACGTTTTCTTGCACATTTATCTATCCTCCTTCGTTTCTTGAGTTGGGCTTACAGCGTTGCGAAGTATAGCTCACAATTCTCGGCGAATGCGTGCAAATCTGGTGTCTCGTGGAGCGCGTTGCCGCTCATTTCCCCTAATGCGGAAGGCGGCAACGCCGGATTCTTGCGCTCTGACCAAGACCTGTTCCAGCGACGGATTCCAAGCAGGTTATGATGTCATGGTCTCCAAACGGCGCAGGAGGAAATGTGGCAGCGAAATTAGACGAAATCGACGTTCGTATCCTCAAAGCCTTGCAGACCAATTCGCGGATTCCGGTGTTGGAACTTGCTAAACGTGCGGGGCTCTCGCCGACGGCCTGCTCACGTCGGCTAAGCCGACTGGAAAAAGATGGAATTATCCAGAGGTATTGTGCGGAGATAAGCCCCAAGGTTCTGGGGTTGGAGGTCACGGCTTTTGTGAATATCCGGGTTCAGCAGTCCATGCAATCGGCAGCGGTGTTCCGTAACGCGATCATGAAACTGCCAAACGTCCGCGGATGCTACCTCACTGCTGGCCATCATGACTATATTGTGTGGGTTCGCGCGAAAGACATGGCCAGTCTCTCGAAGTGGGTTACAGATAGCCTGCACAGTATTGCCTCAGTACGCCACACCTTTACTACCGTCGTCCTGGAAACCATCAAAGATAATCCAATCCCTCCCGTGGGCGACTTTGTTAATGCTGAAGGCACGTTGGCGTGACCGGCCTATCGTTGTAACGAGACGCGGTGGCCCATACCCTGATGCCAAAGAAGCAGGCCGATGAGTGTTTCTCATGCCGGAGGAACGCAGTCGGGCATTATCCGCATGCGCTCCAAAACAGTCCACGCATCTCGCGTAGCACCATGCCCACCAGCCTGCTCTGACTAAGGAGATAGGAAGTTACGTTCGTACCCATGCGGTTCCGCGTCCTGAAAGACAACGAGACACAACCCCAGAAATAAGAAAAGCCCCGAAAGGCGATTTGCCCTTCGGGGAGTTGGTCTTGCGTGATTCCGCTCCCTCCAGAGCGGCGGTATCAGTTTAGGTTTTATGTTCAGTTTACGTCAGCTACACTCCTGCCACTGGGCGAGTACCGCAACGGCACTTTCATCGCCTTCGTCCCTGAGCCTCTTAATCTGCTTAAGCGCATGTTGCCGTTCTTGCTGAGGCGCATCCGCGAATAGCACAATCTGGTGCGGACGCACGGCTGCTGATGCTGCTACCAAGTCGAAACGCTGTTTGTCGCTGGTGAGAAACACACTCATAAAATCCTTTCTAAGAAAAGGTGTGCTACATTCAAAGTTCACGACAGGCTACATGTGCTTCCTTTCCTACCGTGCAGCGCGGGACTTGATCGCTGCCAAGGCAGATGCCGTTACCGCGACCACGCCAAGCACCATGAACGCTATAAACGCAAACATCTACTGCTGTTCTCCCGAGAGCACATCCCCATGGGGGCGTGCTTGGCTGCGCGGGATGCACGCTTGTGCATTGCCATACACGTTCGACACCCATTGCTCGCGTTAACGTTCTCGGCCTTGAAGTTCTCCGCACCGTGTTCACGGATCGCACGTTCTAGACGGTGGTTGTAAGCCTGCTTGCGCGGACGGATATGCTCCTGCCACCGATGTTCAACCGTTTGATTCTTCCCGTACACAATGCCGACGTATGGCATCCCCGTGACAAGACAGATTGCGAGATAGACTAGGAACTGCCCGCTCTCGCGCATCATTGCGCATCACCTAACTGCTTGAGGGCTTCTGATTCCCAAGAATGTGTTAAATCAATAGTGGGCTTGGTCGTTGGCTCAAGATGAAGCACAAACTGGGGATTCTCTGCGGTACCTAACTTCTGCACCATATGACCCCGTCTGGAAAGTGCTTGCCATACCCGAGTGGCTTCGGGACTAACACTGCCGCCTGATTCAAGTCGAGAGACGCCCGCCTTGTCGGCTTCCTTCGCCAACTTCTCATACGCCTGCACACCGAGACCTTTGCCACGGAACTCTGGGTCTAGGTCAACGCTGTTGATCCGCCACGCGTCTGGATTCGCTGGGTCGCTGACTGCTTCGACGTGTCCGACTTCACCAGCCTTGCCGATGTTGATTGAGGCTCGGTGGCGATTGATGAACCGACCTTCATGGGTCTCGAACGATACGTTCGGCTTGCCGCTGGGGCTCTTCTGCAACTTTGCAATCTCTTTGTCGGCGGCTTCATCGACTTCACCCTGCGATGCCGCCTGACCTTCACGCTCTACGCTTGTGCCGTGCTTCAACTCAGAGGTTGGAGTTTCCGACCCTTGGTGGCCGAGCAGTTGCACGTCTGCCGTATCAGGGCCGAATATCTTATGCGTATACGCTGCGGCAGCACGCTCCGCTTCAGTCATGGGCGCGACTGGCGCGACTGCTTTAACAGGTGCGGCCTTTGTGACTGCGGGTGATTCTTCATTTGCAGCGCCGAGGGCTTTGCCGAGAACGACTGCGCCTGCGCCTGCTCCGAGACCTTGTGCAAGTACGTCTTGTGGGATGGCGTCGATGAGTGACTGATTATGCTGAACCAATCTCTTATAGAAGGCGGTTGCGTTGGACACGGGCTCGCCTAAGTTCCTCCACAAGGCCAATGCAGACTTTTCCGCCAAACTGGGATCTGCCGAGACGCCCAGATTCTTTTGCTCTTCCGCCGTGGGCTGTACTGCGACACTGTCAGCAATCGCCGATGGGAGACCTACGATTGATGCACCAAGACCCTCAGCCTCATTTCCAAGGAACTCAGCAGACGGTGCGACGGCAGACTTCAGTTGCGACCACACATCGGGAGAATGAGCGACAGCAGTTTGCTCATCGGGGAACTGCACCACAGGCCCCTGTTTCGTAGGATCGCCACTGGGGTGAGGAAATGCAACGTTGACAGGCTGTGGCACAACGGGTCGGTCGGTATATCCGGTCGTCGTGAGCGAGTCGGGCGTCTCCGTGTATCCCGTGTCCGTTTGAACGGGACGGTCGGGCGGCATCGGTAGGAGCGCCCCTTGTGAAATTATTAGTGGCTGGGTGGACATAGCTGTTCCTTTCATGGAAATAAAAAGACCGACGCATCAACCTGTCTGCTGAGAAGACGCATTCAGGGACGCCTGTCGGTCTTTGTGTTGTCGTTTTGTTTATTTACTGCGTAGGTCTACCGCACCGGAGTCAATGTCCCGTCTTCCGGCGAATAGACATGTGTGACGCCCTGTGCAGCAACTTGCTTGAGAACCTGCGCTGCTGGCTGTGCCCCACCCTTCGCCGCTTTCAACACCGCTACTGCTTGGCTAGGGTGCGTGTACAGCCAGTGGACTGCGGATATAGGCAAAGAAGCCGACGCTCCAAGCACCCCACCCATGAGAGCACCTTGAACGGCACCGGAAGAAACATCTTCGTTTGATGATGCTGCTTTGACGCCTCCTGCCGTTGCGCCGATGCCTGCACCCGCTAGGACGGTCAACAGCATGGTGCCCGCTGTCCGCCCCATAGAACCTTTAGGAAGTTTGCTGGCATACTCGCGTACAAGGCGATCTGTATGTTTGCCGTATGCTTCATCAGAAAGCATGTTGTCCATCTCGGAACGAATCGTAATCAAATCGTTGTAGGCATCGCTACCCATTGCTGTCTTCAATTTATCGGGGCCAATTTCGTCGATGGCTTTGTTCGCTTTAGCAACAAACTTCTTGGGGTTGATTTCTCCCAAGGAGCCGCGAGTAATACCTGACGCCCGTACGCCAGCAGGTTCCGTGAAAGACTTGTCGATGGAATCGTGCAAATCTTCTAACGTACTTGCTTTAGACCATCCAGCCTGAGCCTCTTTATAGGCATCGTTGTTGCCGAATAAGGCGTCTAATGTTTTGGTGCCTTCAGCAAGTTCGGTTTCCGCCTGCTTCAAAGCGTCTGTGCTGGCGGGACTCGGACTGTAAATGACCTTCTTAGCGTTGTTGATTTTCGAGACTGCGTCATCAAAACCATTAGGCCCGAATCTTCCTGTTTCGTGATTTAGAACTCCACCGGATTGTTCTCGCAACGCATCGTACACGGGGTTGAAGTGACTTTTTATCTCATCCGCCGCGTCTTGAAATGTCCACGCCTTGCTGGAATCGGGCAATGTATATTGTGAGTAGGGCGTTCCCGTCGCCGCATCTGATGCTTTAGCGGCGGCTTCTTTAATGCCTCGGCCTGCCCTTAATCTCAGACCTTCTTGCTCCGCGAGTTCATCTTGGGCTTTTTTGAACAAACCTTGCTTCGTCAGCGGCATCATTTGGGATATGCCCTCTGCGGCAGCATCAGCAATAGCACTGCCTGCTGCACCGTATTCTGCTCCCGTCAATGCTGCTGAAGCACGTTCGCCTTCTGGTGCGTGCGCCACAGATTGAGCGGCACTTGTTGTGCCAGTGCGTACGGCATTCAACCCGCCCGTGATGATTCTTGCTATGACTGGGTTGGTCTCTGCGAGTTTCGCAACCTTCGAAGCCATTCCGAGGCGTTCTGCGATGGACAAGCCTTTCAGTGCTTCATCGCCAAGGAAAAACTCTGCGATGCCTTCAGCACCAACACCGATCTTCTGTGCAATGTTTGTTGGCGTTTCTATTTCCGTGGCTGCGTTGATTCCTTCGGTCGGAGCAAGATACTTTCCGACTACGGGAATTTTGTTGAGAACGCTGCTGACCGTATTGACCGTCTGTCCCGCACCTTTGACAATGCCTGCACCGACATCTTCGGCCACAGTGCCTGCCTTGCTTAGTGTGCTCTCTGGCTGACCATTAGTCGCAGCGGTCGTGGTGGCGTTCGATTGATCGGTAGAAGTAGCCTTTGGGACGAGTCCTGCCGACAAGTCAATCGTTGTCGGAGACGTGGTCGGCTGCGCTGGCGACTGATTTGGTTGTACAGGGCTGCTCTGTTTGGGAACAAGCCCTGCTGATAAATCTATGGTTGTGTCGGGCATACGCGCTCCTTATTGAACTACCGTTAAGCCTTGTTTCTGAGCCGCAGCCTTCGCAGCATTGGCATCTCCAGTTGGATTTGCCTTCTGCCATGCGCTCAACGAGAAGTTATGCGTTTGGGCATTTGCTCCCGATGTCGGCACGAAATGGGACCCCGCGAGGTTCTTCGGAAACCCGGCCTTCTGCGTATCCAAGTTGCCTTGGAACGTTTCGATACGGTGACCGATGTCGCTCTGGTTGAAATAGGGCGGCATGATGTTCTGCAACTCGATGTCGAGTTGTTCTTTGCTTCCACGACCTGCGTTGGTGATGACCTTAACGTAGGCCGGGATTGCACCCCGCATACGCGCATAAGAATCTGCCATCGTCTTGCCTTCGGGGCTCAGGGCGTTGTACGCATTGAGAACCTTCTTGGCCAAATCCTTGTTCAGGTCGGCAGCGAGAGTCGGGATGGTCATCCCAAATCCCTCGACGCCTGCATGTGCCGCAGCAGCGTCTGTGATGGCCGGGGCAGAGAAGATGGTCGTCAGGTTGCTGCGGTCGCCCGCGACATTGACCTTGTTCGACTTGGCAGCGGCATCGTACGCGGCGTTCGCGGTACGGTAGCCATTGATATTGTTCTGGATGTCGTTAATCGGCTTGATGGCCTTCTGATCTGCGGAGATGTCGGAAGGCTTCTTCTCGATGAACGTCTGCGCCGAATAGTTCGGCATGTGATCGGCTTCCCAACGACTGACGTGGTAGACATCGCCGTTCTGATCCTCCACATAACCCATCAGCCTCTGGTCTCGAACGTCCTGCTTGTGCTGTTCGATGGCCTCCGCTTTGTTGATGGCGTTGTCGGCCTTGGTCTGTTCCTGCTGATTGAATCCATCGACCACGCCTTGCGCCTGTTTATGTTCGGCAGCCGATGCATTTGGGTCGTTGAGTTTAGCCAACGCCTTGCCCATGGTGTCGGGTGTGAACGCTTCGGCCTTGCCTTCGGCGGTAGCCTCTGTATGCTCTTTCAGGCGTTGGTTTTCCGCCTTGCGGATGTCGTCAGGGGTCACGCCCATGAAGTCCATCAGCTTCGCAGCAGATGCGCCTTTGCCATTGGCCATCATTGCGCCAAGCACTTGGTCGGGCGCGCCGACTCCGACGAAGCGGGAGTAGTCCTGCACAGCCCGCATCATGCTGGGGTCTTGGGCAACGCTGTCCGCCATGCTGACACGCGGGCCTTTGTTGTCGCCGAGGACTTCGTCCTTGTGCCGCTCGATTTGTTCTTCGGCAGTTTGGACCTGCGCGAACTCAGTCGCGTATCGGCCAATCGTCGCCATGGGGTACTCAGCATCGGCCGGAACGACAACTCTCGAACCGTCCGGATTACGGAACTTGCCGATCTTGTAGCCCATGTCCTGAATCTCTTGGGTCAGTTGACCTTTGGCCGCTGCGTCCACGACGTAATAGTTGTGGCTCCAAACAGGGACGCCGTTAACTTCTTTTTGCTTGCCAGTCTGCGGGTCCATAATCGCAACAGGGTCGCCGTGCGGGATGAACAGGTCTTTCGTGACGTTGTATTTCCCAGACTTCAGACCTGCTTGGACTTGATCTTCGGGAACGTCCGCCTTAATCATTCCGGCGTGGTTCTCAAGCATGTTCACAACTGGTTCGTAGCTGTTGACGTACGCTTGGTTCATCTCCATGTCTTGCTTGCCGACGTTCATGGCAAGCTGGTGAGTTTCCAAGTTATTCTTCACGACGGCCAGCTTGTGGTTCTGATCGGCCTTCGCTTGCGCGTCTTGGTCGATGTTGGCCTGTTTCACGGCTGCACGTTGCTGCTCGGCGACCTTTGCGCCTTGCTGCGCGGCTGCTACGGAATCCTTGGCGTTGCCACCAGCCATTCCGCCTTTGAGAACTTCTGCCGCAAGCGCAAGACCGAGGTGAGCCAGTGAAGGCTCAATGGGCGTGCGTACTGCGGTGCCATCGGGTTTGTAATCGGTGCGGTACTGAGGCCCGCCCAACATCTCTATAGCTGCATTCCGCAACATGGTGTGGAACGGCGCGGGGCTGTTCTTGTTGGCGTCCACTTGTGCCGCGATCTTCTGCGACTCTACCTGCGGATTGTTAACCAGCGCAGCAGGGATGCTCTTTGCGGCAGGCGTGGAAGCATCGGGCGCGTTGGAGTTATCAGTCGGCTGCGCATCTGACTGTGGTGCAGCCGTAGCTGGCGTCGGGATGTTCGACGCGCCGACAGGCTGGGCTGTCCCGGTAAGGTCGGTCGTCATTGGGGTAGGAATGGTGTCTGACATAGTGTTGTTGTTTCCTTTTCGGCGTTGGCCGATTTACTTCTTGGCTTCTCCCAGCCTGTGGTTAAAACTATCTGCCGCTACGTGCTATGGCACGCCGCTCATTCTCAGCGTCGTAGAGCGCGTTGATCGCGGATGCATTCGCACTGTTGCGCAGGATTTTTTTCTGACTGTCGCTGCTCAAGCGTTCCCATGAGCGGTAATCCATCACTTGGGTTTTCCCGTCTACGAGTAGCTTCACGCCCATCACCTTGATCGGCTCCTCAAACACAGGGTCTTCTGACGAAGTCTGGTCAAAGTTGCTGAGTCCGGTGCTGATGCCCGCGCGCTGTGCAGGACGTACTGCGGGCGCTGGTGCTGCCTTTGGCTGCTCGACAACAACTGGCGCTACAGCAGGGGCAGGAACTTCTGCGGCTGGCGACTCAGGCGAAAGGTACGGCTTGAGAGACTGCCATGCCGACTCCCATGTCTGCACTTCCAGCGGGCTGCGGCCCGACTTTCCGATCCAAGACATCATTGCGATGGCGTTCTCGTTGCTGAGCGGGAACTCCGGGTGACTTTGGCGGAAAAGATTCAGAGCACTCCGCACCGCGTTATCGTGCGCAGCCGTAGTCATCGCGTTCAGTTGTTCGGCATTTGGATGCTGATCGGTTGTCAACAGCGTTGGCGGCTTGTACCCATCAACGGATTTCACGGATTCGATGACGGCTTCTACCTTCCGCTTGTTCGCCATTCGACGAACGTGGATGTTCGACTTCGTCAGTTGCGAGGCCAAGCTGTTTGGGTCTTCGGCTGGAAGGTTAGGATCATAGAAAAACTTTTGCTCACCTCCGAGTTTTCGTCCACTCTCGTCAGTTGCGAAATACGACCACACGGACATTTTTTCGCGCGGCATTGGTTCTGCTGGCTGGGCCGCTGGCTGCGCTGCCACAGGTGCTGCCGCTGCCGGGAAATCTGGCGCTGCGATGGGCTGATCGTCAAACGACGGATCGAAACCACTCGATGCTGGAGTTGCTGATGGTTCTTCTCCTCGTACTGAGCCGCGTTTGCGACCCGTTTGTGCGGGCTGGTTTTCCAGTTCCGAAACCCGCTTGCGAAAACTGTCCCCATCTGGCCCTTCAAACGCGGCCTTATAGGAATCCGAGGTCATGGCGTTCAGTTCTTGCTTTGAAAGTGTTTCAAACATATTTCCTCCTTGGTGGTGCTATTGCCGCATCGCGGCTGTTACCTGTTCTGTCCCATGCTCGGCGTTGGCCCATCGAGCCCATCATCCTCTGCGGCCTGCTGCACTTCACCTCGTCGCGCGATTTCTTGATCGCGGGCAAACTTGGCATCGAGGGACTCCATCCGTAAATCAAAAATGTTATTCCCTGTGTTTCCTTTTTCCGCATAGCGCCTGATGTAGCGGGCCTCTTCGGCAGGGAGTTTGTCCAAATCCGATTCAGAAAAACTTTTGCTCGGGTCGCGTGGGTCCACAGCTACGATTTTGAAAAGGTAGTCATGTCTTAGTTGAGCAGCCTGTTCACTCGGCGTGAGCACTGGCTGCGCGGGTTCTTCGACCTGCGTCTCCCTTACGGGCTGCGGCTGCTCGACTGGATCGGCATCAACATATCCGGCCCAGATTTTGAGAATCTCGTGGCAGAGCAGATAACTTTCGACAGCGCCCTCGTTAAGACCGTTACGCGCAACCATTGCGCACAAGGTCGCTCCATTCGTGTTGTTCCGAACGTAGTCGGTGGCGGTCTGCCGGAACTGCGTCCTCGCGGTCACTTTCTGTTCTTCCGAACAACGACCACGTTTGATGGTTCCGAACTTGGCCAAATAACGTTCGTCCACCACGCCGTGCAGCACGATGTTTTGTTCGCCTGCATAGAGTTCGTTAGTCGATTTCTGGTATGACAGAATCGGATCGGCTTCAATACGGGCAGCCTCTGCGGCTTCGTCTGCTGCGGCTGCCGCGTCACGTTGGCGCTGCTCCTCTTGAATCTCTTTCGCTCTCTCCGCGACCCACTCTTCGTAAGCGGGGCCGCGATTGGCGTCTCTTGTTCGTCTCATGCTCTTCCCTCCTGCGCCATGCTGGGCTTCGAAAACCGCTCTAAAATCGCCGCTGAGGCGGTTGTACCCCCCTTTTTGGCGACGATTTCTCTACAGGGCGGGCAAACGTGCATAAAACCGGGCACACCCGTGTACACGCCCCTTGGGGAGGGTTTCCGGCATCGGTCGCAGCTAAATCGACCCTTTTGACCTGCTGGACTAGTTCTCATTGGCCTTCGCCTTTCTCCATTTGCTCGATTTCCTTCTCTCGGGCCGCTTGTTCTGCGCGCTGTCTGGGGCTCAGCACGATATCGTCACGCATACGCTCTTGAACACCCGCCTCCGCGTATGTACGACGCGTGGGCTCGATTGAAGCGCTGTCGTGGCCGGATGCTGGGCACTTTACCGGATTGCCATTGACCAAGTATTCGTGCGTGAAGGTGAAGCCACTGCACATGCATCCGGGTTTGGAGCACTGCCCCGCCCAGACGAACGAGCGTCCTTGGCGTTTGTTGATGATGGTCACGAAGCCATCTTGTGAAGTCATTCCTGTGAAGTCGGTCGCGCTGTCGCGCCCCATCTTGATGTTGCTGCTGTTTGTGCCGCTCATGCGGTCACGAACTGATCCTTCCATTTTGTTATCTCCTCGCTTGTAGTGCTATGCCGCTTCCTGCGGCTCATCCTCGAACGTCCCGCAGTCGATGGTGATCGGCTGGCGTGACGCTAGTTCTTCTTGCTGTAGCTGCTGTTTGGCCGCAGCAATCAAATCCTTCGTAGGCGGCACTACCGCTGACAACGACGGTTCGTACTGCGCTTGTTGTGCGATGCGAATGTGCGCCCGCATGAGGCGTGCTGCGAGATTGCAGAGTTTGTAGTTCGAAACTGCCATTGCTATCCTCCAAAAACCGCGTTGCTCCGAGCGCGGACACAACTCCAGTCGAAACAACGCGGCTGTGCTGCTGATAGGTCGCAGGACAAGGAGGGAGACTAAGCCATCCTTGCCCTACTGCTAACACGGGTCATCGCCGAGACGCTCCGTCCGGCTCTCCGTGTTCATGTCAATGTGTAGTGGCCGAGTCAGGAGACAAATCTAGTCCCCTGTTGGCTCTTACTTCGCAATGTCAATATGTTCAGGCCGCTAGGTCGGCTGGTACTTCTCGCGCTGCCATTGCAGCACGCTTCAACACTTTCTCCATGTTCTGTTCTGCTTGAGTCTGCCATGCGCAGTTCTCTTTGCAGTACGAACCGACATCACCGAACCTGCCGAGAGTTGTGTTCGGTGGACGTTCTCCCATGTCGGCAAGAAAGTTAGTGAAAGTCATCCAGCGTTCGCATACCGTGACGCCTGCACCGCCGTATCGTGGGTAGTTCCGGTGATTCGGATTTGTGCAACGCTGAATCATGGCATTCCAAGTGCTGTATTCTGGAGTTTTCGTGTAACCTGCACTGTGCCCGTGCGTCATTGTTGTGCGATGAAAATGCAGATGCAGAGTCTTAGCGCACTCACGCTGATAACAGCCGCAAGATTTCGTCGTACCGTTCGTCAAATAGTGTCCTCGGACAACCTTCGTGTTGCCGCAATCGCATTGGCAAAGCCAGCGGGCATCTCTGTTCTTTGCGTTCTCGACTCGTTCGAGGGCAGTCAATCGCCCGAACTTCTGCCCCGCTATGTTTATGAAAGCTGGCATACTCCTCCAAAGGTCATCGCTGTTAGGCTCTCGTGTAATGCTTAAAGTCGCAGGGCAATCCCGAACATTCCGGGAACAGGAGTGCCTGCTGCTGACACAGTCGTCGGGTACTGGCAGGCACCCTCGTGTGTCCATCTTGTTTACGGCTTTATTTGTGCTTGCGTCGGAGAGGCTTGAACTGAAGCGACAAGGTTCCGTCGCTATAAACATTCACGGTTCCGACATGCGCGGCTAACGCGCGGGTCAAAGCCTTCTCCGTATCGTTCTCGGGCTCGATGTTCACCCATACGATGTTGTGATTTGCGCCTCGGTACTGCGGAGCCGAACTGCTTATGCTGGCGACCTTCACGACTTGTCCGTCCCGACGAAGGTACCTCGCCCCTGCACTGCACTTTGGCGTGCGTAATAATCTTGTTTCAGTTGCAGGACAGTTTTGAACACTGCCTGCTCGATTGCTGCCATGGCTCCGCGAGATTCGATCACCTCGCGCAACCCGTCTTCTAGCGTGAACTTGATTTCCACTGTCCCTCCTCCGTTGGCCGCGTCTACGAGTACGCGGGAATCTGACTCCCCGGCGCGTGGTGCGCGCCTACGCCTCCACAGCGTTTGCCGTGGGTCTTGCGAACTCTTCGTTGGCCGCGTTGACCAGTGCGCGCCAAGCCGTGTCTGCTTCCTCAATCAAGGCCTGATACGTGGGCCAGTCAAGCGCACAATTGTGCAGTTTTTCTTTCGCGGCATCGAAGGCCGCAACCGATTTTTCGTACCTCGACATTTGGCCTCCTCTTGTTGGACTCTATGTAAAACCTCTTTACAACTGGGACGAGAATCCAAGTATCGTTTTTGCGCCGTTTCCGCATAGAGAAGTGCATTAACTCTGCGCTTTCAACAACTTGTTCACAGTTGCCTGCCCAATGTACGACGGCAGTTTGCGACGACCTAGGCGCAACTATTTTGTATCTCGTTGAAATCGGGCTGCCCTCATGGCTCTATGCCCCAGCCTTTTTGCAGTTTTTGAACCGCTACATCAACTGAGAACACCTCTTCGTCATGTTCCTCCGCTTTCTGTAGCAGCCGCCCTTCCTCGGTCGCAACGGTTCGCAATGCAACATCGCCGTGGAGAACTTTATGAACTTCCAGTTCGTGCTTTGACATCGGCTGGCTGGTCGGCCTGTCGTAACTCAACTCCCGATTGTCTTCATTGAAGGGCACCGCCGTGGAGGCGTCTGGCTTCCAGTCCGAGGTGTCTTTTTCGTCCCATATCGGCTGGGCCGCGAAGTTCAGCGCGTCGAGTCGGGACAACTTGTACACATGCAAATTGTGTGGGAGGTAGTTCAAATAATTCCCGTCCCGCGCCTCGTAGGACTGAAAGTGTTCATCTATGCCCATCCAGATCGCACCAAGATCACGTTCGACGGTGTCCCATGCTCCAGAATAAAGTTGCCGCTGACATTTCTTGATGAGGTACGGATACCGAAGATTTCCGATTCTCATGAAACGCACCGCAACTGTTGGGTGCAAGATTTGCACGAGCGGCAGTTTATCTGTTGGTACAATCCAGATGCTGCTATCGCGTCCACCACGCCCGCGTTCAATCTTCACGAACGTGATTTCTGGCTGAGCGGGGTGCTGCTCCGAAATGAATGGCGGCTTTGGTTCGGTGTCACGTTCTTGCGCGATCTTTATGACTTCATCAAACGAAGTAACTTGGTCGCGCACGATGTCATCCGCCATTGTGCGGATAAATGCATTCGCCCATTTTCTGAAGCCCAAGTCGGTAGTGGCCGTACAGTCCTTCAACGCGACCAGCATCCGCGTTAACGCATGCTCGGCATCGAGAATGGGATAGTGCGCGCAAGTGTGATCCATCAGATCAAATAGCTGCGCACCGTACAGTTTTTCAGCGACCGGGTTCATGCTGCCTTCCGTTCCGCCAGTCGCACGGATTGCACGGGCTTCTTTGCGCCCACTAAGGGAACATGCTTCCATGTCTTGCCGCGCACGATTGCGCTCACGGTAACTTCTGCCACGTCATACCGCGCGCCTAGTTCTCGCAGTAGCCATCCTTCCTTGCGAAGTTTGCGCATCTCGATGACTTGTTCTTCGGTCAACTTCGCTGCACCCATAGCGGAGCCTTTCGGTCTCAGGTCATGTGCGACTCTGTGTGCTCCATCTTCAGCAGGGGTCGCCCATTCCAAATTACTGACTGAGTTATCCCACTTGCGTCTGCCGTTTTTGTGGTTGACCCATGGTTTGTTCTCAGGATTCTCCAAGAATGTTTCGGCCACGATACGATGCACATGAGTGCTCCGCGACACGCCGTTCTTACAAAGCCCCACGAACAAATAGCCTGCGCGAAGACATGCCTTCAGCAGCCTTCCGTTGCGACGACGCATACACGGATAAAGACCCTTATTGAGGACGGGTTCCATCCTTGACAAACTTCGGACTTTGCCAAAACTGCTCACCTCGTACAAGCCTTCGTATCCTGCTATCGGTTTCCATTGTTCCGTCACCTATCCTCCTTTAACAAAGCGCGAACCTCGTTCGCCTGTGCTTCCGTAATGAGCCGCTGCGCAACTGCCTGCTCTAGTTGTGCGCTATCAAGAGGGCGCTCGTCGATGCTCTCCCAACGTTGTAAAAAGTTTATGAGCGTCACGTTCGATGAAATCGCGACAAACTCCTTTGCAATGTCAGGATTCTTGGCCGCATTCTTGACGTAGAGCAAACGAGCGTACTCTGTGAGAGAAACGGTATCGACGTTCTCCAAAAACACGCGCATCGTTTCCAACAGGTTCGCGCAGCGCTTAGGAACCCCGTCAGGGCGGTTCCATCGAGACACTGCGGCTTCTACAATCGCGGCCCTACGCTTTTTCATGCCGCCTTTTCTGGTCGCCTTCATACTTCCTCCAGCCGCGTTGTGTGGAACCATTCGTGAAACTCGGCGACTTGTTGGTTCGCTTTACGGACTTTCTGCAAGTCATGCTCCGCGCTCCATGCAATCTCTAAGCGAAGAACCTCTTCATGCAGGCCGTCACCAGTAAGCAGCTTTCCAACGAACCACACCTTCAGCCATTCGCTCTCGCTCAGTTTGTTGGGAGGTCGGCGTATCATTGCGTGTTCAAACGCTTCGTCCGTCTCTCGTCGCATCCCGGCTATCTGTCCGTCGTTGAACGTGACTGTCCAGTTGGTGTTCATTTCTTTGATTCCTTTCCCAGCGGCCTGCGCATCTTCGAGAACCGCAGATCGCGGTCGCCTCTCATGCCGTATTTCTCCCATCCCTGCGAGGTGTAATATTTCTCGTCCTGCGCGGGCACTTCCAAATATTCAAATCGTTCGGTCTTCACAGTGCCTCCCCGTCGTCATTCGGAGAGTGATCCCGGTGATACCCGTCTGGTGGCGGGACGGTGACTATCTTGCCCCGCTTGGCTAAGGCTTCACGTTCGATCAGTTGCGTTGCGTAGTCGATGGTTTCAGCTTTGTTGATGTCGTCGTCTTCCTGAAAGACTGGCCGGATGATTGGATTCGCTGGGATATACCCATTCCAAAAACGCGGATCGGTTTCCGATTCCTGCGGTACGCCTATATCTGTTCGACCGTAGCCCCTGCGCGCGAGTTCCTTTTGCTGCTCGTGGAGTTCGTAGGTCTGGTTCTTCATGGCGTCACCCTGACGACGTACCTGTTCTTCATCAACGCGACGTTGGACTTCAGTGAGAACATTCCAACGCTGCGCCATTGCGATTAACACTTCTCGTTTCACTGCAAGGTCGGGGATGGGATCGGCGGTCGGCATGTCTTTGTAAATCGGCAGACCTGCCCGAAGGACGAGAAACAAGGTATTCTTGAAGTTCTCATCCGGCGCGGGGAACGACTTGCTATAGCCGATCATGAGTTGGGCCTTAATCGGACTGTGATTCCAAAGAGTCAGGTACAACGGACTGATCCCCGCTGGCAACTTGTTCAGGTCAGTAGGTTCTGGGATGTGGTTCTCTTCGAAGATGCGCTTTACTTCATCTAAAAGCGTCTGCTGGCCGCGCGCGCCGTACTGCGACTGCGCTTCCTTCAAGGAGTCCTTGGCCGAGTTCTCCGCGCGCACTGCCTTCCACTCATGCTGCTGTGCCTCGGCTACCAACTCGTTGCGCATGGCTGCTATTTTTGAATCGAAGTTCATTCGCAGATTGGCCAACTCAGCCTTCGCAACAGACCCTTGCAAAGCGGATTGAATAGCGATCACCAAGATTGCTTGCGCCGTGTCGCGTTCGCCAGTGATCGCGGAAAGAGCGGCCTCTGCTTTGGCAGCGCGATCTTCCAGTTCCTTAATCTTCGCCCGAAGTTCTCCGAGCGTGGGCGTCAACATCGCGCCTGCTTGCGCCAGCGCCTGCGTACGTTCGCTGGCCGAACTCGAAGTCAACGCTTTCTTGACAGCAAGTTCATACACTTGCTGTAGAGGGACATTGTCATTCGCGTCCTTGCGGGGTCGCCCACCCCGGTTGGGTTTTGGTTCCTGTGTTTCGATGTCGGTGTTAGACATTTGCTTCCTTTCCTGTTACTTCTTGCGCGAGTCGCGCATTGCGATGCTGTTCGAGCATCAGTGCGGTGATTTCCTTTTCGAGTCGCTTTGCTTCGACCCCGAGTCGAATGCGGTCGGCAGCAATGACCTTACTGATCTGCGGAATGTACTCCAACATCTCCGACAGAGGCATGTCGTGCGTCAGTCGCTTGCGCGCAAGTTGCTTGATCGCTTGCCCCAGCGTGTTGATCGTGAAATCTTCCAGTTGAACCATCCAGAACTCGATGGGTGCCCTACCCTTCGACGAAGGGAAGAACCGATCCCAGACTTCACTGAGTTCGAATGCTCTGCGATGCTGCTTGTTGATGTCGGCTATCATTGCTTTAATCCTTCCTCCAGTTGCCGCACTCCTTCATCTAGTGCTTGGCGGTGCTCTGGATATTTGCCATAAACCAGAATCTTTCCTTCGTTGTTGAGACCACTATAGAAAGTCACCATGGCGCGTTTGTTGACTGTTGTGGCTTCGAACTTCTTGAACAGTTCTTCAGGAGATATGGGTTCCCGCCCCTTGACGTAAATCTGTTGTGGCGGGGTGCCGCCTTTGGTACTGACGCCTTCGACAGCGATCAGCAACTTCTGCACGATCAGGGCGTCGATCTTCTCCAAAGCTGTCTGGTAGTTGCCGCCCATTTTCTTCGCTAGCGCGCCCTTTACGAGGCCGGGATTTTCATTGGCTGTGTAGATTGCTTTGGAAGTCAGGTCTTGTTCATGGGATTTTTTGACCTGCGCCTTATCCCGCGTTTTTTCCGCATAGCGTGTCTCGCCGAGCGTTGAGGTGCCCGTTGCTTTGTCAAAGACCAAGTACGTGGGTTCCAACTCACGTCCGCGCCGAGCGCTGATGTAAATCCATCGACGTGGGTCTTGATCACTGACACGGTGCAGATAAATCTTCGTGGCAGTCGTAGTTGCAAAGGCGTGGCTGCCGTTGATCTTGGTGATGCTCTGTGAGTCCACCGACACTTCATCTTTGTTGAACCAGTGCAGCAATAGCACGGCACAATCGGGATAGTTCGTCCAGATGGCGTCTTCGAGTCTCTTCATCTCGGCTTTGACGCGCTCTGTGCTGTTCGAGTCCTTGATCTTCAGAAAGTCCAGAATGGTTTCGATGATGACCAACTTCGTGTCCGGGTGCTGTGCAAGCGTATCGGCCAAACACTGAACGTTGTTGTCTTCAGGATCAGGAAGCAGAAGCACGAGCGGATCACCGTCACGCCAGCCTGCGCGGACGAAGTCAGACTTCGTGTCTTCTGCGGAGTCCTCGGACTTCCAGAAAATAACTTTTGATTTTTTGGTGGCGCGATCCAGACATGGTGCGCCCTGCATGGTGGCAACTGCCAACTGAACGGCGAAGGTGGACTTCCCGCTTTCCGCGAGTCCTAGAAGTAGTGAGGGGCGTTTCTGGTGGGTTTTGAGAATGCCATCCCAAATCCAATCACTGGGCTCTGGCGCAGCAATGTCTTTGAGGTTCGAACCATCGTAAGTTTTCATTCCATCCTTTCTTGTTAGAGTTCAGCGATGCTTTGCTGAGTGCTGTTAACGAGACCGACTCTGTCGGAGTACGCATGACATCTGCGTGGGACTTGCTACTTCAGCAAGCCAGTTGTAAATCTTGTGTTGGCCGCTCGACGTATGCGACGGGAGCGGGGTGATTGCTGACGCGCTCGAAGAACATTCGAGTCTCATGACCATCGGCCTTACTGCGCAGGAAAACCTCCTGCATTGGTGCTGCGCCTGCTGCGCGAGTCGCGTATGCGGCTGGTGAACAATAAACTAGCATCGGGTTCTCCTTTTCTCTGGGCTAATGCTTACCTGTGCCCATCTACTGATGATACCAAAGTCAACCCATCTTGTCAACACGTTTCTTGGGTTTGGAATGTTATCCCATCATGCTGTTGCTTGTCAATGGCACTTTCGTGCGTACGAACATCCGTTCCGTGGAACCCAGTTCTCGGCGGAACCCTTACTCACCGAGATGTATTGGGAAGATCAAACCCCATACCATCAAATGCTGGAACCGTGGTGTCTCCCCTTGACTATGGAACCGTGGGAACTGTGGAACCGTGTAGTTCTTGACACATTCTTATCTCCTTTATATTCAATACATACCAGAGTTCTGATATATATTTCTAGTGAATACACTTCCCACGGTTCCCACGGTTCCAGCTTTTTGGGAGTCAAGGGATTTTGTTCTTCTGACACGAACTCCGGGCCTGTCCCATGTGACCCGCTGAGTAAGGGTTCCGCTCGGAACTGAGTTACTGGTTCCCCGGTGCGCACCAGTTCTCAGAACCACCTCTCCCGATCCTGTCTCCTTGACACATTCGTGTCGTGACACGCTGCACAGTTCCTCACCCTTCATGCGCACGCCTCCTAGGCCTTCGCTGTCACACCGATGTACTTGTGGCTGTGATATCCGCGTTTCATGCGCTGTTTGTCTTTCGTACTCGGCTCCCACCCTGAGTTCGGTAGCGTTCGATAGTGGCTGTGGTCGAGTGGAGCCATGGCGACGAATCTGTGACCACGGGCAACGTGCAGCTTCGCCTGCTCGTCGGCGCACAGAGCCCACAGTCGTAAGTAATCAGGATGCGTGCTCGGCAAGCGTACGGCAGTTTTGTGAGCGGTCCACATGGGACGAGCATCGTAGACGTTACTTCGTTGAAGGCTGGCGATGAAACCCAGTACCTTGCCATCAATGCTGACGAGATAGCATTCACTCGCTTTGTTGAACGTCTCCTTGTCGTAATGGAACGGGGCGAACTTCTGCCACACGGGTTCCTTGTGTTCGCGCCCGACTTGTCGCAGTTCGATCATCTAGTCCCCAGCAACAGCGGTGCGATCTTATTCATCTGCGCCTTCGATAGACCACACAGGTCGTACTTGAAGCCGTGCTTGGACGGCTTCACTTCCAATCCCATTGGTTCGAAGATAGCGCGAAGTTGCTTGGTGACCGATGGCACGACTTCCTTCGGCTCCGTGCTGGGTGCCTGATACGTGTAATCGGCGGGCTTGCCCTGCTCGAACATCGCAGCCAGTTCAGGATCGTCCTCTGTCACTGCTGGCGCAGCGGTCGGAGCAGGACGTACGCCGATGGTCTCTTCGTACTTGTTCAACCAATAATAAGCGGTGCGCTGAACCCAGCCTGCTTGTTGCAAGAGTTGCAAGAAGCCTTTGCCTGTGTGGTTGCCCTGTGCCGAATGTAGTTCCCGAAGTTTGTAGAGACGTTCACCGACGTGGACACCTCGACGCTCCACGGCTTGGCATTCCTGCCAGAGGGTCGTAAGTTCCGTCAGGACATCAACGGCTTTGTGTTGCTGGTACGCGGTGAGGATCGCCTGTTCTTCAGGTGTGAGTGTCGCGGGTATGGGTGCTGTCTGTGCTGATGCCATAGGTTCCTCCAGTGCTGCACGTCCTGTGTCAGCGGTCTGGTTGGAACCTGTTCGACATTCGTCAGGAGGGATCGCACCTCCTCGACCAGAGACGGTAGTCTAGCACAGATCGAGGCCGGGTTGCAAGAACTGATTGACATCCGGCGCGCAGGCATGGTATAAGCCGCCGCACTCCGTTCGCTGTAGCGCGAAATAAGCCCTTCTGGCGAACGATAGGCGAAGGTGGCCCTGAACCACGTACGCGGGCAGATCGTTCGCTGGCGGGGCTGGAATCAGCGGCATTCGGCCCTACAGACGAGGGGCGAAGGGTAATCGAAGGGTACGTGAACAATGTTCGGCTGAATGACCACCTGCCCGAGGGAACCATGCGCTGTGCGCCGGGCTCAGCCTGACACCCTGTTTTGGAAACGACAGAGTGTCGTTTGTGCGCCGATACGCCGGAACCATGGACCAGTCCGGCACTCGCCATGTACCGCGCCCGCACCGGGGTTTATTGAGGGTTTCAAACCAGTTTATTAGTTTATCGCTCTACAAGTACCAACCACCCTATTTCCAAGCACTTGCACCATGTGCCAACGTGGGCAGGAGGGAGGTTTGTACCGGGTTTCCATGGACGTATAATCAACAGGTTACAGACCAAAAAGTGGTGAGCTATACATACGCACGGGGACATTAGCACGCACCTCCTTATCTGCAAGCAAGCAAAGCCTATTAGCTAGGGTACTCTTTAGGAACCCCTTTCACAGGACACCATGGATCAAGGCGTTTCTTTTTGCTACGCCGCGCTGCCTCGGACCCGAAAAGGGTGGTGAGGGTGACCCGCGACACCCAAAGCATGCTTAGGCGGTATGACACCATATCTCCCGCTAGCTCAATAACTTACACGTGCTTGCTCTCCTGCTCTCCCCGTTCCATTCGGGCCTGCGCCGGGGGCGTATTCGTACCCCGATCCGGAACGAAGTGCGGGAAAAATGTAGGATGGTCACCGTCCCGTGCGACCGAAGGACGTGATTGCCAAGGCGAATGCAGAGCGAACGCCATTGGAATCAATGTGTTACATCACGATCCTTGTTCCTAGAATACAGAACTGGGTACAAATGCATGCTGCCATGTCAAACATTCTTTACATTGGGCGGTTCCGCGTGAAAAAGAGGCGTTTGTTCAGCCAGCCTAGTCCAGCACTGGGAACTGGGAACCGTGGAAACGTACGCGCATGCGCTTTGACGACCTTGTCCGACCTGCGCCTGTCCCTTGCATGCCTCTGTGCACTCCTATTGTCGCGCATCCCATCGAGGCCGAATTTGGGTATATGCAGCCGGTGGATCGGCGTCTGCCGTACGCAACCCAATGGCTCGGATCGGTGGACCGGCATTGACAGTGTATGCACAACAGGTGTATATTGGACTCATGCTGCGAAGGTTGAATATCTGGCTCGACGCGAAAGACCTGAAGCGGTTGGCGGACGTGGCGAAGAAGTCCACACCCGGCACCAAAGTCTCGATGCTCATACGACAGGCGATTGCTGAGTTCTTGGACAAGAGGGACGTAAAGCGGTTACCGACTCACCGAGAAAGAGGAATTGCGAATGACTAACCTGACAACCACAGAGATGGCCGCACTGTTGAAGGCTGCGTCCCACAACGAACGCGATACGGCGTTCATTCTCATCGCATACAACCATGGTGCGCGTCGTGGGGAACTGTTGAACCTACGCGGAACCGATGTCGCCAACGGTTGCATCCGCATCGTGCGCCTGAAGCAGAAGAGGACGCCAATCATTTGTGTCCAGCCGTTGCAGGATTCGGAGCGCAACCTCGTTGTCAAACTTGCGGAGCAGGTTGGCGATGGGCGACTCTTTGACTTCAGCGCACGCTATGCTTCAGCAATGGTCAAGCGCTATCTCGAACGCGCTGGAATCTACACGTTCGCTCGAACGAAGTCCCTGCACAGTTTGCGGCATTCCTGCGGAACCAATCTCTATCAGCGCGGCGGCAAGGACATCTTCGCCGTCGCTAGTTGGCTAGGTCACAAGAGTATTTCGTCCAGTCAGCGGTACGTCCATATGACGACCGACGAACTTAATGCGATGGCCGCGAACGCCCTCTAGGCTGAGGGCTGTAATGCGCATTCACGTGTAGTTCGTAAGGCCGGGAACGTTTACAAGGTCCGTGTCGATGTTCATCAGATTGTGCTTAACCAGATAGATCACTTCTGTTGCATAAGGCCCGCCGATGCTTTCGTATTCAACACGGGCGCAGAGAACGGCGATCTTGTCCGGCGATGAACTCTCAAACGAAGAGGCGTCGATTCTCTGAAGTTCTACGGGCTTGTTTGGCAGCAAGATGTTGTACATATTCTCGACCTGTCTCGCACCCCATTCATCTTCCGCCTCTTCCAGTTTTCGGGGCAGGTTGGCGTATTCTTCTTGCGTCATCTGCGCCGTAATCAGCGTGTATCCAGTGATTACAGCGAGCGACTTCCCGTAGTTGACCACCATGAATCTGTGAAGTATTCCGGCCTTGGAAAGGTCGATATCGATCCATGCTCGTTCGGCAGCAATGATGACTTCTGTGTTCGTGAGCGCAGCATCGGCAGTCCGTCTGGTCAGGATCGCTTGCCATATCAGGACAACAATCCCTATGAAGCCTCCTACAACCCCAATGATGGTAGCCCGGAGGTACCAACGATAAAGACGATCCTTCAGCGGATCATATTCTTCTTTATCAGCGCTTTGACTTGGGCGGCTGCTCACGGACACTGCTTGAGTCGGATCGGTCATTCGATCATTGGATTGATTAGCCCCAACGCCTTGGGCTGGTTGGGCCGGATTCTGTAACAAGAAGGTCAGCGTCAAGAGGAAGAGGCGCATAATCACTCCATCAAACGCGCATGATAGCACCTTTAAGAGGTGCATTTCGGCGGGGCGGGTCGGAGACTTATGGGACGCCTTACCAAAGCCTGTGCTCGAAAGACTCTTGTCCCTGCCCGCAGGCACGTTTATGCTGATTTCGCATGGCCGCTGTAGCCTACATCCGAGTCAGCACGGACAAGCAAGCAAAGCAATCGCACAACTTGCCCAATCAGCAGGCGAAGGTGCGCGGCCATTGTGATCGGGTTGGATTCTCGATCATGCGGGAGTTCATTGATACCGAATCAGCCCGCACCGATGATCGCCCCGCCTTCCAAGAAATGCTCACATTCTGCCGCAAGAATCACGGCAAGGTCTCGCATGTTGTCGTGGCTGATCTATCCCGACTCGCCCGAAACGTCGTAGACCAAGGGACAACAATCGCAGAACTCCAACGTCTCGGCATCGCACTGGTCTCCGTCGATGAACCGATTTTGGACGCGACAGCCGCAGGGCGACTCAGCGCAAACATGATCGGGGCGATGAACCAGTTCTTCTCGGACAGCCTGAGTGAACGGATCAGGTATCGCATGCGTGCGGGATTCGAGGCTGGGCGATATTTGCGGGCCGCGCCGATTGGGTACATGAACGTCGAGAAGGCTCTCGTACGTGATCCTGATCGAGCGCCCCTTGTGAAGAAGGCGTTTGAATTAGTCGCATCGGGTTCCAGCATGGCTGCTGCGATGTCGCTTACATTTGCGTTAGGTTTGCGTACGCGGCGCGGCAATCAAGTTTCGAAACAGTCCTTTGCCCGGATGCTGCAAAACCCGATATACATCGGTTGGTTGGCGAGTGGCGACGACCGGGTGAAAGGAGCACATGAGCCACTGATTTCCGACGCCTTGTTTCAATCCGTGCAGGAACGGCTCAACGGGAAAAGCAGCCCTCACAAAACCCTGAACCAAGACTTCCCATTGCGTGGCATAGTCCGTTGCGAGAAGTGCGACAAGCCGTTGACGGCGGGTTGGGTCAAGGGCCGCAAGGAAAGATACGCGAGATACTGGTGCTGGAATAAAGAATGCCGTGCTGTAGGCGTTAGCCGCGAAACGCTAGAAGGTCAATTTGTTTCCATCTTGGAACGAATCCAGCCGGATGCGGACTTGCTCGGGCAACTGCCAGAGGTTGCTGCCAGAGAATGGGAGAGTCGCAAGGGGCGCATTGCTAAGGACGCGGAGATGCTTTCCAAGCGACTAGCAGAGCAACGCACTTTGAACCAGAAAGCGATTCGCGCACGGCTTGATGGAGAACTCACTGAAGAGGATTTCACGACGCTCAAACGGGGCGTTGCCGAAGAGATTTTCCAAATCGAGGCCGCGATAACCGCATTGGATTCTGAACGTTCCACGATGCAGGACATGATGCAGCAAGCGAAGTTGCAGGTCATCAATCTCGCTGAGACATGGAAGCACAGCAACGCGGAGCAGCGCCAAGAGATGGTGAGAGCGTTCTTTCCAGTAGGTATCTGGTATTCGCAACAAATGACCTACTTTAAACCGCGTAACTCCAAAATCCTTCAACTGTTTGCGAACTACCTACAGGACGAAAGTCTTGTTGGCGTCCCCGACGGGATTTGAACCCGTGTTACCGCCGTGAAAG
>Ga0209010_1000053_pt1 | contig 48119 bp, 39 predicted proteins | sample BlaSpr_A8_OM1_O3_FD_187985 | JGI IMG/M metagenome (GOLD analysis project Ga0209010, IMG submission 187985) | Forest soil microbial communities from Thunder Bay, Ontario, Canada - Black Spruce, Ontario site 2_A8_OM1_O3 (SPAdes) (version 2) | ecosystem: Environmental > Terrestrial > Soil > Boreal...
GACTTGCCTTACGACAGCGGAGACTTTCAGGAAACTCTAACGAACATCGCCAGCGGCGCCAAAATTGAATCCAAGGGCAGCTACGTAATCATCTACAAGAGGCAGGCAAACGGCGCGTGGCAAATCGTGCAGCATGTGTGGACGGGCACGCCGCCCCCGGGAACCTAATCGACTCCACGACGACGAAGACAGTGGTGGTGGCAATTTGCGCGCCGGTGTTTGCGCCATTTGCGATCGTCCCGGGCAGCTTCGTTTTGATCGTGGCCTTTATTGGCAAGCGATTCTGACTCCCGGACTACAGCGCTAGCTGGACGTCGAAGTGGATTGTGACTTCGTCTTTTGCTCTTACGCCGGTTTTTCCTGGGGGCTTGATGCCGAACTCGGTTTGTTTCACGGCGGCTTCTCCCGTGAAGTGGCCGTCGTTCAGCGTGACTTGCACCGTGACGGGGTGGGTTTGGCCGTGCAGCGTAAGATTCCCGCGCAGCGTCCAGCGGCCTTCGCCGGTGGATTCCGCGGCGCTGGATTTGAAGATGATTTCCGGATGCTGGACGCTATCAAGAACATCGGGGCCGAGCATGGTGGCTTGGACGTCGGCGCGATCTTTGTCGGAGGCGTCTTCATCGAGGACGCGCAGGTCGCGGGCATTCACGTGGATTTCGACTGCGGCGTGAGGGCCCGCGTCAACGGTGCCGCTGTGAATAGGCGCACGCACTTCGTGCTCGTGTCCGAATCCGGAGAAGGCGCCGGTCTTGCCGACGTGAATGGTCAGCGTGGATTTCTGGGTATCCACGTTGTGTTGTTGGGCGGTGGCGCCGAGAGCGCAAAACAGGATCGCAGCGACTGCAGACAGGATTCGCTTCATGGTTCACCCCATGCAGAATTTTCTTTTCTTCCCCCCTGCCGTGTGTTGAATGCTGTTCATTTCAAGACGCCGCGGCGGTGGATGTGAATACGTCCGCGCTTTCGCGCAAGACAACTGCAGAATCTCGCTCGCGGAGGTCTCTGGGGAGTATGTTGCCACGCAGCCGGGCAGCCAAAAGTAAATTCTTGCAAGAGAAGGAGCGCCGGCGCTGGAACGCGTAGAGGCGACGGCGGATAATTTGCACGATATTGGGAAGCCGCTGGCGCCTTCGCAGCAGCCTGCGCAGCCAAAGACGACGGCGGCGAATCGTTAGACGCTGATTTTCTTATCATCCAGGACAGAAGCGCGCGGCAGATTCATCCATCAGGAACCGTTCCGGGAGATCAGCGCGAATTCCTCGGCGGCCTTCAAGGGGACCTCGACCCCGCCGTTGTCCCAGCGGATGCTTACCAACTCACGGCCCGCTTGCGCGGCAATAACTGCAGTGACTGTTCCGGGCTGTTCCAGTTTATTCTTGACGTAATCGCCCATCTTAGGAGCTTCGCCAGTTCCATAAGCCATGATGTCCTCCGATCTAAAATGAAAATTACCCGCAAACTCAAAGGGTGCGTAGAAAACGAGGGAAAATATGCCCGGCCACGGAGGCCGCGTTTACCGCGCGACGAATGGAGTAATTAGAGTTGGGTGAATGCGGATGGCGGCGCGCGTCCCGCGCAGAAGCATAGGACTGGGGCGGCCGGAAACTCGGGAGTTGGCAGAACAATCTTTGCTGGCTGCGAACCGTGAGGCAGTGGATTTTTATTGGCGTGGTCTATGCCGATGCGCAACTGCGGAGGCAGGGCGACGAAGTCCGCACGAAGGCGCGTGACGGACGCCCAATTTGTTCTGGACTCGTCGAACGCCGCGGGGAATGCGGCTGGCTCCGCCCGTGAAAACCTGCCATGGCCGTCGTTCAGCAGGATCGCTACGGGCTGCCTGAACCATGCGGTGGTGAAGATCAGGTCGACGGCGTGATCTCCGTTGACGTCGCGCGCTTCGATGCCGAGACCACCCGCGGGCGCGACAAGCTGCACGGATTCCCGGCCAGACGCGGAGAACTGAAATTGAATCCAATAGGTGCTGGAGCCGGATACGCTGCCAGCCGGCTGGACGCTGGCCAAGTCGAGGTGGCGGTCGCCGTCAAAATCGGCGATGGCGATGGTCAGATCCGGGCCGGAAGAAAGCGTTGCTCCATCTTGAATGCCGGCGGCTTCTGCAGCTTTGGCGCCCGCTGAAACCCACAGTAGTAATAGAGCTAGAAAAGACAGCACGCGCAAGGCCTGGCGGATATTGCTGGGGTCAAATCGAGGGCCGGATTTGCGGACGAACTCAGTCACAGCGCACTCCCAAGAGCCGTTACGTTCCGAGACTATAACATTCAAGAGCGCAACGGAAAAGCGCCTGGAGCTTAACTGGAAGGACGCGGTGGTGCGTTGCAGGCAGTCGATTTGCCAAGAGCGGGGTCGCATCCGAACGCCCATGCGCTTTCGCGCCTCGGTTTTTGTAGTGCTGCGCGTGTTGCGTAGCTTTTCTTGCCTCGATTGGGACGGCTGTGCTACTGTCGAGTTCTGAGGTGGACCATGAGCGATAACAGTGTAGGTTCAAAAGTTAGCGTATTTTTGGTGGGACTGGGAATTGGAGCGCTGGTTGGCATTTTATTCGCGCCGAAATCCGGCGACGAGACACGTGAATATTTGACGGGCAAGGCCGATGAGGGACGCGAATACGCGCAGAAGAAGGCGCGGGAATTGCGGGAACGCGCCGAAGACTTGATCGAACGCAGCAAAGAGATCATGTCGCGCCAGAAGGATGCGCTTTCCTCTGCGGTGGACGCGGGGAAAGACACCTACCGCAAGGAATCCAAGGCTTCCTAAGGCAGCGCAAGGAGCTTCATGTCGGGCTGGGTCCAGGCGTTCATTATTATCGCGGCGATCGCTATCGTTGTGCAGATGGCTGTTCTGGTCGCGATGTTCGTGCAGTTGAAGATGTCCATGCAGGAATTCACGCGGATTGCGAATGACTTGCAGGGACGAGTGGACCCAATCCTGTTGCGCGTGAATCGGATATTGGAAGATTCTGAAGGGCGAATTTCCAGTGTGATGGGCGACACGGCCGAAATCACTCGGCTGGCACGCGGGCAGGCCCAGAAGGTGGACCGCGTTTTTACCGAAGCGCTCGAGCGATTGCGCATTCAGGTGATTCGCGCGGACCAGATTTTGACCGGAGCGCTGGAAGTAGTGGACGAGGCCGGGACGAAATTCCGCAATACTTTGTGGGGGCCGATCCGGCAGGCTTCGGCAGTGATGAAGGGCATCAAGGTGGGGCTTGATATGTTGCGCAGGCAGCACAACAATAAGCGGGAGCCGGATGCGGATTCGGTTTCGCAGGACGAAGAACTTTTTATTTGATTGCAAGCTCCTCGGCAGCAACTTCAATCTAGAATCTAGCAAGGTCTTCTACGATTCGATTTTTCCGCAGAAAACGTCCGACAATTAAGGTGTGCCGAAAACTAGCGGATCCAGCCTCCGCCCAGGACTTTTTCCGCGGCGTAGAATACGGCGGCTTGGCCCGGGGTGACGGCGCGCTGGGGCTCGCGGAATTTCACGCGGGCTGTCGTGGCATCGAGCGGAGTGATTTCAGCGGCGGCGGGTTCGTGGCGATTGCGGATGCGGACCATCGCTTGCACTGGCGCTTGGGGCACGACGCAGGGAATCCAGTTTACGTCGCGCACTTCGCAGGTGCTGCGGCGGAGTTCCCGGTCTTCGCCCACGATCAGGCGATTCTGCTGGCGGTCGAGCGCGACTACGTACACGGGCGGCTGTCCACCCGCCAGACCTAGACCCTTGCGCTGGCCCACGGTGAATTGATGCAGGCCAGTGTGGCGGCCGAGAACTTCTCCGGACGTGGAGACGATGTCGCCCGGTTCCTTCGGCAGTTCACTTCCCTGCTCCTGCAGGTAGCCTTCGATAAACTTCACGTAATTTCCGGTGGGGACAAAACAAATTTCCTGGCTTTCGGGCTTTTCGGCGACCGGCACCTGCAGGCGGCGCGCGATCTCCCGGACTTCGTGCTTGGAAAGCTCGCCGAGCGGGAAATCAGTGCGCGCGAGCTGCTCTTGCGTGAGGCCGAATAGAAAATAGGATTGATCCTTGGATCCGTCCACGGCGCGGAGGAGTTCGTAGCGGCCGGTTTGCGCGTTGTGGCGCACGCGGGCGTAGTGGCCGGTGGCGATGCGCTCGGCACCAATCTGGCGGGCGGTGACTAGGAGCTGATCGAACTTCACGTGATTGTTGCACATGGTGCAGGGGATGGGCGTGCGGCCTTCCAGATAATCAGCTACGAAGGGACGGATCACGTTGAGTTCGAATTCGCGTTCGAAATTCACGACGTAAAAAGGGATGCCGAGATGTTCGGCTACGCGGCGCGCGTCGTAGACGTCGTCGTGCGAGCAGCAGCGATGTTGCGTGGGGCCGTTATTTTGCAGCTGCGGCAGGCGGCGCTGGTTCCAGAGCTGCATGGTTAGGCCGACGATGGCTTGCGCGCGATCGTGGAGGATTGCAGCGACTGTCGAGCTGTCCACGCCGCCGCTCATGGCTACGGCGACCGTGCTCGCGGTGCTGATCGCGGCGGCGCCGCAAGTGGGTTCGAGTTGCGTTAGCGATGACAACTGTCTGGTCCTTTTCGTTTGCGAATTCTGCAAAACAATTTCAAAGGCAACAGCAACAGCGCCGGCAAGAGCGGGTCCGCTGTCTATTTTAAAAGCAACGGCAAAGGCTGGCGGTCTCCAAAGGCCGCCGCTACAAAATCCAGGGCAACGGCACTTCGCCCGTCCCGCTTGGCGCGACGGCCGCGGCAAAATTCACAGGTAAATTCAAAACCAAGCGGCCGCGAGACGCTGGCGCTTGGAAAACCGGTCCACGAGATCACGCTGAGATCGCTGCATTTGTGCTCAGCGGCGAGAGCGCGCGGAGGCGTTCGACTGCTTGCGGGATTACCGCAATTACCTGGTCAATCTCTTCGGGCGTCGTGGTGCGGCCGAGGCTGAAGCGCAAGCTGCTGCGGGCTTCGTCGGGAGAGAGGCCGATGGCCATTAGCACATGCGAAGGGCCGACTGCTCCGGACGAGCAGGCCGCACCCGTCGAGCAAGCGATTCCCTGCAGGTCGAGCGCAATCACCAGTGCCTCCCCACCCGCTGCGTGAAACGAAATGTTTGAGGTATTGGAGACACGCTGCGCGCGTTTTCCGTTTAGGCGCGCGTCGGCGCAGGCCGCCAGGAGCGCGTCTTCCAGGCGATTGCGCAGCGAAGTGATGCGGGCACAGTCCGTCATGAGATTCTTGCGCGCCAGTTCCGCAGCCTTTCCCAAGCCCACGATTCCCGGAACATTTTCCGTGCCAGGGCGGCGATCGCGTTCGTGATGACCGCCGTGGAATTGCGGCTCGAGAGGCGTACCAGAGCGGACGTAGAGCGCGCCGGTGCCTTTGGGACCGTAAATTTTGTGCGCGGAAATGGAGAGCAGGTCCACGCCGAGGCGGTTCACATCGAGCGGCAATTTTCCGGCGGTCTGCACGGCGTCGCAGTGGAACAAGACTTTCGCGGCGGCGGCGATGCGGCTAATTTCTTCGATGGGCTGAATCGTGCCGAGCTCGTTGTTGGCGTGCATCACGCTGATGAGCATTGTTTCGGGCGTGATCGCGCGGCGAATGTCTGCCGGGTCGAGGACGCCTTCGCGGCCGACGGGAATGTAAGTGACGGCGACGCCGAGTTTTTCGAGCGCTTGCGCTGAATTGAGAACCGCGTGGTGCTCGATGGCGGTGGTGATGATGTGCTTGCGCGGCTCTTGCGACGCGGCGACGACGCCGAACAGTGCGAGATTGTCTGATTCAGTGCCGCCGCTGGTGAAGATGATTTCGGAGTTCTTGGCGCCAAGCAATGCAGCTACCGATGCGCGGGCGCCATCCACCGCACCGCGCGCGCGCTGTCCCGGCGAATGAATCGAGCTGGCATTGCCGAAGGTTTCGGCGAAATACGGCAGCATGGCATCGAGGACGGCCGGGTCCACGGGCGTGGTCGCGTTGTAATCGAGATAGATGCGCATGACGAGAAGTTGCGAGCATTCAGGATAGCGGTACGCGCGGGAGGGGTCAAGGAGCCAGTCCCAGTTGGAGGCTCTCGTTGTAAATTGCGCGCGGTATTGGGTGCGCGAGTTTGCAGAACGTGCAAGCGAAATCGCGCGCATTGCGAATGCGCGATAGCGGAGGAAGCGTTGCTGTATATAGCTTTGAGTCATGCACTTGCGGCGGTGGATCGCTACTGGTTTGAAGGGCGGCCCGCAAGACGCTCCAGTATCTGAAGCAGCGTGACCGCGTCGGGGAGCCGAAGACCATGACGAAACCTGTTGGATTTGCATTGGCATGGACGCAGGCGGCCGCGTTTCTGATACCAGCCGCTGCGCAGGCGAAGGTTGACGCTAGGGGCGACAAGGACGACATGGGCTGCAAGAGCAGCTTCGACCAAGGGAAGGGTTGCGGCAAATCACAGCGGGTGCAGGGACCTGGCGATTTGCCTCCGCTGAGCTCGGTCTGGCGACCTTGAGCGCTTTGTCTTTGTGCGAGGCAAGCGCGCCAGCAAGTAATTTTTTGCTGAGCGTCCGAAGCCGAAGCGGCCGTCAAACCGGCGCAGCCGGCCTGCTCCTGTAACTTCGCGCCGAGTCGTCGCGCGCGCAGGCGTTATCGTCAGTAACTCACACGCGCAGGTTGCCTTGACAGGGTTGCGGGTGTCCGATAGCGTCGAAGAATGCGGCTTCATAGATTATTGCAGTTACGCCGCGCAATTCATGGGGGCAAAACTTGGCGCGGCCAATTATTACGCTGACGACGGATTATGGGACGAGCGACCACCTGGTGGGAGTGCTCAAGGGGGTGATCCTGAGCATCAATCCCGAAGTGAATATTGTGGACATTACGCACAGCGTGATCGCGCACGACCTGTTGGATGGCGCGCTGACGATCAGCCAGGCTTACCGGTATTTTCCGCCGAAGACCATTCACATGGTCGTGGTGGACCCGTCGGTGGGGACGCAGCGACGGCCGATTCTGGTGGCGGGCGATCAGCATTATTTTGTAGCGCCGGATAATGGAGTGCTTTCCGCGATTTACGACCAATCGGAATCGCTTTTCGCTTGGCACATTACTTCGGAACATTATTTTCGGCAGCCGGTGAGCAATACTTTTCAGGGGCGGGATATTTTCGCGCCGGTAGCGGGATGGCTTTCTAAGAACTGGCAGACGGCCAGTTTTGGCGAGTTGATCGAGGATTTCGTGCGCTTCAGCATTCCAAAGCCGAAGGTGAACGGGAACACAATCAAATGCGTGGTGTTGAAGCTGGATAACTTTGGAAATTTGATTACGAATTTGAAGGGTGAGGAGACGCCGGCCTTGGTTGCTCCGGATGCGAAATTCACGATTCGCGCGGGGAATGCCGAGATCAAGAAGTTGTTGCCGACTTTTGCATCGGGCGCGGCGGGGGAACCGTTTGCGATTATCGGGTCCAGCGGGTATTTGGAACTGTGCGTGAATAAGGGGAATGCGGCGCGGGTCTTGGGGATTGGGCGGGGGGCTGAAGTTTCGGTGGAGCTGGGGTAGGGTTAGATTTTTTTAAGATTGTCTGCTGATTTTTCCCGCCATGTCATCGCAAACTAAATGACAGATAGTAGCGTGCCCGGATTTTCGTGGTGTAAGCGGGCACAGCACGCCATATGCCCCTACCAATGCGGAGGCTCTGCTTAGCGGGCGAGCGAGGTGATGACAAGGTAGGAGCGCATGCGGGGGTCGAGCCAGTCCCGGAGGGCGTCGCCTAGTAGGTTGAAGGCAAGGACTGCTGTCATCACAGCCAGGGCCGGGAAAATAACCAGGTGCGGAGCGTCGAAGAGATGGCCGCGGGCGTCGTTGAGCATGGCGCCCCAGCTGGGCATGGGGGCTAGGACGCCGACGCCGAGGAAACTTAGCGTGGATTCGGCTAGGATAGCGCCGGCCATCGCGATGGTGGCTTGCACGAGAATGGGTTGCAAAATATTGGGCAGGAGATGGCGAATGAGAATGCGCGCGTGCGAGGCGCCGAGAGAGCGCGCGGCAAGAACATATTCCATTTCCTTGGCCTGCAAAATTTGCGCGCGGGCCAGGCGCGCGTAACCGGCCCAGCCGGTGACGACCAGCGCGAGAATTACTTTATCAAGGCCGGGGCCGAGGAACGCCGCGAAGGCGATGGCCAGCAGGATGCCGGGGAACGAGAGGAACGCGTTGATCAGGATGATGTTGACGAAGCGATCGAACCATCCGCCGAAATAGCCCGCGACCGCGCCGATTGCCAGGCCGATCATTCCCGCACCGAAAACGACACAGATGCTGACGAGCATGGAGACGCGCGTGCCGAAGATGATGCGCGAGAGAATGTCTCGGCCGAGCTCGTCGGTGCCCATCCAGTGCGCGATGGTGGGAGAGAGGAGGCGCGCGGGCAAGTTTTGCGCTACGGGATCGTAGGGCGCGAGCCAGGGGGCGGCCAGCGCGACGATTACCAGGATTAAGGTGAGCGCGAATCCCCAGCGGCCCGGAACGCTGCGGCGCAGAAAATCCGCGAGTTCGTGCAAAAGTTCGCGCAGGACTGTGTGTAGATGGCCGCGCGGCTGGGATTTTTGCGCTTTCGTCATTCGAAACGCACCCGCGGGTCAACGAGCGCGTACACCAGGTCGGTGAGCAGGTTGACGAGAACGTAGGAGACGGCGATCAGCAGGATGCAGCCTTGCAGCAGTGGATAATCGCGCGCGCCGATAGCTTGCACTGCCAGGCGTCCGATGCCCGGCCAGGAAAAAATAGATTCGGTGACGATGGTGCCGGCCAGCAGCGTGCCGAATTGCAGCCCCAGGATGGTGAGGATGGGAATCAGCGCGTTGCGCAGCGCGTGACGAAACAGAACGCCGGATTCCGAGACGCCTTTCGCGCGGGCGGTGCGGACGTAGTCGGCAGAAAGCTCTTCGATCACGGAGGTACGGACCATACGCGTGAGGATGGCAGCGAGCGCGGCGCCGAGCGTGAACGCGGGGAGGATGAGATGCGCGACGCCGCCGCGGCCGGAGACAGGCAGCCAGCCGAGCACGACTGAAAACAGGAGAATGAGTACCGGACCGAGTGCGAAATTCGGGACGGAGAGGCCGAACAGTGTGAGGACGCCGACGGCATGGTCGGTTCGTTCGCCGCGTTTGTGGGCTGCCAAGACACCGGCGGGAATTCCGATCAGCGCGCAGATCAGCAGCGCAACGACAGCGAGTTCGAGAGTAGCGGGGTAGTGTTCGGCGACAACTTTCAGCACGGGCTGCTGGAAGCGGAACGATTCGCCGAGATTTCCGTGCAGCACACCTGCCAGATAACGGCCGTATTGCACCGGGAGCGGCAAATCGAGGCCGAGCGCGTGACGCAGCTGCGTCAAGTCTTCAGCGCGGGCGCCTTCGCCGAGCATTTGCGCCACGGGATCGCCGGGCACGATGTGCGCGAGAAGGAAAACCATGGTGAGGATGAGCCAGAGCGCCGGAAGCGCAAAGAGCAAGCGGATTGAAATGTAGCGAATCATTTATGGGCTGGGCCTGACGACCGCGAATCTTCCGGAGGAGGTTCGTCAGGCGAGGGTACCGCCGTTTCTGCGGAAGCCTTGGAAGATTTTTTGCGGGCTGCGCGGCGGATTTTCTTGGCGCTGCTGGAATCGGGGGCGGAATTTGGAGCGGGCATGTTCAATACTTCAGCTCGCGCGTTCTGATGCTTGCTCGGATCTTGCTGTTCGCCGTGCGGCATTGCTTCGGATTGCGGCGCAGACTCGGGCGCGATATTTGACACCGACTGGGGAACGATTGCGAGCGGCAGCGGCTTGATTTTCAGGCGCGAGACGCGGCGATGGTCCATCTCCATTACCGTGAAACGATAGCCATCGGCTTCGAAACTTTCGCCGCCGCGGGGAATGAAGCCGAGACGAGTGAGCACGAAACCGCCGACCGTCTCGTAGGAGGGATCTTCGGGAAGCATGATGTTGTAACGCGCGGCGAGCTCGCGGATTTTGATCGCGGCGTCGAAGATCATGCCGCCGTCGGGCAGGGTGAGCGGGCGCTCGACGACGTCGAATTCATCGTGAATTTCACCGACCATTTGCTCGAGGATGTCTTCGAGCGTCGCGAGGCCGAGGATGCTGCCGAATTCGTCAACGATCATGGCGAGGCCGGTGCGACGTGCGCGGAATTCGAGAAGGAGTTCGCTGACGGGCTTGGTTTCGGGAACGATGAGCGCGTCACGCAAGACGGAGCGCAGATTGAAGTCAGCGAACGGGTGGCGATCTTCGGCGCGGCGCGCGCGATCGAGGAGGATCCAGATCATGTCCTTGATATGGACGAAGCCGAGAATGTGGTCGAGCGTGCCTTCATACACGGGGATGCGCGAGCGCTGCGTGGTGGCAAACATGGTCATGGTGTCTTCGAGGGTGGCAGAGGCGGGGAGGGCGTGAACGTCGGGGCGCGGGACCATGACTTCGCGGGCTTGAATTTGGCCGAGCTCCATCGCCGCTTGAATAAATTTTACTTCGGCGGCGGGAAGCAGCCCGCGGTCGCGGGCTTGCTGGATCATCACTTGCAGTTCTTCGGTGGAACGCACCAGAGTGTGACTGTGCGGTGAGACTACGCCGAGCGCGCCGACGATCTTTTCGGCCCAGCCGTCGAGGAGATCGATGGCCCAGCGAAAAGTGTTGAGGAACCAGGAAAACGGGCGCGCGATTAGCAGGGCTACGCGTTCGGCGCGCGCCAGACTGAGGCTCTTGGGGACGAGTTCGCCGAGGACCACTTGCAGCACAGTGAGCAGGCCGAACGCGATCGCCAGCGCGGTGCCGTGAGCGATGATCGCGGCCCAGGGGCGCGGGATCGCTTGTACCAACGGACTGAGAATTCCGGCGAGCGTGATTTCGCCCAGATAGCCTAGGGAAAGGCTGGCAAGCGTGATGCCGACTTGCACGCCGGAGACGACGCGGGTGACATCGGTGAGGAGGATTTCGACGACTCGCGCGCGAGCGTCACCCTGTTCGACGAGTTGGCGCACGCGCGATTGCCGGACGGCGATGAGCGAGAATTCGGCGGCCGAGAAGAAGGCGTTGATGCCGACCAGCGCCAGGACCGCGAAGAGTTGCAGGGCGATCATTGCTGGTTGATTTTAGCAAGAGGCGTGGGGCAATGGGGAAAAGGAGTGAAGGGGCGAGTGATTAAGTGACAAGTGATGAGTGCTGAGTGAGGCGTCGCGAATTGTTCCGGGTGAGTGCTGAGCGCGTTGCATGCCGGCGATTGTGTGGGCCACACTGCGCCGCTGTTGCAGCGGGCGACGAAGGGCCGGGACGGATGACACGGGCATCGCGGATTTTTCGATATCTGGTGGCGGCTGACGGGCGCGCGGCTAGCTCGGAGGATCGCCCGGCACGGCCGATCGCTTCGGTTGCGTGGTGGCCGGCAAGTCGCCTAACCGGAGACTGGGTCACAGCCGGCGGAAGTGCGGGATTGCTGCAATAAAATCATCGCGATAGAATCCGGTTGGCTGCTACAGTGGTGTGAGATTTGCAGCGCGCACGGGTTGCGCAGAACGAGGCAGAATGAGTCCGTCGAATAAATCGGTTGCGCCGGTTGAAGCGCCCAAAAAAGGCGATTTTGAAAAGTCGCTTACGCGGCTCGAGGAAGTGGTGAAACACCTGGAGAGCGCGGAATTGTCGCTGGACGAAGCGATGCGGCTTTTCGAAGAGGGCGTGAAGCTTTCGCGCGAGTGTCAGAAACAGCTGGAAGAGGCCGAAGGCCGGGTGGACATTTTACTGAAGAAAGCGGATGGCAAGATTGTGGCGGAGCCGTTCGATCCGGAAGACGAAAATAATTAAGGTCTGCCGTCTGATTTTTGCAGCGCGATTCACATTCCTGATTTCTGCATCGAGCCTATGACGATCCCCGATTTCTTTGAGCAGGACAGATCAACAGTGGAAGCGGCGTTGCAGGAGCTTTTGCCGCCCGAAGACGCGCTGCCGATTACCATCCATAAGGCGATGCGATATAGCGTGTTTGCGGGCGGGAAACGGATTCGGCCGATTTTGTGCATGGAAGCGGCGCGCATGTTCTCGCAAGACCAGAGCGGCGCGGTGCAGGTGGGCTGCGCGCTGGAATTCATTCACACCTATTCGCTGATCCACGACGACCTACCGGCGCTGGACAACGACGATCTGCGGCGCGGAAAACCCACCAACCACAAAGTGTTTGGCGAGGCGATGGCGATTCTGGCGGGCGACGCGCTGCTGACTTTGGCGTTTCATACTTTGGCACTGGCGCCGGTGGAACCGCAGCGGCGACTGACAATTTTGGCGATGATCGCGGAAGCGGCGGGGACCGATCGTGGCATGATTGGCGGGCAGGTGGCGGATTTGGAAGCGGAGGGAAAGGCTCCTGACATGGGAATGTTGGAGTACATTCACCGGTCGAAGACGGCCGCTTTGATTCGCGCGTCCATTGTGGCGGGCGCAATTGCGGGCGGCGCCGATCGCGGGGACGTGACGCGGCTGCTGGCATTTGGCGAGAACATCGGCTGGGCGTTTCAGGTGGTGGACGATATTTTGGATGTCGAGGAATCTTCGGAGGCGCTGGGGAAAACCGCGGGGAAGGATCAGGCACAAAAGAAGGCTACTTATCCGGCCTTGCACGGGCTCGAGGTTTCGCGGGATATTGCGGCGGACCTCGAGGCTAAGGCTTTGAACGAATTGGAATTGTATCGCGAGCGAGCGGGTAGGTTGCGGCAGTTGGCGCAATTTTTGGTGGCGCGCAGGGCCTAAGGCTGAGGCGGGACAGAAAGCTCCCTCGCGCGGCTAGACCGCAAAGGCGCCACGCTCGGAATGACGATGCTCGTCGCATCGTCAAAGACACAGAGGGCGCAGGGAAATCCACACCTATGGCTGTCGTACCTTGCACGCATGAAATCGAAAAACAATTCTCAACGACCTGCTTCGGACACAGCCCACCGAAATCGCAAAGTTGGGAAAATACGATTGGATGTTTTGATCGTGGAACGCGGGCTGGCGACTTCGCGGGAACGTGCGCAAGCTTTTTTGCTGGCTGGAAATGTGTTGGTGAACGGGCAGAAGATGGAAAAACCCGGGTCGCAGGTGGCTGCGGATGCGCGCGTCGAAATTATCGGCGATGCGCTGCGTTATGCGAGCCGCGGCGGGCTGAAGCTGGAAGGGGCGCTGGACGATTTCGCGATTTCGCCTGAGGGAATGATTTGTCTGGATGTGGGGAGCTCGACAGGCGGTTTTACGGACTGTTTGCTGCAGCGCGGCGCCGCGCGGGTTTTCGCTGTGGATGTGACTGTGGACCAGCTGGATTGGAAATTGCGGCAGGATAAGCGCGTCACGACGGTCGAATGCAACGCGCGTTACCTGAAGGCTGACCACATTGCGGAGCGGCCAAGCCGGGTGACCATGGACGTCTCTTTTATTTCGGTGACGAAAATTTTGCCGGCGGTTGTACCCGTCGCGGCGGCTGGTGCGCATTTTTTGATCTTGATCAAGCCGCAATTTGAGTTGGAGAAGAATGAAATCGGCAAAGGTGGAATCGTGCGGGATGCAGTGCTGCACCAGAAAGCGATCGAACGGGTGCAGGCAGCAGCGGGAGCTTGCGGCCTGACGATTCTGGGAGTGCGTCCGAGCCACCTGCCGGGGACGGAAGGCAACCAAGAGTTTTTTCTCCACGCCCGCGCTCGCGGGTAGAGTAGAATTCTGCCTCCAAATATGATTCGCGCCGTCGGCATCATCTGCAAACCAATCCCCGAAATGGTCACCTCCGTGGTGCCGGAACTGCGGCGCTGGCTGCAGGCGCGCAAGATCGAAGTTTCCGTCGATCCCCGAACGCGAACGACGCTGGACCCCAACGGCCCGGCGATGACGCGGGAAGAAATGGCGGCGAAAGTTGATCTGCTGATCGTTCTTGGCGGAGATGGCACCTTGCTCGCGGCAGCGCGCGCGCTGGGCGGGCACAACGTTCCAATTCTTGCGGTGAATCTGGGCGGGCTGGGATTTTTGACTAGCGTGACGCTTGACGAACTTTATCCAGTACTGGAAGCGATTCTGGCGGGCGAACACCGTACCAGCGAGCGGATGATGCTGGAAGCGGAAATCGTGCACAGCAACAAACCAGCGGAGCGGTTGACGGCATTGAATGATGCAGTGGCGAATAAGGCCGCGCTGGCACGCATGCTCGATTTTGACGTGCACGTGGATCATCACCACGTGGGGCGTTATCGCGCGGACGGATTAATTGTGGCGACGCCGACTGGTTCGACGGCGTATTCGCTGGCGGCGGGCGGGCCGATTATTCATCCGGATCTAGATGCGTTCGTGATTACGCCGATCTGCCCGCACATGTTGACGAACCGGCCGCTGGTGGTACCGGATACGGCGTATGTGGAGCTGGATTTTTCGGCGTCCGGTGAGCCGGTGTATCTGACGCTCGACGGCCAGATTGGATTCCAGTTGCAGCCGCAGGACCGTGTGGTGATCACCAAGGCTGTAACGAAAGTGCAAGTGGTAAACCCGCCTCGCAAGACGTACTACGAAATTCTGCGCAGCAAGTTGCGTTGGGGAGAGCGCTGAGCAGCGCTCAGTCTCGCATTCAGAGGAATACAGCCAAAGTGGATCAATCGAGCAAGCTGAATGGCGCACTGAAGCACGCCGCTACTAGGTCAAAAGCAAAATCAACGACGCCCGCCTAAACAGCAGGCTGCCGCTACAAGGTCAAAACCTAGGGCTGCATCTTGACAGGGACCTACTTCACTTTCAGGACCAGCAGTGTGCGGTCATCGAAGGGATGGGCGCCGCCGGAGAAGGCGTCCACCTCTTCCAGGATTTTGTCCGCGATTCCATCAGCGTTGAGTTGGTGGTTTGCCGTGATCAGGTCGGCCAAGCGGGTATGGCCAAAGAATTCGGCTGCGGCATTTTGCGTGTCGCCGATGCCGTCGGAGTGAAATACCACGATGTCGCCCTCGTTCAGGATGTAACTCCGCTGGTCGTAAGTTGATTCTTCGAACATTCCGAGCGGAAAACCCGCGAGCATGATTCGTTCGCAATGGCCGCCATGATACAGGAACGGCTCTTCTTGTCCCGCGTTGGCAATCCGCAACTTGTGACGGCCGCGATGCCATGTGGCGAAACACAAAGTCATGAAGCGGCCTTCGATGCGGCGCTCGCCGAGAAATCCATTGATCGCGCGCAGCATTTCCGCGGGGCGGTGTTTCTGCGGGCCCAAGCTGCGCAGCGTGCCGATCGCGACGGCTCCGTAAAGCGCCGCCGCGCTTCCCTTCCCGCTGACGTCACCCATGGCGATCGCTAGTTCCTGCGGACCATAACGGAGAAAATCATAGAGGTCGCCGCTGAGTTCGCGGGAAGAAACGACCCGCGCGGCGATTTCGAGGCCGAACTCCGGCCCCGGTAGACGTGGCAGCAGAGCGCCTTGAATGCGGCGGGCGGCGCTGAGGTCGCGCTCCATGCGCGCTTCGTCGCGGGCCAGCTGTTCGTAGAGGCGAGCGTTTTCGATAGAGACGGCGAGATGCGCGGCGAGAATCGAAAGCGCCTGCACGTGGTCCGGGGTGAAATAATTCAGCTGCGGGCTTTCCAGATCCATCACACCGATGACGCGATCTTTATTGAGCATGGGGACGGCAAGCTCGGAGCGCGTTTCGGGATTGATGAGCAGATAGCGGGGGTCGAGAGTGACGTCGGGCACGACGACGGCGCGTTTCAGAGACGCAGCGGCACCGACGATGCCTTCATGCGCGGGCACGGCAAATTTTTCTTGCACGCGTTGGCCGAATTTCACAGTGACGCGATGACGGAAGACGTTGTCGCCTTCGTCGTAAAGCAGGATGCTGAAAATCTGGTAATTGATGAGGCGCTTGGTTAGCTCGGCGGCGCGGCGCAGCACTTCTTCTACGGAGAGCGAAGAGTTGGCCTCACGGCCGACTTCGTTCAAAAGCAAAAGAGTTTCGGCTTGATTGCGCTCGTGTTCGTAGAGCTTGGCGTTTTCAATGGCTGTGCCGATGCGCGAGGCGACCAGCGTCAGGATCGTCTGCTGATAGGGCGTGAAATAATCCAGCTCGTTGCTTTCGATGTCCAGAACGCCGATGACGCGGCCGCGCACGATCAGTGGGACGGCGAGTTCGGAGCGAACTCCGTCAAGGGCGTTTAGGTAACGCGGGTCTGCGCGAACATCGCCGACGCGAATCGCCTGCCCCGTGGCGGCAGCGGCTCCGATGATGCCTTCGCCCATGGGGATGCGCCAGTGGTTCACGACTTCCGCGCGGTGGCCGATGGCGAAGCGGAAATACATCTGGTCGGTGGCCTCGTCCGGGAGGAGCACTGCGAAAATTTCGTAGTCCACCAGGCGCTTGATGAGCGCGGCGGCGGTGGGCAGCACTTCATCGAGGTTGAGCGATGCGTTGATCTCCTGGCTGAGTTCCGCCAGGATTTTGAGAGCGTCCGCGGGGACGTCGATTTTGGGATTTAGTTTTGCTGCGTCCATTTGGCTATGTTTGGAACTCCCAAACCCCGCCCGGGAAATGCGCGCGTCCCTTCCGGATATTCTTACAGCGCCCGGAGCAGTGGGCGCAAAGTCGATTCATTATAGCAGGCGAGTGTGAAGCTCTTGCCGCGGAGAAGAGCCTGCATTGAACTTTTCAATATTTCTCACCGGAAGAGGCGCCGGAGGCCGCCGGTGATTCTCCCGAGCGCAACTGCTGGAGGATTTTCACGCCGGCGCTGGCGCCGATGCGTGTGGCGCCGGCTTCGAGCATTTTCTGCAGGTCTTCGAGCGTGCGGACGCCGCCGGCCGCTTTGATGCCGGTGCCAGGGCCGATGGTTTCTCGAATCAGGCGCACATCCTCTGCAGTGGCGCCGGCGGTGCTGAATCCCGTGGAGGTTTTTACGAAATCCGCGCCGGCATTTTTGGAGGCGAGCGATGCCTGGATTTTTTCTTCGCGCGTGAGCAGACAGGTTTCGATGATTACTTTGCAGATGGCGCCGGCGTGATGGCTGGCGCCTACGACGCCGTGAATATCGGCTTCCACCGCGCCCGCACGGCCGGACTTGAGCGCGCCGATATTGATGACCATGTCTATTTCCTGTGCGCCGCGCTCCATGGATTTCTGTGCTTCGAACACTTTTACTTCCGGCAGCGTGGCGCCCAGGGGGAAGCCCACTACGGTGCAAACTTTTACGGTGCTGCCGCGGAGAAGGTCGGCAGATTGAGCGACGTTCCAGGGATTCACGCAGACCGAAGCGAATTGGTATTGCAGGGCTTCTTCGCAGAGTTTGCGGATTTCGTCCTGCGTGGCGTCGGGCTTCAAAAGCGTGTGGTCGATTAGTTTGGCGATTTCGCGTTCGGTGAGCGGCATGTTCATTCCGGGGGCAGCGTCAGGATGCAGACGTCTTTCAGGTTGCGGTAGCGTTCGGCGTAATCAAGGCCGTAGCCAACGACGAAATCGTTGGGGATTTTGAAACCGATGTAATCGGCTTTCACCTCTTTGATGCGGCGCGAGGGCTTATCGAGCAGCGCGGCGATGCGCAGGGATTTGGGTTTGCGTTGGGCTAGCACGCGCAACAGATAGGTCAACGTGATGCCGGTGTCGAGAATGTCTTCGACTACGATCACGTTGAGGCTCTCGATGCTGCTATCGAGGTCTTTTACCAGGCGAACCTGACCGGAGCTTTCTTTATTTTTTCCGTAGCTAGAGACGGCGATGAAGTCTATGGAGGTTTCGAGATTGATCTCGCGGACCAGATCGGAGAGAAAGATGCAGGCACCCTTCAGGACGCCGATCAGATGAATGCGCTCGCCGGCGAAATCTTTGGTGATCTGATGGGCGACTTCGCGCACTCGTTTTTGGATGGCGGCACGACGGATCAGGACTTTTAGTTTTTCTTTTCCTGCGACTACGGGCATTTTGGGGAACGCTCCCTAAAAGAGCGGTTACTTTAGCGTAGGGAGTGACGGTTGACAAGGTTCGCGCGGACGAGCATTAGCGCCAGCAGGTTTTGTAGCGGCGGCCTTCAGACCGCCACCGGTGGTTGCCGCGCGAGCGATGGCGCACCGGGGCAATGGAGCCAGCGGAACGCCGGCGCTACGAACCGCGACGGTTCAACGCAGATAGCCCCAGGTGTGGAGGCGGTCGCTGTCTTCTACCCAGCGGTCGCCGATGTCTGTGCGGTAGTACATGTTGGGGATGAGGACATTTTTGATGCGCGAGTACACCTGGGTTTGCGCCTGCTTCATGGTTTGGCCCAGGCCGACGACTACCAGAATCACACCGGAAGTTCCAGCTACCAGCCACTGGCCGTTCACTTGTTTTACGTCTTCGATGTGCATTTCATCGGTGGGAGGCTTTTTGAAAACGATTACGGCGTTCTTGGAGAAGGAATCGAAGGTTTCATCATCGTCAAAGGGAAATGGGGGAACGACGATGCGCACACCGATCTGGAATCCGCTGCGAACTTTAAGCTTTGGATCGTTGCCGCTCGCCAGGTCCCAGAAAAACTGGCCGATGGGAGTGATCATTCCGGCCTGCTGAATGCTGATGGTGGGATAGCCGAAGCGCGAAGTAAATTCGAGCGGATAGATGCCATGATGGTTGACGATGCAATTCAGGTCAATGTAGCCGATGTAACCTTCTTCCTTGAGCTTAGTCTCCATCTTCAGCAGGGTCTGATCGAACAGGTGATTGGCTTCACTCCAGAACATCGTCGTGCCCATTTCTCCGGTGGGAGGGCCATTTTCGCCGGGAAAAAGTTTCTTGTGCTCGAAATTGATGTTGATGGGATAGATGAAGCTTTTTCCGTTGAAGAAAGCGCCGACGGCTACTTCCACGCCGGTGACGCGGCGCTGCAGCTGGAAAACTTTAATTTCGTCGGAGAGTGCCTTTTTGTAGGCCTCGAGCATGTGGATGACGTCCTGTCCGTCGTCCTCTTCGCCGACGAAGAGGCGGCGCTTGACGTTCTGCGCTTCCCCGCTGGGCTTGATGACGTAGCGGCCGGGATTCTGCTCGACGTGCTCGATAGCCTCGTCGAAAGATGAGAATTCGCCGTAAGGAATGATGTTGACGCCGGCGGTCTTGAGTTCTTCCTGGCCAAAGGAACGGTCGTCTTCCAGGCGATCGGTGTAGGGCGTGCCGCCAATTACCTTTTTTCCGGCCGCGCGCAGGTTCTTGGCTTTTTCCCCCTGGCCGAGAGTATCGTCAAAGATCAGGATGTCGGCCCACTCGGCGTCTTTCTCCCAGTCTTTTGATTTCGCGACGAAGCCGTCGGCGATGTCGCGCTCCTTTTTGTCCTGGATGAAGTAACGGACTTCGTGGCCTTCTTTGGAGACTTGCCAGGCGATGTCACTGATAAGGCCGGTAAGCGAAACAAAAAGGAAATTTCTCTTTTCCATCCGAAATCTTCTCCTCGAGTTCGGGCACAGCGCTCGTAGGAAAGCGCCCGTCAACCTCAGCATATTATTAGCGGAGTGTTACGGGTGCGTGAATGGTATTTTTTCAGACCAGTGTGACGACTGCGCGGCGGGTAGCCGGGCGGCGGACTGAAAATACGAGTGCGGCTGCCCGCGACGGAGGCTGTGCCTGCGGCGAAAGCGACGGATGCGAAACCACCTGCCGAAGTTCCCGCTGCGAAACCTGCTTCCGCACCGCCCTAAGAAGTTGCGTTAATTATCGTCATCATTTATTGCGCCCGCGGTTTCGGGTAGCCTAGCTGTGGAGGCGCTTGCGAATGAGCGAAGTGAGAATTCCCGAACCGTGGCTGCGCGGTACGCTGACGGATGTGGCAGCCGTGCCTCGCGCGGTGCTGCACGCGCTGGAACTGGCGCAGGAAGATTTGACGCGCTGGTGCGGCGGCCTGAGCGACGCGGAATTGAATGCGCGGCCGGATGGGATTGCTCCGGTGGCGTTTCATGTGCGCCACATCGCGCGGAGCATTGACCGGCTGCTGAGTTATGCGGAGGGAAAGCCCCTCGATGATTCACAGATTGCCGCGTGGAAGAGCGAACTTGACGGCAACGCCAAGCGCGCTGAGTTATTTGCGGAGCTGGAAGCGGCTTTGGGGCGGGCGGCCGGACGAATCCGGTCGTTCGATGCAAACGGTTTGCAGGAACCGCGACCTGTTGGCACTAAGTTACTGCCGGCGACTGTGGGCGGTTTGCTCGTGCACGTCGCGGACCACACGCAGCGGCATGTGGGACAGGCAATCACAACGGCCAAGATTGTCACTGCGCGACGCGGCTAGTTCAGGAGCCCCAGCCGGCGCAGAGGCGCTTCTGCTTTACGAAAAAAAAGAACGGCGGGCTCGATGGGCTCGCCCGTTTTTTGCCTGCTCCCAACCATTGTTCGCGTGACTGCGGATTAGTCGGCCGAAGCCGCCTGGCGCATTTCTTTCTTTGCTTGCGCCGGGAGACGCAGCGGCTTCGCTTCCTGAAATTGCGCGGTTTCGGTAGAGCCGGCGAGCGCGGTGGTGGAGGCCGTGCCGCTGGTGATGGCCTGTTGCACCGCGTCGAAGTAACCCGTGCCGACGAAGCGCTGATGCTTGACGGCTTCGTAGCCGAACGCTTGTTCGCTCGAGAACTCTTTTTCCTGCAGGCGGCAGTAGGCGGTCATGCCGTCCTGTTTGTAATTGCGCGCCAGCTCGAACATCGAGAGATTGAGCGCGTGGAATCCTGCCAGAGTGATGAACTGGAATTTGTAGCCCATGGCGCCGAGCTCGCGCTGGAATTTCGCGATGGTGTTGTCGTCGAGATTTTTGCGCCAGTTGAAGGAAGGCGAGCAATTGTATGCCAGCATTTTGTTGGGATACTTGGCGTGAATCGCTTCGGCAAACTGGCGCGCTTCACCGAGATGCGGTTTGGAGGTTTCGCACCAGATCAGATCGGCATAGGGCGCGTAGGCCAGGCCGCGAGCAATCGCGGAGGGCAGGCCGCCGCGAATCTTAAAGAAGCCTTCGGGAGTGCGCTCGCCGGTGAGGAATTCGCGGTCGCGCGGGTCAATGTCGCTGGTGAGCAGGTGCGCGCTGTCCGCGTCGGTGCGCGCCATGATCAGCGTGGGCACGCCCATCACATCGGCCGCCAGGCGCGCTGCGACGAGCTTCTGAATGGCTTCGACGGTCGGAACCAGAACTTTTCCACCCAGGTGCCCGCACTTTTTCGCCGAGGACAATTGATCTTCGAAGTGCACGCACGCGGCGCCGGCTTCGATCATCGCCTTCATCAGTTCGAACGCGTTGAGATTGCCGCCGAATCCTGCTTCGGCGTCGGCGACGATCGGCGCGAACCAGTGAATCCCGTTCTTGCCTTCGGCATGATGGATCTGATCGGCGCGCGCCAGGGCTTGATTTAGTTTGCGCACGACGTTGGGCACGCTGTCGGCGGGATAGAGGCTTTGATCGGGATACATTTGGCCGGCGTCATTGGCATCGGCCGCGACTTGCCAACCGCTTAGGTAAATCGCTTGCAGGCCGGCGGCGACTTGCTGCACAGCTTGGTTGCCGGTTAGGGCGCCCAGCGCAGCGACGTAGAGATCATCCTGCAGCAATTGCCAGAGGCGCTCGGCGCCCATGCGCGCCATAGTGTGCTCGATGTGGACGGAGCCGCGCAGTTGCTCGACGTCTTTCTGCGAGTAGGGGCGCGTGATGCCTTCCCAGCGCAGCTCAGTCTTCCACTTATGCTCCAGGCTGCGGTGATTGCCGTTGGCGTTCATCGGTTGCGTCCTCTTCGATGGAAGAAAGCGGATGTGATGCGCGCTTTCTTTCGAAATGACAAGATTGGGGCCGGAGCAGCCAGTGTGGAGGGGAGCGGGGTCGTTTCGCGCTCGCGGTCCGTGGAACAACCGGCGACTGGGCCCAGTGTGAGGCAGACGAGGCAATCAGTCAAACTGATTGTCCTTATCATCTTGATAGAATATGCTTATCAGGTAGTTTCCATCCCCGGTACTAAGTTTGGTAGTACCGGCTGGAAGGGCTTCCCTGCTCTGGTTAAGGGAGGGGAAGAGGTCAAATGGAAATCGATCAACTGGAAACGTTCCTGGCGGTACTCACCTACGGCGGCTTTCATCGCGCGGCGGCGGCGCTCCATATCAGCCAGCCGGCGGTGAGCGCGCGGGTGCGGGCGCTGGAGGACGGTTTGGGCGTGAAACTTTTTGCCCGTGTGCGCGGAAATCTTTCGGTATCACCCGCGGGGAAGGCTTTGCGTCCGCACGCCGAACAGCTGCTGCGGGATGTGACGCGGGCGCGGCAGGCCGTACATGAATTGCAGCCTTCTGCTGGCGGCTCGCTCAGCATAGCGGCAGCGCTCTCGGTGTGCACCTATTTTTTGCCGGACGTGATGAAGGACTACCAAGCGGCGAATCCTAAGGTGCTGGTGAATCTGCGCTCCGGTACTTCGGCGCAGGTATTGAAGATGGTGCTGGACGGCGAAGCGGAAATTGGCGTGGCGCGCTCGTTGAATCATCCGGAAGTGGAGACGATGACGCTGCGCGACGATCCTTTGATTCTGGTGGGACATCCGAATCATGCCGCGGCGCGCAAACGGCGCGTGCGGCTGGAAGATGTGGAAGCCATGCCGCTGATATTTTTCGACCGTGGGTCGAGCGACTGGACTTTGAGCCAGGGATTGTTTCGCCGCGCGGGGCAATTGCCGAATACCGTGCTGGAAGTGGAAACGATTGAGGCGGCGAAACGCATGGTGGAAAGAAAACTGGGGCTGAGTTTTCTGCCTTTGATTGCGGTGACGCACGAACTGCGCAGGGGGAAGCTGGTGGCGATCGAAATTGTAGACGAGGAGCCGCTGCGGCGCAATCTGGACGTGATTTATCCGCGTCATAGGTCGCTCACGCGGGATGCGCAGGCTCTGCTGCAGCTTTTGCAGAAAGCGGCAAACGCGGACGGCCGGTTGCCGAGAACGCGAAAGCGAAAGCGTTGAATACTTGCGGATTGTTTCAGGTGCGCTGCAGATTATTTTTCGGGCGGCTAATCACCCGATGGGCTTGACGTTGTTACGAGCAGCGTACCAGCAGGGGCGGTAGCCGGAATGCGGGAACAAGGAGTGGGCGCAGGTTTCGACTTGCGGCTGGTCGGTGAAAATCTCCATTTTGCCGTCTTTCAGCGCGGTGCCGTAGTAGGAAGTCACCGAGCCAAGGGCGTCGGCGCCGCCATTCTTGCTCATTTTGTGCTGGAAGAGGGCGTAGTCGCACCCGTAGAGCATCGCGAATGCGACTAGCGCGATGATGGCGATGCGTTCAAAGAGTTTGGCCAAGTTGGACATGGTTTTGCTTCGCGTAGGATTGTATCGCGGAGTTGACAGTAATTCCCTGCCCTATCCTGGTAGTGCCCGCGCAATTAGTACCGCGGCGGTTGACGCCGCGTGCACTTCTGGGCATTCCTGTCGTGGCTGGAGCGACGACCTTCAAAGATGACCCCAAGAGGGCCTCGACCGTTTGTGCCTGCGTCTAGCGAGGGGTTTGCGTGATGGGAGTGATGCGCGGCTTGATCGTAACTGTTGAGACTGCGGCTGGGAATGCTACGCGCATGGCGGGATCGCCGAAAAGGATCCAGGTACGACGCACGTCGGAATCGGTGATATTCTGCTTGGCTGTCAGGATCGAGCGGCCCAGAGGTTGCGTCGGATTTGCCGCGAGAGTGCGCAGCAGCGCCTGGTCCATTGCCGCTTGCGGCGGCGCGGTGGTGAACCCGGACGAGGCCCAGACGGCTACCGCGCCGCCATTGGGCGCCAGCAGCAGCGCCGTAGAAAGGCTTTCCGCATAGACGTCGTGGAAGAATCCGTTGAGGCAATCCATCAGCAGGAACACGGGCAGGCGTCCGCCATTGCTCAGTGCGGCGGCCGAAGTGTTATCGAGCAGGTCCGAGAATGACCACTGCTGCTCGGCGCCGTGGCCGGTGTAATTGACGAGCAGGGTGCCGGCGTTCACCGCGTCGAGAATTTCCTGCGAGACAGCAGTCGTGGACTGGCCGTCGGCCAAAATTTTGGTCGCGACCAGTGACGGCGGCAGCAGCGCGGCCGCCATGTCTGCTTCGCCGGAGAAATCCACGCCGACATTTTGGTCCGCAACAATCAAGGCTTGCTGCTGCCAACTGCCCTGTGACGTGTTGCGTTCATAATTCACAATTTTCGAAATAACCAGGGCCGCGTCGGCAGCGGTGCGCGCGGGAATGCGCCCAGTGGGAATCGTCGCGAAACCGGTGTTCTGGAAATCGCTGAGCCAATCATCGGAAGCGGTTTTGAATGCGGCCGTTTCGATGATCCGCGTGGGCACGAAATCGAAATCGCCGAGGCCCAGATAATCGCGCGGGTCGAAAGAGGCATCACCGAGCAGCAGCACGGACTGCGGCTTTTCGTGCCACTGGGTGGAAGCGAATTGCAGATAGTCTTGAAGCGCGAACGGGCTGCGTTCGCCGTAATTATAGGCGTCGAAGAGCTGGTCCACGGTGACAACGGCAACTTCATGCTGCTGCGATTTGCGCAGGCTCACCAGCGGCGCGACGGTGGCTGCAAAATCCGGATGCGTGATGATGACGATGTCTGCGCCGGAGCGTTGTTCTGTGAGCGAACTTTGCGGATGATAAGTGATCGCTGAGGCCGACGATATCTGGTCAACCGCAAACGCGATCAGCGTGTGCGGCATAGCGCTGGAAGCTGCACCGGGCACGGTGATCGTGATGCTGGATCCGGTGTTGTCAAAAGTGATGGGTCCGGCGAGCTGAATGATGTTGAGCGGATCGGAAACGTCGTACGCCTGGATCTGCTGGTTTGAGAAGCCGCTGATTTTTACGTGCGCGCCTGCAGGAGCAGCGGCGCGCAGCCAATCGGAATCCGCCGTGTAACTGTGCGGGAAATTCAGGACGATGGATTGCACCAGGCTGGTGTCGGAGTCGCCGTTGAGCGCGGTCAGAGTGACGGTGTTCGTGCCGTTCTGCAGCGATCCCTGCTGCACCGGGAAAGTGCTACTGAAATTATCCTGGCCGTTGAAATTCAGAACTCCGACGGATGAACCATTCACGGCGACGGTGACGCTGTGCGGTTGACCGGCGGTGACTCCCTGCAAAGTGATGGTGATCTGCGCCGGAATGCTCGACGACGGATCGTAGTGCTCGATCGCGAGATCCTGGTCTACTGGATCATTGTTGACGAGCGCTCCGAAGAAATTATCGGCATTGGGTCCATTCAACAGCGCGGCGAAGTAAGTGGTGCGCTGCTCCAGGGTGACGGAGGATAAGAAACTCTGCACGCTGGAAGCGCTGGCCCCGCCGGAAGTGGAAACGGGAATTCGCTTGCCTGACTGCGACCCGCGTATGAGCCAATAGACGCGCGTGCCGGAGAATGGCGTGTCGATCGCGGTGCCGTAGAAAGCGATGGCGCCATCGCTCGCCAGCGACGAGCCTTGCTGGCCGAGGACCGCCATCGGCTGCTCGACTCCTTCGGCGAAAAGCTGCAGCGTGCGCGCGTCGGAACCGGGATCGAAGCCCGCCGCGACGAGTTGCGCGCGCGTGACCACGTACCAGCCTTCCGCGTTGACAGAAATTTTCGCGGCCGGCAGTGAGTCCAGATACGCGCTGGAGACTTCCGCGCTGCTGGGGGGCGCTTTGGGCGGTACGGGCGCACCTGGACGCCAGGGCAAAGCCAGCGGCAGCGGCGACGCGGCCGGCAGAGATTTCGTCAGCTGGTTCAGCAGCATAGCGGGCGAGTATGACGCCGCGTCCGAGACAGTCGAATCGGGAGTCACGGGGCCGTGCGTGCTGCGGATACCGCTGAGGTCCACGTCCTCGAGTGTGTAGGACGAGCCGGCGCCGCCCTGCGGATCAATCCATTGGTAGGTGCGCGCAGCATGCCCGGGCTGCCCGCCACGCAACAGCAGCGCGCCACCGGCGATGAGCGACGGGTCGAGCTGGTGGCGTCCTTGCGCATCCTCGCGATAAATATGGAAACCTAAGTTGTGAACTTCTTCACGCGTGCGCCATTCGAGCAGCACGCCACCGCCCGCGCGAGGTTGTGCGTGAAAGGATGTCAGCTGCACGGCCGTGGGCGCCTGAATCGTCGAGATGGTGGACGAAAAATTGTTCGCGGAGTTCGGATCGCTGGTCGAGGAGCTTACGCTGGCGGTATTCAGCACCAGCGACGACGTACTAAATGACGCCGTAGCCGTGGTGTTGATCGTGATGATCACCAAACCGCCAACGCTCACCGAACCGAGGCTGCAACTGACCGTGCCGGTGCTCTGCGTGCATGTGCCTTGCGTGGTGGAGACGGAGACGAACGCGACTTGGCTGGGCAGAGGATCGGAAACGTTCACATTTTGCGCGACGGCGGGACCGTTGTTGGTCACCTGCAACGCGTAAGTTAGCGTCGCGCCTTGGTCCACGGGCTCCGGCGCTGCAGTTTTTACGATGGCGACGTCGGCCGCCGAGGGTGAAGCGACGATCGTGCTCGCAGTCGTCGTATTATTCGCGACGTTCACGTCATTGGTTGTGGGACCGATATTTGCAGTATTGGAGATGACGGTGCCGGATGCGGTGCTCGCGTTGACTTTCACCACCAGCGGAAGCTGCGCAGTCGAGCCGGACGGAAACGCGGCGCCCGAGCAAACTCCTGCGGTGCCGGGGCAGCAACTGATTGCGCCAGTGCCGCCGACGGCCGGAAGCGTGGGGCAAGTGGCTCCGGCGGGAAGCAGGAGCGAGACGAAAGTGGTGTTGGCCGGGACAGTGTCTCCATAGGTGACGTTGCTGACGGAGTTCGGACCGTTGTTCGCAAAATTCAGATTGAAAGTGACATTATTTCCCGCGGTGACGGGGTTCGGCGACGCGCTGCTGGTAACGCTCAAATCGTATTGGCCCGCGGACGCCACGGTTACGTTTACGGTGGAGCTGTTGCTGGAAGGATTCGCATCCGGCGTTGAAGTGGAAGTGCTGGCCGTATTGGTGATGACGGTGCCGGACGCAGTGCCCGCCGTGACTGTAACGACCAGAGTGAATGTGGTGGTGGCTCCCGGGGGCAGCGACGCGATGGTGCAACTGACAGCGGTGACAGGAGCCGGGCAAGTCCATGCGGTGCCAGTTTGCGCTAGAGAAGAGAAAGTGGTGTTTGCGGGAATCGTGTCGGCCAAGGTGACGCTGCTGGTGGCGGCCGGGCCGTTGTTGTGCACTGTGACTTGGTAGGTGAGTTGATTCCCGGCCTGCACCGGATTGGGCGTAGCCGTCATCGTGACGACGATGTTGGCGCTGGTGGCGGCGCCAACCAGAGTCAAGATGCTCGCAGTGTTATTTGCGAGATTGGGATCATTGGTGCCGGACGAAACCGAGGCAGTGTCCAGAATTTGCGTGCCGTTTACCGTGCCGGGGACAACTTGCACGGCGAATGTGAAAGTCCCCACGGCGGCATTCGCATCATCTGGATCCGTGCAGCTGATATTTCCCGCGCTGCCGACGGCTGGAGTAGTGCACGACCAGCCAGGAGCCACCGCAAGTGATTGAAAGGTAGTATTGCCGGGAACAGCTTCGATGAATGTGGCGTTGACGGCGTCTTGCGGGCCGTTGTTGGTTACGGTCTGCGTGTAGGTAATGTTGCCGCCGGGCGAGACGACGCTGGGCGTGCCGGAATTCGTGACCGCGAGATCGGCACCCGCACAGTAAGCGCCGGACTGCGTTCCCGGAGTTTCGGTGATTGAAAGGCCAGAGCTGACGAATCCGGGCTGCCCGACTGTCGCGCCATAGGGATCGTTCGCGAGCGTGGACCAGCCGGGAATGCCGCCGCTGACGTTTGCGGTTCCGGGCGCGGCTGACGCCAGAATCACGCCACCGCCACCGCCTGCTCCTGGGCCATGCCGATTTCCAGGGAACGTAGTTCCTGGTGAATCCGCAGGCCAAGTGATTCCGCCATTGCCGCCTGCGGCGCTGGCGGTGAGTCCGGAGAGCGGGCCGCTATTGGCAAAAACCAAGATCGAGCCGCCAGCTCCGGCGCCACCGCCGCCATCGTTTTCAGTTTCGAGCGCGGTTTGTCCATTGGCGGAAATCGTTCCGGTACCGGCGATCGAGCCGGTGTGAACAATCACAATCCCGCCGCCCGCGGTTCCGCTGCTGTAGATGCCGGTGCAGTTCGCGCCGCAATCCGCGCCGCCAGCGTTCGTCGTGGGATTCCAGTAGGAGCCATCGTTCGTGGTCCCGGCGCCGCCACCGCCGCCCATCACGATTGCGCTGGTGGTGGCCGGAAAGGCAACGCCGCCAAATCCGCCCACGATTCCCGCGCTCTGCCAGCCGAATCCTCCCGTGCCGCCATTGCCGCCGTTCGCGCCAGCGCCGCCGCCGCTGTTCTGATTGTTGGCAGTCGGGTTTGCGTCGGTAGAACCGGCACCTGCGTTGCCCGGAGCGCCGCGCGCGTAGCTTCCGTTTGGCAGACCTTCGACAACGGCCTGTGCTGTGCTCACCGCGGTGGTGGCAGGCGTGATGGTGCTGAGCGCAGGAGCGATGTAGTGCGGTGTCCCGGCAATCCCTTCGCCCTTCGAGCCGTTGGTGGCTTGCGTTGACAGCGTGATTACGTCTGTGGCGAGCGTGCCCGCGGCACCAGCAAGTATGCGTCCGGCGCCGCCGCGGAAGCCTTGGCCATCAAGGCTTACCGTTCCGCCGAGAGTAAGCTGCGAGGCAACATCAAGCGCAAGCACGCCGCCGACCGCTCCGTTCCAGGGCAGCGCAGCGAGTGTGCTACTGAAGCTGGCAGTGGTGTATTGCGGAACGCGAATCACTTGATACGTCTGAATTCCCTGCGTGGTTGTGGCCGCTGCGCTGGTGTAAGTATTCAGCAGTCCGCCGCCCGCGCCGGTTCCCGTGAACGTGAGTGTGCCTCCGGCCGCCGGGACCGGGGCGGTGGCCGTGACAAATTCAAACTGGCCTGAGTTGCCCAGGCTTGTAGCGCCAGACGCCGGATAGCCAGGAACGCCGTCGCCATAGGAGCTGGTGTTCGTGGAATTAATTTGCGCGCCCTGCATTTGGATGACGAGCAGCAGGTCCCCCACGCCTATGGCAGTTTGCGCACCCGGAGCAGCAGCGGCCGCACCCAAGGTAATCGCGGTCGCGCCGGCAGCTACCGTTCCGGCGGCCGGTGGATAGTACGTGTTCACAACTCCGCTCAGGGCTCCTCCCGCGCCGTCTTTCCCAGGCATGGCGCAAACCAGCGGCTGCACCACGGTGACGACGGTTACCGAGTTATTTGCGCTGACGGGGTCCGTGCCGCTGGTAGTGACGGCGGCATTATTCGTGAGAGGACTTCCGGTTGCGGGAGTCGTCCCGGTAACGGTGATGGTGATGGGAGCCGATAGGGGATACGCGACTGTTCCGATAGCGCAGGTGATTTTGCCGCCCGTTAAGGCGCCGCAGGTTCCCGCCGAAGATGTCGCCGATGGGTTGGCAAGGGTGGGTGGCACTGTATCGACCACAGTTACTCCCGCGGCGGGAGCGAGGCCGAGGTTGGTCACTTGAATTGTGTAAGTGAGCGCGGAAGATTCGAACACGGGCGTGGGCGCGGCCGTCATCGAAACCGCAAGATCCGAGTCGCCGGTAATTTCCACCAGAACCGACGTGGACGTCGTGTTGTTGGACGAATTTGGATCGGTGGTCTGCGAAGTCACGTCCGCGGAATTCACGATGGTGGTGCCGGCGGCGGTGGCTGCGGCGACTGTGACGACATATGTAAATGCAGCGGTCGTTGTGCCGCTAGCCACGGTGGCAGTGGCCGTGCAAACCACTTGTCCCGTGGCGTTGACGGCAGGTGAAGTGCAAGTCCATCCAGTCGCAGGCGTGACCGAAGCGAACGTGGTGTTCGATGGTGTCTGCTGATAGAGCACCGCGCCGGTCGCAGCGTTCGGGCCAAGGTTTGTGACGGTTTCGGTGTACGTGATCGTGCTGCCCGGTGCTACCGCGGATGCGGAGGTAGACTGCGTCATGGAAAGATCGGCGCCTTGCACGGTGGTCGAGAGCGAGATGGTGTTGTTTCCTGGCACCGGGTCGGTTCCCGTTTCGCCGACGGTTATTGGGTTGTTTGTGATCGTAGTCGCACCGGGTGCGCCTGAATTCACGGCGACTATGATCGTAAAATTTACCGAAGTTGACGCAGCCATGTCGGCATTGGCCGTGCAGACGATTGCCCCGGTGCCACCAGCCGCCGGAGTCGTACCGCACTTCCATGTGGCGGGCGGAGTGGCGGAAACAAAAGTCGTATTGGCGGGTGTAGATTGTGTAAGAGTCGCGTTCGGCGCCGCCGTGGTGGTGCTGAGATTCGAAACCGTCTCGGTGTAAGTGACTTGCGCGCCGGTCGCTACCGGATTCGGGGCTACCGTCCCAGTGACGGAGATGTCCGGCGTGGAAACGACTGTGATACCGGCGCTAGCGTTCGACCCGCCAGGACTGGAAGTAACGGAATCGCTGATTGGTCCGGTGCCCGTGGTAGAGAGCACCTTCATGGTGATGGTGAAAGTCGTGGTGTTGCCGTTGGTGTAGGTCGTAGTGCCGTTGGTATCGCTGGCGGTGATCGTCCCGCCTGCCGCCGCGCAAGTCCAGCGTGTGAGAGCCGTGCCAGTTATGGTGCAAGCCGAAAAGGCAAGGCCGGTCGGGATCGCTTGCGTGGTGGTTATTGGGTTACCCGCCCCCGGAGTGAAGATGGTGGCGCCCGTATAGGTGAGTACCTGTGTGTAGACCACCGTGCCACCCGGCGCGACGGTTGCCGGAGTGACGCTATCGGTAATGGTAAATTGCGCGGCTGCTGGCGACGCGCACAGGCACAACGCGAAGACCGCGCAGAGCAGCGGAGCGAGCATCGAGCGCAAACGTGGCGAACGGCGCGCACCGGCCTGGATGACGCGGCGGTATTGCCTGTGCAGCGCGTGTAACAATTTCGTACCGGGCCCTTGCAGTGAAATTATCTTGCCATCGCGTTCCAAGCAGACGGCGCGACCAAGGACCAATTCGGCGGGGGTGTCGTTCTGCTGGCCGGCGTCGCCGCGCGTGACGATTCTGTTCGTGGCGGGATCGAGGCCGATCACGCGATGGAGCAGAACGCCATGTTGACCGAGCGTGAGCGCGATGTCTCCGCGACGCAATTCTTGCGCGACGACCGGCTCCGCGATCACCGCATCGCCGTTCAGCACGTTGGGCTGCATGCTCTGCCCGTGCGCGAGAAAACGCACCTGCAAGCCGCGCTGTAGCACGTCCTCGCACAGCATCGCGAATTGCGTCGTATCACGCCGCAATAATTTTGCCGACATCTTCACTGAGCAGGGCCTCCACGGCCGTAGAATCCGGGACAAACGAAAAGTCGGAGCAAGGCACACAATCTGTGACCTTACTGAAAAATTCCAGAATGAAAGTGATCGAATCCGTCGAGTGATGCGGCACGAAACTGCGCGCCAACAATTCCGCGGACGCTGTGCTGCGGCTGAGCGGCCTTATTTCGTTCTGCTGGCCGTGAGACAGCATGAAAATTCCATCGAGTGGCGCGCGATCGGCTTCGGCGATACCCGCGTCGCCGTGCCACGGAGTTCCGTACATCCATATGCGGCCGTGTTCGCGGCGCAGGATGATGCGGTCGTCGCTGAGCACACGCGCGCCGTAGTGACGCGACCACAAACGCGAAGACGTGCTCTTTCCCGCGCCGGAGTGGCCGGTGAGCAGCAACCCTCTCCCGTCTGGCGCGATCACGCCGCAGCCGTGGACTTCCACGCCTTCGCCCATCGAGAGCCGATGGATCCAGAGAAGTTCATCGAGCGGATATTCCAACGGATTTAACGCGTGGCTTTGCGCGAAATACTCGTGCGAGATTTCGATGCGTCCGGATTTGAAATCCGGTGCGACAAGCGCCTGTTTGTACGGCAGCTCGCCGATAAAATCCGTGGTCAAGCGAAAGCAGAAGCCTTCAGAATTACGGTACAACTTCCACAATCCACGAGAATCAAATACCAATTCTCCCGGAGCAGAATCGAAGCGGTCGCCAAACGCCACATCGAATTCCAGGTCGCAAATCGGATCCGTAACCAGAAAATCGCGCAGTTGCGTATCGACTAGCAGCAGCGGGCCGCCCGCAACAGACGTCGCGCCGAGCGAAATGCCGCCGATGCGCGCCGCGATTCGTGCCGACGGAACGCTGACGCACAGCTGTTGCGCTTGCGTTAGTAAGTTCATAGTTCTCACATCAGGAACCGAAGGACATACAGCCGCCCAGAGCGATGCCGCAGCCCGGGGACGCTGGACCGGCAGATGACGGCGTCTTGCAATGGCCTAATACCGCCTCATCCGGGCGCAGACTGACGCGTATGATTTTCGGAGCCTCATAGGGCTTCGTGCCGCGCGGCGGATCTTGATTCTGTTCGGTCATGGGCGCTTCACTGCTCATGCATGAGCTCCACAGGAGCCGCAGCCGCTGCCGCAGCCGGAACTCTGTTGCAAAATCGGCAGTGTCGCAGCGGAAGGCATGGGCGTCCAGGAGCCGACGTCCACCTCACCCTTTCGAATGCGTTCCGCCGATCGCAATACTCTCCCGTGTGAGATTCCGCCCGCGCAGCATTCGCAATCTCCATGAGCTGGAATTTCCACGCCCAGCGCCATGGCGCGCAGGTGGGCCACTTCGCACAGGAAATCCACGGGAGATTCAGCGTCCCCCTCTTCCAGTTCGCCATTGGCAGCACACATGCCGCAGAGAGTCTTGATGCGGCAGGCGTCGCACTTGCTCTTCCGCGTTTTTTTCTTGCCTCTCACGCGACCGAGAAAATCATCCCAGCCGGCGCTAAAACTACCGGAGCGCCAGTCGTAGCTTTCCTGGTGGGAAAGCACACAGATGCTGATCTGGCCGTAGGGATCAATCGCGCAGGAGGTCAGGCCGCCGCCACATTGATAAATATTCTCTGAAGTGAAAGCATCAGCGGGCAAGGCCATATCGCGCTCGATCAGTTTTAGAGCTTCCGCGCGCCGGCGCGCGTCGTGCAAATCCAGCGCCACCGCATCTTCCGGCGTGAGCCGCACTTCCACGGGGCTCTGCGAGCAATCGATGCGCGGGTTCACAAGCGGATCGAATTTGAAATCGACGCCGAAGTCCTGCTGCGCCATGCGCTGCATTTCATACACTTCGTGCCGATTGACCGTCGTGGGCACCGTCTTCAACTTCAACGGCAGTTTGCGTTCCAGCAGTAGCCGGATGCCGCGGATGCAGCGGTCGTAGGAGCCGGGGATCTGCGTCAGCGCGTCATACGTTTCGCGCGTCGCGCCGTAGAGAGTGATTTCAATCGCAAACGGCCGGTATTCCGCCAGAAAATCCGCGATGCGCTCCGTGATCATCGTGCCGTTGGTGAAAAGCGTGATCAGGAAGCCCTTGGACTTGGCGTAAGAATAGATGTCCAGGAAATCGGCGCGCGCGAAAATCTCACCGCCCGTGAAAAGTATCCAGAAGCACCCGGCGTCAGCGATTTGATCCAGCAGGCGGCGATACTCCTCGAGGGAAAGCTCGCGATTGCGGGCGACGCGATCCGCCATGGGAAGGTTGTTGTAGCAGTGCAGGCATTCCAAAGGACAACGGCGCGTGACTTCGATGGACACCTCCATCGGCACGCGCTTACCAGACGTGCGTTGATGCACGCCCATGCTGAATGCGGAGTAGGTTGTCTCGTTCATTTCTAAGTGCCCGGCCGCCTGGCCGGGGTGGTGCCTGCGGGTTAGGCAGGCTCGACCAAACCCTCCTGAGTCAGGTCTCTTACAAAAGCTTCCGCGTCCGAAAGGGCTTCGGCCTGTGTAAGCCCATATTCTGCTTGGAGATAGGAGGCCAGTGTGGCGGCGTCCAGGCCTTTTTCGATCAGGGACCAGAGCTTCGTGCCGGATTCGTTGAAGGTGTAGATGGAATCGAGGTCAGCTGCGCCGCGGCGAATAGGAACCACAATCGCCTCGTCCGCAACGACGCGTGAAACCACGTTTGAACTTCGGCGCACACGCGGCGCCGCCAATTCCCCCAAGAACGACATCAGGACCGCCTAAATCAGAGATTTGTAGTTGCTTTCCAGTTAACGGTACAACGCCTAGTGTTAACCTAATTGGCATGGGGGGTGCGCTCAACCCTAATATCCGGGCCCTGTGCCAAAAGGTTAACGCTGTTCAGTGGGTACATTGCCGGGTGGAGTAATTTCGAGGAGTAAAAATGGGCTTGGCGCGGGGCTAGAAGCCGGAGGATTTTGTGCCGGCGGCGCTCGAACGTACGGGCGGCAGGGTGGTGACGAGGCCCGGTGGCGAACTCGGAATCAAAACAGGAAATAGCGCTGGGCTAAGGGTAGGACGCGGGCGGGTTCGCAGGTAATCAATGTTCCGTCTAGGCGCACTTCGTAGGTTTCGGGGTCTACTTCGATGTTGGGCGTCGCGCTGTTGTGGATCATGTCCTTTTTTCCGATACGACGACAATTTCTTACCGTGGCGATGCGCTTTTTTAGCCCCAGCTGCTGCGGAACGCCGGCATTTCGCGCCGCTTCGGATACGAAGGTGATGCTGGTGGGCGCGGTCGCGGCACCGAAGCTGCCGAACATCGGACGGTACAGCACTGGCTGTGGCGTCGGAATCGAGGCGTTCGGATCGCCCATGGCGCTCCAGGCGATGAGTCCGCCTTTGACGATCATTTCCGGCTTCACGCCGAAAAATGCCGGCTTCCATAGAACCAGGTCCGCGAGTTTTCCCGGTTCAATCGACCCGATTTCAGCGGCCATGCCGTGGGTGATCGCCGGATTGATCGTGTACTTGGCGAGGTAACGCTTGGCGCGGGAATTGTCGCTGCCATTGGAATCGCCGGATAGCGCGCCGCGCTGCACTTTCATTTTGTGCGCGGTCTGCCAGGTGCGCGTGACCACCTCGCCCACGCGGCCCATCGCCTGCGAATCGCTGGAAATCATGCTGATCACGCCCAGATCGTGCAGAATATCTTCGGCGGCAATCGTCTCCGGTCGGATGCGGCTTTCGGCGAAGGCCACGTCCTCCGGCACTTGCGGGTTCAGATGATGGCAGACCATCAGCATATCCAGATGCTCGGCGATGGTATTCACCGTGTAGGGGCGTGTGGGATTGGTGGACGACGGCAGAACGTTCGGGAATGACGCGATGCGGATGATGTCCGGTGCGTGGCCGCCCCCCGCGCCTTCCGTGTGATAGGTGTGGATGGCGCGACCGGCGATGGCTGCGAGTGTGGCTTCGAGAAAGCCAGCTTCGTTAATCGTGTCGGTGTGGATGGCGGCCTGCACGTCGAATTCGTCGGCAACTTTCAGGCACGCATCAATCGCTGCGGGCGTCGTGCCCCAATCTTCGTGCAATTTCAGGCCGCACGCTCCGGCTTCAATTTGCTCGGCGAGCGGCGCGGCTGTGGCGCTATTCCCCTTCCCCAGAAAACCAAAATTCATAGGCCATGCTTCGGCAGCTTGCAACATGCGCGCCAAATTCCAGGCGCCGGGGGTGCACGTGGTGGCGGCCGTGCCCGTGGCAGGGCCGGTGCCTCCGCCAATCATCGTGGTGATGCCGTTCGAGAGAGCTTCGTAAATCTGCTGTGGCGAGATGAAGTGGATGTGGCTATCCACGCCGCCGGCGGTGAGGATAAGATTCTCTCCGGCGATCACTTCGGTCGAGGCGCCGACGGTCAGATCCGGATCGACACCGTTCATTGTGTCTGGATTTCCGGCTTTGCCGACTTTCACGATGCGGCCGTTCTTCACGCCGACGTCTGCTTTCACGATGCCCCAGTGATCGAGGATCACCGCGTTGGTGATGACCAGGTCGAGCGCGCCGTGTTCGCGTTCTCTGGTGGCGCTCGCGCTCTGCCCCATGCCATCGCGAATTACTTTGCCGCCGCCGAAGGTGATCTCATCGCCGTAGTGCGTGAAATCTCTCTCGATTTCGATTATGAGCTCGGTGTCCGCCAGACGGATGCGGTCGCCTGTGGTTGGCCCGTACAGCTCTGCATACGTGCGGCGTGGGATTTTCAAGCTCATGAAAGCTTCCCGGGCGCCGTCCGGCTCGTGCGGAATCCGGCTTTTTGCGCGCGAGTGAGAGCCTTATCGCGCGCGCCTTCGGCGTCGAGCGGGCCTTCCACCAAGCCGTTGCATCCTTGCATCACGCGGCGGCCGCCGAACGGCGTCAGATCGATTTCTTTTTCCTCGCCCGGCTCGAAGCGTACCGCGGTGCCCGCGGGTATGTTCAGGCGCATACCGTACGCCGCGTCGCGATCGAACTCTAGCCCGCGGTTCGTTTCGAAAAAATGATAGTGGCTGCCGACCTGAACGGGACGGTCGCCGGCGTTGCGCACGAGCACGCGCTTCGTCTCGCGCCCGGCATTGGCTTCGACAGGCCCGGCGGCTTCGTTCAGAAAATATTCGCCCGGTTTCATGTGCGTGCTCCCCGCTCCCGCGGTAGTCAGTGAATCGGATCGTGAATGGTGACGAGTTTGGTGCCATCGGGAAATGTGGCTTCCACTTGCACTTCCTGAATCATTTCCGCCACGCCTTCCATCACATCGTCCCGTTTCAGAATTGCCGCGCCGAAGCTCATAATGTCCGCGACGCTTTTGCCGTCGCGCGCCGCTTCTATCACTTCGGCCGAAAGAATCGCCATGGCTTCCACGTAATTCAGCTTCAGCCCACGCGCCTGCCTGCGGCGGGCCACGTCCGCGGCGACCACGATCAATAATTTTTCCTGTTCACGCGGCGTTAGATGCACTGTGTCGCTCCCAATCGAATCGTTCAGAAATTGTCACTACGGCGCGTCCCCCATAGAGCCTATTTGAGAACTCGAGAATCTTTGCAGGTCGTGGCTTGCGCCACGAGGTAAACGCTGCAAAAAAGCGCGCGGCTTTTGTCACTGAAGCACGGGTCTTGCATTTCTCGCGCACATTACCAGTTCCTTAATTCACCTTCCGGGGCGGCGTCGCATCGCGTCCATACAGGCGCCGCTTCGCCGTTTGCCACAACATTTGCAGCCCGGGCAGCACGCGGCGTCCGTGAACTGCAACGCATCGCACCATGACGCCGTGGGCGGGCAACGCGCTGATTCCCCATAGCGTTTCGCCGTGCTTGGTTAGCGGTATTGCCTGTTCGCGAAGTTCGTGCTCGAGCGCGAGCCATTCCGCCGCACTTCGCCCCACGTGCGCGATGCAGAAAGTCGCCCAAGTCCGGTAGGGACCCAAGCGGCCGAACGACGGTGTCGACCGCCTGCGCGGCTCGATGCGCACGCGTTCGCTGGCAATCGGCTGGCCGAGCGCGACGACGTCCGTTTTCAATTCCACGCAATCGTAGGCAAACATTTCGCCGCGAGCTTCGCGTCCGGGCGCGAGAATTTCCCACCAGAATAATCCTGCGCCCTGTGCCAGGTGAATCGTGGTTGCCTGCGAGAAGCGCGCTCCGGCGAACGGAATGATCGAGTCCGGAACATATTCCAGCAGCGCGCCTTCGTTCACGGTGAATTCGTTGGCTTGCGTCGTCGGCAGCGCTTCACGCCGCGGCCGGTAGATGCGCGTCGCGCCGGTGGTGGTCATTTGCACCCGGGCACCGGCGCCGACATTTACTTTCAGCGCCAGGTGATCGCCGCCGAGCAATCCCCCGGAAACATTGTGCAAGTGCGCGAGCGCGGCACCGTCCTGCAACGTAAATGCCCGGACAACTTTGAGCGGAGGTTCCTGGTGGCTGGCGGCGAGCACCGTGTGCCCCGCGAACTCGTCGCGCGCAAAATCCAGCGTGAGAGAAGCTTGCAGCCGCGGGGGCGCGCAAGGTTCCGAAGTGATCGCGCGCGGATTTTCTGCGACGGAGGCCATGGTTTTTGCAAATGCCATCAACGCATGACAAATTAACTGATAAACAATCGCGTGCTGAGGGCCGGATGTTCCATCGCGCCCCAGTCAAGCAACGGCATGAAGCAGCAAGCATCGTCCAGCGCGCACGTAGCGCTGCGATTGGCTGCATCAATTATCGCCGGCTTCAAATTCCACAAAATTCTTGCCGCTTCGGACTGGCCCAGAGGCAATAATCGCTGGCAAGATGACACAAGACTCGCAACCGATTGATGCAGGTAGACCAGCGCCAGGCGATCTTCCGCAAATCGGAGCAGGCCGCACGCCAAACCGAACGCCGTGCTGTGATGCACCATGCTCGCCGAACGCTTCGAGACGCTTAGCGCCACGCGTGCGCGCGGCAGGTCAGCAAGGTTCAGTGCGACTTGCAGAAAATTCGCCCCGAGCGACGCGCTGGCCGCGCGGCTTTCGCGCGCCGGCTTGCGGGCACTCAATTGATTGTTGAGCTCGAGCCAGCGAGCGGCAAAGTCATCTTCCGACGCGGCGGCCGCCGACAGATGAAAGGCTGCGCGGCAGAACACCGCTTCCATCATTCCGGCCTCTTCCAGGTAAGTCCCTAAAAAATCCGGCAAGTCGCGCGTGGTGAGCATTTCACACGAAGTGAGCGATTCGAGACCAAAAGAATGCGCCAGCGCACCGATGGGAAGCGCGCTGTCGGCCAAGTGCAGCAACCGGAGCTCTGCAAATGCGTCAGCCTGCCCGAGAATGTCGCTCGCTGAATCGCGTTCCATGTTCACGAATCCTTGCGCCAGAGAAAAATATCCGCGCGCATGGTTTCATCCTTAATCAGGAATGATTTCCAGCACCGCGGGCGTGGCTGTGGCCAATCTCACGCGAGTGACTGTGGCCCTGACTGCCTTCGTCGGCATGTTCGTGACCGTGATCGTGATCGTGACTGTCGCCGTGCTGGTGACCGTGCCCCGCGTGGGGAGCGTGCGCATCAATCAGCGCACGGCGCGTATCGACCGGGTGCCGCAGCTTTTCCTCCAGCCAGCTGACCACGCGGTCCAGCCCCACGCCATCGCGCAGATTCGTAAAAATAAATGGCCGCTCGCCGCGCATGCGGCGCGAATCGCGCTCCATCACATCCAGCGAAGCGCCCACGTAAGGCGCCAGATCAATCTTGTTGATCACCAGCAAATCAGAACGCATGACGCCAGGTCCGCCTTTACGCGGAATCTTGTCGCCTTCGGCCACGTCAATCACGTAAATCCAGATGTCCACCAGTTCTGGACTGAACGCCGCGGCCAGATTGTCTCCGCCACTCTCGACGAAAATCAGTTCCAGGCCCGGAAGCGCATTTTCTAATTCCGCAATCGCCTGCAAATTCATCGACGCGTCTTCGCGAATCGCGGCATGGGGGCACGCCCCGGTTTCGACGCCGCGAATGCGTTCCACAGGCAGCACACCCTGCCGCGCCAGAAACTCGGCGTCTTCCTTGGTGTAAATGTCGTTGGTGACGACGGCGAGATTGATGCGCGGCCAAAATTGTCGCGAGAGTTGGTCTACGAGCGCCGTCTTGCCCGAACCCACCGGACCGGCAACGCCAACTCGGTACGCCCTGGGAAAATCGTTGGGGAGCATTGCGCTTGTCTCCTCTGCGCTGCTAGTCGCTCGATATGCCATTCCACCACTGCGAAGTATTTCGGTGAAGTATGCGACAGCCGCGGGGAGCGTCAAGCAATAATTGCACGCGCGAAATAATTCAGCAGGCTGAGTCGCTGGTCTGACGCATGTTTTCGTTCTCCAGCGGCAGCGCGCGGACTACACCTGGAACTTCCGCTTCTTCGCGCGTGCTTGGACGCGTGAGGAAGGGCCCCCAGGTATCGGCGATTGAACACGGCAGGTGCACGGGCTCCAGGCGCACCAGCGGCAATAGGTGCGTGGATTGCAGCAGGCGACGCGCGCGCTGGCTGCCGGTAAGCCGAAAATGTTCCTGCAGCAGCGAACGCAGCCAGCCTTCTTCCTGTTCGCCGGCCCCGTCGCCAATTTCGGCGCAACGCACAAATTCGTGATTGCAATTGTCGCCGGTGAGCGCGTCGCGAAGAATGTAAGTGAGCCCGCCAGTCATGCCAGAACCCAGATTCATTCCGGCCGGGCCCAGAATTACGGCGATGCCTGCCGTCATGTACTCGCAACCGTGCTGCCCTGCGCCCTCGATGATGGCGAGCGCGCCGCTATTGCGCACAGCAAAACGTTCGCCCACGCGCCCGGCGATGAAAAGTTTTCCGCTGGTGGCGCCGTAGAGCACCGTGTTGCCCGCGAGCACGTCGCCGCGCTTGGATGCAGCGGCTCCCGCGGTGATGGCGATAGTGCCGCCGCTCAGCCCTTTGCCCACATAATCATTCGCATCACCCACCAGCCGGAAACGAATGCCCGGCACCAGAAACGCGCCGAAACTTTGTCCAGCGGAGCCGCGGAATTCGCAGCGAATGCTCTTCCCCGCTGCCAAGCCGTCGAAATTGGTGCGGCGCAGAATGTGGCCGCTGAGGTGCGCGCCGACACTGCGATCGGAATTGGAAATGGAAAGCGAGTGGTGCACGAAGGGGAAGGCCCTCAACCCGTCGACGCCGCGCAGCAGTTTGCGGCGGATATCCCTCGCGGTCTCGGGCAGGTGGATTTCGAGCGGTAAATCTTTCGCGGATTGTTGCGCGGCTTCGGATGACGGCTGCAACAACGTAGCAACCGAGTGCGATGCTGACTCGTTGCGCGGCCGCAATCTTTCCACCGAACCGACTACTTCGGCGAGCGAGCGAATTCCGAGCGCCGCCATGCGTTCGCGCACTTCGCCGGCCACGCCGCGAAAATAAGCCATCACCATTTCCGGATTGCCGGTGAACCGCGCGCGCAGCTTTTCGTCTTGCGTTGCGATTCCCACCGGGCATGTATTCAGATGGCATTGCCGCGCCATCACGCAGCCGATGGCCAGCAGAGTGGCCGTGCCGAAACCAAATTCGTCGGCGCCCAGCAGCGCGGCGATCACCACGTCGCGGCCGAATTTAAATCCGCCATCGACGCGCAGGCGCACTCTTTCGCGGAAACCTGAGCGCAGCAAAGCCGAGTGCGCGGCGCGCAAACCAATTTCCCAGGGCAGGCCGGTATTTTTGATCGAAGTGAGCGGCGAAGCGCCGGTGCCGCCGTCGAATCCCGCGATAGTGATCACATCCGCGCCAGCTTTCGCGACGCCCGCGGCGATAATTCCCACTCCCGCGCCAGCAACTAGTTTCACGCCGATGCGCGCTACCGGATTTACCGAACGCAGATCGTAAATCAGCTGCGCGAGATCCTCGATGCTGTAAATATCGTGATGCGGTGGCGGAGAAATCAAGGACATGCCCGGAACCGCATGGCGCAGGCGCGCAATGTAGGAATTAACTTTGATCGCGGGCAGCTGGCCGCCTTCGCCGGGCTTCGAGCCTTGCGCCATTTTGATTTCAAGCTCGTCGGCGCGCGCCAGATATTCGGCGGTCACACCGAAACGCGCGGACGCCACTTGCTTCACGCGATTGGCGGCTTCCGGCTCGAGGCGATAGACGCTGGGATCTTCGCCGCCTTCTCCCGTATTGCTGCGCGCACCCAGACGATTCATCGCGATCGCCAGCGTGCGATGCGCCTCAGGGCTGAGCGCGCCCAGTGACATGGCCTGCGCGCAGAACCGAGCAAGAATTGCGCTTTCCGGTTCAACTTCTTCCAGCGCGATGGCGGAACCTGGCGCAAACTCGAGCTGATCGCGGACGGAAACCGGATCACGTTTATCCGCCAGCCCGGAATATGCCGCATAATTTTCCGGCGTCTGCGATTTCAGATACGCGTGCATGCGCCGCACGAGCTCGGGCGAAGTGGAATGCCGCTCGCCGGCGTGGCGGAAACGATAGAGTCCGGAATCCTGCAGCGGAGCGTCGCCCGCCGCGAACGCACGCTGATGCGAAAAAATGTTCGTCTCAAGAATATCGTCGAGGTTCCTGCCGCCGAGACTCGAGGAGGCATCTTCGAAAAATTCCTCGCAAATATCTTCATCCAGGCCGACGGTTTCAAACAGATGGCTATTGCGATAGCTCGCCACTGTGGAAATGCCCATGCGCGCCAGAACTTTGCGCAGTCCGGCTTCGACCGCAACGCGATAGCCGACGGCGCCACCCGGTTTCAACTTCTCCGAAAGCTCCATCGCCAGATACGGGAACACGGCGCTCGCACCGACAGCAATCAGCAGCGCGATGTGATGCGTTTCAATCACTTGGCCGGATTCGACGATGAGCGGCACATCGTGCGCGCCCACGCGTACCATTTCCTTCCACGCCGCGGAAAGCGCAAGCAACGCTGGGAGCACGGCACGTTGCTCGGTGGCTCCCCGATCGCTCAGCACGATTACCGCGGGCTTGTCGCTTGCGCCGATGGTGAAGGCCGCGGAAATATCCTGGCGCACGCGTTGCAACGCGGCGCGGGCTGCTTCTACTCCGCCCGCCGCGTCAAATGTGAAATCAATTCGCCGCAGTGGCGTACCCAGCCGCGATTGCAGGGCAACGAGATGGCCCGCATCAAGCACCGGCGAGCCCGTGACAATATGGGGATCCAAATAAACGTCGAGCGACATGACGTGCACTTCGCGCAGCGGATCGATCGGCGGGTTCGTTACTTGCGCGAAACGCTGCTTGCAGTAATCCCACAGCGGACGTTTGAGGGAAGAAAGAAACGCAGGCGGCGCGTCGTCGCCCATGCTCCAGACGGCTTCCTTCCCTTCCCGGCCGAGCGGCTGAAAGAGCAGACGGAACTGATCTTCGGTCCAACCCATCGCGGCGGCGAGTCGTTGCGTCTCGATTTCGGATCTGTATGGTTGCGTCGCGGCGCTTTCCAATCGCGCGATACGAACCTGTGAATCGCGCTCGCGGCTGCCAACGCGGCTGGGCTCTGCCCCCAGCAATTCGGATACTTCGTTGTTGCCGCGGAAGATCGCGCCCGCGATCGAATCCACCAGAAAAATTTCGCCGGGGCCCAGGCGATTGCGTTCGGCAATTCTCTTGCCGCGTAAATCCGCGATGCCCACTTCGGAGCCGACCACGAGCAACCCATCAGAAGTGAGCGTGTAGCGCATCGGTCGAAGCCCATTGCGATCGAGCTTCGCGCCGACCATGCGACCGTCGCTGAAAACCAGCGCGGCGGGACCGTCCCACGGTTCCTGTTCGCGCGTCGCCTTTTGCAGAAAGCGCCGGAGCTTCGGACCCGTTTGCGGATCGCCTTCCCAAGCGGGCGGCACCATGCGCAGCATCGCGGCGGCCACGCTGGAACCCTGCCGCAGGCGAACTTCCAGAGCGTTATCGAAACTGGCGGAATCGCTGACGCCTTCCTCCAGAACGCGAAACCGATCCCGCGCGCCGAATTCTCGCTGCAGCGCTCCTTCGCGAGCGCGCGTCCAGCGGCGATTGGCGCTGATCGTGTTGATTTCACCGTTGTGCGCGACGAAACGGAAAGGCTGCGCGAGTTGCCACGACGGGCTGGTATTGGTGGAATAGCGCTGATGAAAAATGGCGAAGGGCGCGATGAAATCCTGACACGCCAGATCGGCATAGAAAGCGGCAAGCTGCAGCGGCGTGAGCAATCCCTTATAAACGAGCGATTGCGACGACAGCGAACAAAAATAAATACCGGAACCTACATCGGATTCGACGCGCTTGCGCATCAGGAAAAGCTGGCGTTCCAGGTCGGCGGAGGATTCCTCGGTAACGAAAAAGCATTGCCGTATTAATGGCAACGTAGCCAGCGCGCAAGGACCGAGCAGAGAGGGATAGGTGGGAACTTCGCGCCAGCCGAGACAACGCAGTCCCAATTCGGTGGCGGAAGATTCCACAGACGCGCGCGCAGCGGCTTCCTGGCCCGGCGAAAGGAACGCCATGCCCATCCCGAACGATTCTGGCAATTCAATTTCACTTTCGCGGGCGCGCTTACGGATGAAATCTTTCGGAATCGGCGTGAGGATTCCGGCCCCGTCGCCGCTCAGTCCGTCGGCGTCAACTCCGCCGCGATGACAAAGGCGCTCCAGCGCGGTGAGGGCGCGCTCCACGACGTCTCGCGAGCCGCTGCTCCCCAATTGCGCGATGAAACCAACTCCACAGGCATCGTGGTCCACTTCCGGTTTGGAACCCGAAGACCGCATGATACATAACTAACTCATGCGCGGCCATACAGTAAAACTCACAAAGCTGATGCATTGCATAGAAATTTTATGGCATCGGTCGCGCAGATGCATTCGATAGAAATTTCTTATGCATGGCGGGAAGGGCATGAAATGCCCTTGTTTTGATGATTTTTTGGATGCGTCGGGCGCAGGAGAATGGCGGACTTCTGTCAGGGTCAGCGTCCGTGCCAGTACGTGTCCCACTTCATATAGTTCGTCGCTGCTTCGTGCACAATTCCCGCGACGGTCGCAAGGTTCGCGGCGACGTGATGTTCGAAACCGTTTTCACAAATGTAACGCAGCAGTTTCTGCATGTGCGGAATCTCGACCACACCGGCGCCGCCGAAAGTCTCCAGCGGATCATCTGTGAATCGGCCTTCACCCACGTAGCCGCGAATCACGCCGTTCTCGTCATCAGTGGAAAAGCGCGCGAAACTCATCGGCGCGGCCTTCACCTGACCCACGCACGTTCCGAAGGTGTTATCCTTCCCCACCGTGCCGGCGATGATCTGTTGATAATCCATGCGCACTTGCTTGAAAAAGTGCTTGGGCAAATTGCTGCAATGGAAGCAAACGGCCTTGTCCGGATTTTCGCCGTAATTGTTGTTCCAGTCGAGCAAGGCGCTGGGCGTTTGGGATGCAAGCGCGAGCGCGTACATGCTCAGTGTGCCGCAGATGTCCACTTCGCACGCGCTCGGCAGCAGTTCGTTACTCATCATGCTCATCACCGTGCACGGCACCACGCCGAGATTTTCTTCAATCGAAGTCCAGCACTGCACCGCGCTGACGGTGACGTGCGTGGCCTTCATCCATTCGTCAATCACGGCGCCCAATTTCGCCATTTTCAGCAGGGCGGCCGCGGGCACGCCGCTGGTGGTGACGTAATTGTGAATGGCCTTCAGTTTTGTTTGCGCGGCGTCGTCGTTGTCCTTCATGCGCTCGATGCGGCCGATTACCTCGGAAAGGTCCAGCGTCTCGACGGAGATTCCGGCCGCCTCCAGCAATTTTTCGCTGTAGCGCACAGTGTTGAACGCCGCGGGCCGCGCGCCGATGCTGCCAATGCGCAAATTCTGCAAGCCGCGATACACACGGCAAACGCCGGTGAACCACGCCAGGTCTTTCTTGAATTCATCGGACCCGGGTGCGACGGTGTGAGAAGTGGTCAATGAATACGGGATGCCGTACTGCCGCAAATTATTGCAGGCGGACATTTTTCCGCAAAAACTGTCGCGGCGGTGCGCGATGGTCATTTTCGACGGCGTATCGGGTGTGGCTTGCACCAGGATTGGAACTTTCAGCCGCGCTAAGCGAATCGTATCGGCGATGGCGCGCTCGTCGCCAAAATTCGGCAGCGTGACGACCACGCCGTCAATGCAGTCGCTATTCGCACGGAAGAGCTCCGCGCAACGCATGGCTTCTTCGTACGTTTCGATCGCGCCGTAGTTACTAAGCTTCACATCCAGCACCACCACGTCCACGCCGGATTCCTGCAGCACCTTCACCATCTCTGCCCGGCCCAGCTCGGCAAGGTGGCCAGGGAAAAAGCCGCGATTTCCCACGATCAGCCCCAACGTGATCTTCGATTTTTCCATGGGTCCCTTCAATCCGCGATTAACAGGAGCGACAATTTCGAATAGTTCGGAATCTCGTCTGCCACAATTTCACAAAAAAATTACTTTTTCACCGGCTGGCCGTAATAGCGGGCGCCGCCGTGCTTGCGTAAAAAGTGTTTGTCATGCAGCCACGGCGAAATCGGCTCGACCGCAGGATTGATGCTGGTGCTGTAGTAGGCCATGCGCGCCACCGCTTCCAGGATCGCGGAATTGTGCGCGGCGGTGCCGGGGTCGGCGCCCCAGGTGAACGGTCCGTGGCTTTTCACCAGTACGCCGGGAACGCTGTCCGGGTTCACATGCGCAAATACACGCACGATCGCGTCGCCGGTATTTTTCTCGTACGCCGTTTCGGTTTCCTCCGGGGTCAGATCCGCAGTTACCGGGACCGTGCCGTGAAATGTGTCCGCGTGCGTCGTGCCCAGGCACGGAATCGGCCGGCCCGCTTGCGCCCAGGATACTGCGAATTCGGAATGGGTGTGCGCGACACCGCCCGTGTTGGCGAACGCCTTGTAGATAACGATGTGCGTGGGAAGATCGGAGGAAGGCCGCAGATCGCCTTCCACAATTTTGCCTTCCAAATCCGTGATCACCATGTGCTCGGGCTTCAGTTCGTCGTACGGGACGCCGCTCGGTTTGATGACCACCAGTCCGTCCGCGCGCGAAATTCCACTGGCATTGCCGAACGTATAGAGTATCAAGCCCCGGCGCACGAGCTCCAGATTCGCCTCCAGGACCTGTTCTCTTAGGCGCTGCAATTTCATGGGACGTGCCCTCGCGATGAGCCTACGGCAAAACCGAGAAAACGCTTACTTGCCGATAAATACTACTCTATTTTAGCATGTCATGGTCAATCTGGAGCGTTCTAGCGTGTCCATATCCAAAGCGTTCCGCTGCGCGTCCCTCAGGCTAGTTTCGCCTGTATTAAGGTTACCGAGGCTGCGGGAAACGTGTGCCGGATGCGCGCGCCTGTGACCGTCAAATCTTCGGAACGCGGACGAACGGCCTCCGGATTTTCAAACGTATTGTGCGCATGAATGTCCGTGTCCGTCAGTACGGTCACGGTGCCGGACTTTATCTCGGACGCAAGCAGCACGATTTCCGTTTCACGCGGCTGGCTTACGTCTGGATTCACAACGGTGATCGTCAAGTCTTTGTCCTTGATGGAAGCCGAGCCTTGCAATCCCCAGAACGACGAGGGCTTGCCGTCGCGATCGTAATTCGCGGACGGACTGGAGAAAATCGCGCGCACGGCCTGCGCGCCTTGATGCGCCGCGTACATTTGAAAGACGTGATACACCGGCGTGAGCAAGAAATGATCGCCGTGCGCAAGGAACAGACAATTCAGGCAGTTGATGAGCTGCGCACAAGCGGCCATGGTGACTTTTTCGGGATGGCGATTGAAAATGTCGAGCGTTGCGCCGCTCATCACCGCGTCCCGCAGTGTGATCATCTGACCCAAAATGTCCGTTGGCGAAACTTCACTGCCCGGCTTGTACCACGGGCCCCATTCGTCCACCACGAGCTTGATGCGATGTTGCGGATCGAATTCCTGCATGATCTGCCAGTGGCCGGTGATCAGCGATTCCATGCGATCGCCTTCGCGCATCAATTCATACCAGTCCACGGCGTCGAAATTTACGGCGTCGCCTTTGCCCTGAACCCAGTCCTGCGTTTTGCCGCGGCTGAGGTTCCAGGAATAGTAGTGCAGCGACAGTCCCCAGACGGAACGCAGTTGCCGCGGACCTTTTTCCAGCAATCCTTGCAGAAAACCGCGCGTCCAGCTCCAGTCATCTGAGTTGGGCCCCGAAGCAATCAGCGACACATCCTGCATTCCATAACGCGGCACCCATGCGGCGAAGCGCCGGAATTCCTGCGCGTATTCCGTGGGCGTGAAATCCCCGCCGCAGCCCCAGGATTCATTCCCGACTCCCCAGTAACGCACCTGAAACGGATCGCGATCGCCACCCGCAGCGCGCAGGTCGGCCAGCGTGGTGCTTCCGGCGGGGGAATTACAGTATTCGATCCAGCGGTAGAAATCTTCCACGGGCAGGCTGCGCAGATTTGCAGCCAGATACGGTTCGCTGCCGGCCAGTTTGCAGAAATGCGCAAATTCATTGGTGCCGAACTGATTGGGATCATATTTCTGCGGAATATCTCCCTGCTCGCGGACCAGCGCCTCGCCGGCCCAGAAATTTGTACGGCGAGGGCGTTGCGCCGCGGGCCCCACGCCATCCTTCCAATCGTAGCCGTCGGCGAAACATCCACCGGGCCAGCGAATTACGGGCGACTTGATTTTTCGCAGTGCGTCCACCAGGTTCTTGCGCACGCCCTGGACGTTCGCGACTTTGGAATTTTCGCCGACCCATATGCCGTCGTAAACCACCCCGCCGAGATTTTCCGTAAAGTGGCCATAAATATTCGGCGAGATGGTGCCGAGCGGCTCGTCCAGCAAGATCTCG
>Ga0209010_1000054_pt1 | contig 47667 bp, 43 predicted proteins | sample BlaSpr_A8_OM1_O3_FD_187985 | JGI IMG/M metagenome (GOLD analysis project Ga0209010, IMG submission 187985) | Forest soil microbial communities from Thunder Bay, Ontario, Canada - Black Spruce, Ontario site 2_A8_OM1_O3 (SPAdes) (version 2) | ecosystem: Environmental > Terrestrial > Soil > Boreal...
CCAGCGCCACCAAGGGTTCCATCGGCGCGTGGGCCAGCAGTGGAACGTAGTAGTCCGCCTCAAGCACATTCTCGGTAGGGAACGCCTTGTCGGAGTCGCCCACGCTGCGGATAACCTTGCCTGGCTTGTGCGCCGTCTCTCGCAGTTCTTTTTTGTATTCGACGGAGTTGTAGGATTCGTTCGGCCCGTTGTCCCAGGTTATCTTCAGCTTCTTTCTGCCTTGAAACGCAGCCCACGTATTGTCGGCAATCACGGCAACTCCGCCCAGAGGCTGAAAGGCAGCAGGAGGCTTAAACGGATCGATGCGAATAGTCTGGTGCACTCCAGCGACCTTCAGTGCCTCTTGATCGTCGAGAGTCTTTATGATCCCGCCAAAGACCGGAGGATGTTCGACCGAGGCGTACACCATGCCATCCAGGCGCGCATCCATTCCGTACATCGCTTCTCCCGTGCAGAGCTTCTCCAGGTCAACGCTGGTCATTCCCTTTCCGATATACCGCCACTCCGAGGGCTTCTTCAGTTGAAGCTGTTCTTTCTTTGGCACTGTGAGGTGCGACGCACTCGAGGCCAGCTCACCGTAACCCAGGCGACGGCCCGTTGCCTTGTGAACCACCGAATGCAGTTCGGTGGAGCACTCCGATGCAGGAACATTCCACTGCAGCGCCGCCGCCTGGATCAACATCAAGCGCGCCGAAGCGCCGCCCTCTCTCATCGTGTCAAAAAATCTTCTTACGGATTGTGAGCCGTCCGTATTTTGGTCTCCATAGCGCTTATCGCCAATCGCCTGCTCGATCTTCACGCGCTTCCAGTCGGCGTCAAGCTCGTCCGCAAGCACGAGCGGCAAGGATGTACGGATGACCGTTCCCATCTCTGACCGGTGCGCCACGATGTAGACGGTTCCATCCGGCTGAATACCCACAAAAAGACTGGGATGAAGGGTCGCCCTATCCGCGTCGATTTGACCATCTGTCGTCTGTCCTTGCGCCAGCATCGGTGGGACATACCGGACGGCGAGAATAAACGCGCCCGCCCCAAACGCGCCTTTGAGGAATCTCCGCCGGCTTACATTTTCGATTTGCCTCATGCGATTTTCCCCGCCGCCAACTTTATCGCCTGGCGAATTCGTTGGTAGGTTCCACAGCGGCAGATGTTGCCCGCCATGGCGTCATCGATTTGCTGATCTGTGGGATGAGGTGTGGTTTTCAGGAGCGAAGCCGCCTGCATGATCTGGCCCGACTGGCAATATCCGCACTGCGGAACGTTTAGCTCCATCCAGGCTTGCTGAACCGCATGGAGCCCGTTTGCACCAAGGTCTTCAATGGTGCGAATCTCAACACCCGCTGCCGCGCTTACCGGTGTGATGCACGACCGGATCGCTTCGCCGTTCTTATGAACCGTGCAAGCGCCGCAGAGAGCCATGCCGCAGCCAAACTTTGTCCCCGTCAAGCCCAAGACGTCCCGCACGTACCACAGCATAGGCATGTTGGGATCGCCATCGAACGTGCGATCTATCCCGTTCACCTTCAGCTTCACCATCAGGATCTCCCCTTTCCTTATCAGTGAAGCATTCTACGTGCCACGTCAAATAGAAACGGATTTAAGGTAAAGCCCATCCCACCATTAATTCGGATCAGCTCTAAGTAAGAATGTCCGTGCGACAGTGTCAGCCTTTCGACGCAGCTGTTGAGCGGCGGTCACGAGGGTCCAGCGCGAACGAGCATTTTGTTGCAGAAACATGGCCGCGAAGGATGGCGAGAAACTTGCTTCTATTCGGGAGCGGCCGGCGCTCGACCGGTTTTTCACGGTAATGGGCAGGTCATTGGAGGGAGTCATGAAGGTCGATATTCGGTCTTATTTTTTAATCGCGGCAATAGGTGCAATTGTATTTACAGTTCCGGCTTCAATGGTGATCGCACAAGACACTCACTTTCATAACGCCCCTGCATCGAGCAGTCAATTGAGGAACCCATACGTCGGTCAGCCAACAGCGACCGCAGCCGGTGCACGGCTTTATGCCACGAACTGTGGCTCCTGTCATGGAATTAAAGGGCGCGGAACCGGGAACATCCCTCCACTCTATGAGGGACCGACGCAATCAGCGTCGGACGGTGAAGTGTTCTGGTTCATCACGACCGGCGCCGCCAATAACGGTATGCCGGCTTGGGGCGCTCTACCCGAGCGGCAACGATGGCAGATTGTCACTCACCTGAAGTCGCTCAAGGGCCCGGCGTAAGTTCCACTAGCTACATGCCCCCAAAATCGATGCTCTCTGTCCCTGGATGAGTAACGCGTCGGCCTGCGGACACGCGAGCAGAACTATCTCCCGAGCCATTCAATATTGTTTACGAAGATTTACTTATTGTTACATCGACAGACCAGCTTGGTTGCACCTCAAGTCGATTGGTCGGCATCTACTGAATAGATGTTCAGTTATCTGAGTTTGCGGTTTCATCTCATCAAGGTGAGAACTGCTGCTCAATTTTTCAAAGGAGAATTCGCTCAATGAAGTCAATAAAGTACGCGGCACTTCTATCGATGCTCGCTGCCTTGTGTTCGGTGTCCGCTTTGGCGCGGGACAAAAATCAGCACACGGTAGATTTTCCGAATGCTGTACAAGTCGGTGGCAAGCAACTGGAACCTGGCAACTACAAGGTCGAGTGGCAAGGAACCGGTCCGGAGATACAGGTGAATTTCGTGCGCGATGGAAAGACGGTTGCTACGGTGCCTGGAACACTCAAGACGAATGACGCCAAAGTGTCTCAAGACGACATCATGACCTACACAGCCAACGCCAGCATCCAAACACTCACAGAGATCGACTTCAGCCGTAACAAAGAATCGTTGATCTTTGAACAGGGTGGCATGTAGTTCCCTCCGTTGATTCCGGACGTTGGTCGCGTTTAAGCAAAACGCCCTACTCTGATCAAGGGTAGGGCGTTTTTTATTGTCAATTTGTCCTGCAGGAAGGTCTCAAGCTGTTCTTTGCTGGAATTCCTTGAGACTGAGGCGCGACAGCGCCGCCTTGATCGCATCGGCGCTGCGCTGTAAGCCTTGTTGTTCCCCCGCAGACATTTCGGGCTCGAGCACGCGACGCACGCCTTCCCGGCCAACAACACTTGGCAAGGAAAGCGTCACTCCGAAAGCTGGGTTGTAACAGCCGACAGGAATCACTGCTTCCTCGTCGCGCAATATCATCTCAGTGAGTCGCGCGGAGACCATCCCTATGCCATACTGGCTGGCACCGATACCTTCAATGACCGTGATGTTGGCGTAACGAACCTCACGCTCGATTTCCTCACGAGCTGTTTGCGCCGTTTGGCTCTCCCCAAACAGATCTAATACCTGTTCGCCACCCACTCGCGCCGATGACCACAGGAAAACTTCCGAAGCACCATGCTCACCTAAGACAAGTGCTTCCACGTCTGACGCACTGACGTTAAGGCGCTTCCCGAGGTGAAACCGGAACCGTAGCGTGTCGAGAGATGTGCCGGTGCTCAGCACGCGCTCGTGTCCCAACAAACGAACCACGTCAGCCAGCGCGTCCGGTGGATCGGTTACGACCAGAATCATCGCATCGGGAGCGAAATGGTGGATCTGCGGGACGATGTCCTGAAAGATGCCAGCATTCGCATCGAGCAAGCGGAGCCTTCCGACGGGATCGCTGCGATCGGTTGCGCCTCCACCTTTCTCGTTGACTCCGGCTGTGATCATCACCACCGACGAGCCGGCCAGATCGGAATAGTCACCGTCGCGCAGCGTAATCGGAGGCGACAGGACCGCGCCGTATTGGACGTCCGTCACGACGCCCTTGGCCCGTTTGCGGTCCCGGTTAACCAGCACGACCTCGCGCGCACTTCCGCGCATCACCATCGACAAGAAGCACGCGGAGCCAACCTGGCCCGCTCCAACGATTCCGACTTTCATATCTGTCCTCCTCCTTGATTACTTCAATATGACTTGAATGACAGTGCAATCGCGGCACCAAAACCTCAGGTTATTGAAATGAGGCTGCAACCAGCGAAAAAGGCTATTGCCGTGTCCGGGTGTCAGCCCTTCGACGGTGCTTGTCCCATCTTTCGACATCATCAGCGCAGCCTCTAGCTCGTCCCAGTTGAGTATCGGAGTCTTGGGGGCAGATCGTCAGACGCATTGGTGCCGCATTAACGTAGAAAAGCGACGTGTGTCATCCCTGCTCCCGGATCCATAGGCATGATTCCGGGAACGACCCAGGCCTCCAGCAGGACAATCACGACGACCAAACCCAGTAGGGTGAGCGAATACTTGATCGTATTGCGAAAGATATCGGTTTCCCTGCCAATCAGCCCGGTGGCCGCGCACGCAATAGCGATCGATTGGGGTGAGATCAGTTTGCCGGCGACGCCGCCGAACAGGTTGGCCGAGGTCGTGAGCACAGGGTTGATACCTGTCTGGGTGGCGGTGACTTGTTGCAGCTTGCCAAACAAGGCGGCGGACGATGTGATGGAACCGGTCAAGAACACACCCAACCAGCCGATTGCTGGCGAGAAAACTGGAAACAATTTGCCTGCATAAGAGGCGCACGCCAAGCCCAGCGTGTAAGACATCCCCGAATAATTGGCTAAGTAACCGATGCCGACGACCGCCGCCAGAGTAACCAGCGCAAACACCAATTGGTTACAGGTTGCTCTGAAAACCTTCAGGCCGCGGGATGGGCCGATTCGCAGTATGGCCATCGTGGCGAGGGCACAAATTAACATGGCAGTCCCGGGAGCAGTAAGGAAGTTCCACCGGTAGCTGGCTGGATACATTGTCGGTACGTCCACGATTGGAGCCGTGCGGTAGACGATTCCGTCCAGACCCGGCCAGTGCGGGATGTTCAAGACCCAGTGAAGTTTGTTTTCGACGAACCGGGTGAAAACTGGTGCTCCCCAAAAACTCATAATCGACATGAGCAGCAAGTAAGGAGACCATGCCTTGAAGACCTGCCAACTAGTGTAGAGCGTCTTCGCATTGCCATTGTTGCTGGAATCGAATGAAAACTGCCAAATCTGTTTTGGCTTCCAGAATTTCAGGAAAGCAATGAGGCATACCATCGACACGAATGAGGACATGATAGCGGGCAGCTCGACTCCCAAGTAGCGGGACACTACAAAGCAGGCCGCCGCGTAACTTAAGCCTGCCACCAAGGCTGCCGGCCAAACCTCAATCGTACGTTTGAAGCCAGCGATCGCTATTAATACGAGAAATGGTATGACAAGCGCGAGAATCGCCACGTCAGAGCCGATTGCCCTCGTGATTACCGTACCGTTAATGTTCGTGACTGAAATCATCATGCTGGTCGGCACACCCACCGGCCCGAACGGTGTGGGAGGCGTGTTGGCCACCAGGCATACAACGGCCGCCGTCAGAGGCTTGAACCCCAAACCAATTAGCAAAGCCGCGGCAACGGCGACTGGAGCTCCTTCACCGGATACGCCTTCCAGGAAAGCAGAGAAGCAGAAAGCGATGAGCAGCGCCTGCAGGCGGCGGTCTCCTGAAAGGGAGGAGATAGAGCTTTCGATAATTCCAGACTGCCCCCCTTCCACGGTCAGGTTGTAGAAGAACACTGCAGTAAGGATGATCCAGCCAATCGGCCAAAGTCCACTCACCATTCCTAGTGCGGCTGCGGATACCGCGGCCCGGCCCGGCATTCCGTAAGCAGTAACGGCCACCAGAAGCATTAGAAGCAAGGTTAAGCTTGCGGCGAGGTAGCCTTTCATGCGTTTGTAGGCCAGCGCCCAGAACAGAAAGAAGATGGGAAGAGCTGCCACCATAGCCGTGAGACCGAGGCTATGGCCGACAGCTGAATAGTTATGAAGCCAGGGCATTGTTGAGTCCACAGCTTTCTGACTGCCCATACTCTTGCGGTATGGACGGCGCGATTTCAATCTCGCGTGCCGTAGTGCACACTGCGTGCCAAAGATCGCTGAAGAAAAGCCGCCTGTGTCAAGCATTTCGATTGGCTGCGGTCACTATTCGCCGAGGAATAGTCGGTGAATCGACAGAATCCATTGACAGTTGACACTCCTCATCAATCGCCGGCCCCCTGCCTTTCCTTAGATTCAATGACTTGCGAGATGCCGCTCTCTGTTCAGCTTTGGCATCCGCAGTGCATTTGGCTGAGGCATGTGGAAGTTCGAGGATTAGAGAGGAGGAAACTGAGATGAACAGCAACTACATCTTTCTTTGTGGAGTGATGTGGTGCAAGTTCGGACAACAAGAGGCAGGTAAGGAGTTGCTAAGGGCCGCGAAGTCCGGGGACGCGGACATGAGCGCGCTGGCCTGGGCGATGCTGGCAAAAGGTGCGCGCCGCACGAGGGAGCTCGAAATACAGGCGCAAACTAGTTCTCGCACGATCCTTGAAGCACGCCTTTGTGGATGAGGATCATGCACCATCTATGTTTTCATTTGCAGCAGAAGGAGTGTGAAAGATGAGATACAGGAAATTGGGAAATACCGGACTGATCGTCAGCAGCGTGGCACTGGGCACGATGCAGTTTGGCGGCAAGATGAACATGGGCAACCTCGGTCAGGAAGACACTACGCGCATGGTGAAGCTCGCCTTGGACAGAGGAATTAACTTCATCGACACGGCGGACGTGTACAGCCTGGGGGAGAGCGAAACTCTGGTGGGTAATGCATTGAAGGGGGTGCGGGAAGAGATTGTCCTTGCGACCAAAGTTCGGCTTCCGATGAGCGAGAACTTTAACCGGAGCGGAGCGACCCGCGTGAACATCATGCGCGAAGTGGAGGGTAGTCTCCGGCGGCTGCAGACCGATTACATCGACCTGTACCAAGTGCATGGATGGGACAGCAACACTCCGCTCGAGGAGACGCTGCGGACGCTCGACGATCTTGTGCGCCAGGGAAAGGTTCGCTATATCGGGCTCTCAAACCTCATGGCATGGCAGGCGGCCACTGCGGTAATGCTGCAGCAGCGTATAGGGTTGGAGAAATACGTGACGGCGCAGATGTACTACAGCCTTGTCGGCCGCAGTCTTGAATACGAGTTCCAGTCGTTCGCCGAGTATTACAACATCGGCATCCTGGTCTGGAGCCCGCTTGCCGGCGGGTTTCTTTCAGGCAAGTACAGCCGCACCAACCCTGCGCCTGCCGGCACACGCTTCGCCGAAGCGGGCAATTTCGTCCCCTTCGATAAGGAGATGGGATATCGCGTCGTGGACGTGCTGAAGGAAGTGGCCGCGCGGCATGGCGCGAGTCCGGCCCGCGTTGCGCTTTCGTGGCTGCTCGCAAGGCCGGCGATCAGCAGCGTGATCATCGCAGCCCGCAAGCCCGAGCAATTAGAGGATAATATCGGCGCCGTAGACCTTCAGCTCTCGGAGGACGACGTTCGACTCCTTGACGCGGCCTCTGACCCGGGCGTTCCATATCCGAAGTGGATGGTCCTTCAGCTCGACACTGCGGAAGATCCCCGTTCGAAGATCCTGCATCCCGAGCGTTACGCAGACGGCGGTGCTTGGAAAGATCTCCGCCGGACCGGGTGGTCCGGCTGAGAATCATGAAACGGTGTGGGCGGACGTGGTTTGCCGCGCTGATGTAGCGCGTCGCTGGCTGAGGGAAAATACACCGCCAAGGACACCGACCAACAAGGCACCGACGCCCCAGAGCATGCCACTGAAGTGATTTCCGAGGAGCGCATCGAGTGAAAGGGAGCCGGGGCCGGTGAACGCAAAACTTAACGCTGCGACACCAAGCACTAGCGCGTACTCGTATCCTCCGTTTTGAGCGAAGAAGCCCTGTTTGATGTGGACGGTCAGTGCCACGAGCATCACGCTGCAAATGACCGCGGCCCCAACCGGCGTGAATAACCCGAGCGCCAGAAGCAGACCGCCTCCTGTCTCTGCGAGGCCTGCCATCAGCGCCTGGCGCCGCCCGGGCAGGAACCCGATCGTCTCGAAGAACTGACCGGTGGCGTCTAAGCCCGGTCCACCGAACCAGCCAAATAATTTCTGTGTGCCGTGTGCGGCGAGTGTCAGCCCCGCAGTCAGTCGTAGAAGTAGAAGCCCGATCTCCATATAGCCCATCCTTTTCGACATGAGATGCTTAGATCGTGTGTCGTCTAGTTAGACGATAGATGTCTAGCAAAAGAGCCCGGCCCTTGCGATGCTGGGCCGATGACATTCTCACTGCTTTGAAGACCGGGCCGGGCGATTCCCAACTTCTGCATCTTGTGGATCAGCGTGGTGCGCTTCAAGCCGAGTTTGACGGCTGCGCCTTTAGGCCCGCCGATCACCCACCCCACTCCTTCCAGCGTGTGTTGAATCAGAGTCCGTTCGGAGTCGCGCAACGTTGTTGCACCTGGAGAAATAGTGGCGCGCCGCTCAGGTTCTGTGGTGGGCAGAGGATTGGGAAGCACACCATCGTTTGAAAGGATTACGGCTCGTTCGATCAGGTTCTGCAGTTCGCGGATATTTCCCGGCCACTGGTACGAAATAAGCGCAGACATCGTTTCTGCAGGAATGTGCTCGATTTCCCTCCCCATCCGGCGGCCTAACATCTCGACAAAATGTGTCACCAGGGCTGGAATGTCTTCGCGGCGATCGCGCAATGGTGGCAGCAGGACGGGGAAGACATTCAGACGATAGTAGAGGTCACTGCGAAATTCGCCTCGATTTACCATGTCGGTCAGATCACGGTGGGTGGCGGCAACCAGCCGCACGTCAACTTTGTGAGTCCGAGTGCTGCCCAGGCGCTCGAACTCCTGTTCTTGCAGGACACGCAACAGTTTGGGCTGCAGTGCCGGCGGAATATCTCCTATCTCGTCCAGGAAAAGTGTGCCTTTGTCGGCGAGCTCGAAACGGCCAATCTTTTGCGCGATGGCGCCGGTGAATGCGCCCTTTTCGTGACCAAAAAGCTCACTCTCAAGCAGATCCAGCGGAATGGCAGCGCAATTCAACCGCACGAACGGCCGCCCGCACCTTGAGCTGATGTTGTGGATCGCGTGCGCGATGAGCTCCTTGCCGGTGCCCGTTTCCCCCTGGATCAATACAGTAGAACCGGTCGGCGCGACCCGTTCGACTTGTTCGAGCACGGCTTCCAGAGCAGGACTATTGCCGATGACCTGCTGGAATCTGCGGTCGTAAGAATCTCGATCACTCGTCCGCAATATCTCAGTAGCTGCCACAGAGAACCCCCTTGTGCCACATGCACGCTTCTTATCGGGCTCAACTTATTGCTTAACTCTCCAGAGCCGCTCGGACACTTTCGAGCAGGGCTTCATCGTCGAATGGTTTTGCCATGAACTCCACTGCGCCTGCTCTCAAGGCCTGCATCCGCATTTTTTCGTCGCCGTGTGCCGTGATGAAGATGGTCGGAATCCTGTACTGATCAGCGTTGAGCTTGGCCTGCAATTCCAGACCGGACATTCCCGGCATGCGGATGTCCGCGACCAGACATCCAACCTCGTTCTGTTGGCCAGACTTCAGGAATTCCTCCGCTGACGCAAACGCTTGCGCCGGCAAGCCGACTGATTTCATCAGTCCCTGCAACGCGCTGCGCATCAAATCATCGTCATCAACAATCGCTACCATTTTCCCCTTCTTTCGTACGACCATGGTGCAACCTTAGCTTGCGGTCAACGATTGCGCAATTATGCTTAAGTGGCGGCAGAATCATACTTTGGTATAGTGCCGGATTGGTCCGTGAGAAATTGACAATGTTCGCCGCCGCAGCTCAATTTAAATACAATGTCTTCCTGTTCCGTTGTGCTGAGCGCAGCGAACCGATAAGACCATGACGGTCTGGAAGATTCCGCCTCCCATGCTTCGACAAGTAGTTTGGCGCTACGGGCTCGCCGTCGGCTCCGTTGGGGTCGCGCTGGCGATCGCCTTGCTCTTTGGGAGAGGTTTCGATATCCGCGGCGCACTCTTCCTTACTGCTGTTGCTCTGACGGCCTGGTTTGGTGGGGTGGCCCCGGGTCTTACTGCCTTAGTCCTATCCGTAATGAGCCTGGGCTATTTTTTCCAGCCGCTGGTTCCTTACGTCGAAATCGTGGGGATTCGTGTGCCCTATCGGGTCTTATCTCTGACATTCTTTGCGTCTTTGGCGTTGACGGTCTGCTGGCTTAGCGCCTCGCGACGCAGGGCGGAGGAAGCGCTGCGGGAGAGCGAGCAACGATGGCGGAACCTTACCGAAGCGCTGCCGCAATTGGTGTGGGGTGCTGGGCCGGATGGCGCTTGCGACTACTTCAGCACGCAGTGGACAACCTACACCGGTATATCGGAGAGCGGATTGCTGGGCTGGGCGTGGATGGAGGCGCTGCATCCGGACGATCGCGAGCCTACCCGGCAATTTTGGACAGAATCTGTGGCCGGGCGCCAGCCTTATGACGTGGAATACAGGATTCGCAGGAGCGATGGGACGTACGGTTGGTTCAAGACGCGCGGAACACCCATTCGGGATACCGAAGGAAGGATCGTGAAATGGTTCGGTACGTGCACTGACATCAGCGACCGGAAGCGGGTGGAGCAGGCTCTCAAAGACCAAGACCAAGAACTGCGCCAGGCCCGTGACCTACTCGAGATCAAAGTCATGGAACGGACAAAAGAATTGCGTCGTAGCGAAGCTTATTTAGAGGAAGCGCAGAGACTAAGCAAAACGGGCAGCTGGGCACGGGTCTCCGCCACCGGCGAGATGAGGTACTGGTCGGAAGAATGCTACCGCGTGCTTGGTTTTGAACCGCAGGATGGACTGCCGAGATTCGAGACCTTTTTGCAGCACGTCCATCCCGATGATCAGCGCAAAGTCTGGGAAACAGCCGAGAGAGCAGGCCGCGAGAAGGTGGATTACGAGGTGGATTATCGAATCGTTCATCCCGGCGGCGATGTTAGAGACATCCACACGGTAGGCCATCCGGTTCTCACCGCATCGGGCGATGTCGTGGAGTTCGTTGGTACCGTGATGGACGTCACCGAACGAAGGCAAGCGGAGAAGGAGCGCGAAAGATTACGCCAGGTACAGGCCGATCTGGCGCACATAAACCGGGCGACGACGATGGGGGAATTAACTGCATCGCTGGCCCATGAGATCAACCAGCCGATTGCGGCTGCGGCGACCGATGCCAGGACTTGTTTGCGGTGGCTGACACGCGAGCAACCGGATATGGGAGAGGCTCGTGAATCGGCGGTGCGGATGGTCAACGCGGTAACGCGGGCGGCTGATATTATCAGCCGGCTTCGACAGTTGTTTAAGAAGGGCGCGCCACGAACCAGTTTGGTGGATCTGGGCGAGGTCATCCAAGAGATGGTGGTCTTGTTGCGCAGTGAAGCATCCAGGCATTCGGTTCTAATTCTTAGCGAATTGTCGGAGGACTTACCGCGGGCTGTGGCCGACAGAGTGCAATTGCAGCAAGTTTTGATGAATCTCATGCTCAACGGAATCGAAGCGATGCAGGACACGAAGAGCGGAGGCCAACTAACAATCAGATCCCTGAGGGGCGAAGGTGGTCAATCGCTGATTTCGGTTAGTGACACGGGGAAGGGGCTCCCCCCGGACCAGGCTGATCAGATCTTTAATGCATTCTTCAGCACCAAGGCCCAAGGTACCGGCATGGGACTCTCAATCAGTCGGTCAATTATTGAGTCCCACGGTGGCCGCTTGTGGGCCACATCCAACTCTGGGCGCGGCGCAACTTTTAACTTCACACTTCCCAGCGCAGAGGCGCGGGAATGACCTCGGCCGGAAGGCGCCACGATCCCAGATTCACTCGCGACGGCCCGCCGGATCAAGTTTCGCCGCCATTCTGACCAAGTCTGCCAGTGATTCAGCCTGCATCTTCCGCATCACGTGCCCGCGATGGATCTTCACGGTGATTTCGCTGGTTCCGAGCTGAAACGCTATTTGCTTATTGAGCATGCCTGCGACTACGAGAGCCATAACTTCGCGCTCGCGGGCGGTGAGCGATTCGTAGTGCTTTAGCAACTCGCCGAGTTCGCTCTGATGTTGACGCGCCGCCCGATCGCGATCCAAAGCCTGATGAATCGCATCCAGCAAATCCTGGTCCCGGAACGGCTTGGTCAGGAACTCCACCGCCCCGGATTTCATGGCCCTCACCGTCATCGGAATGTCTCCATGGCCGGTGATGAAGATGATGGGGATCCGGATTCCGGCGTCAGCCAGCTCGCGCTGAAAATCCAGACCGTTGACTCCAGGAAGTCTCACGTCCAGGATCAGGCAACTGGGCCCGTCGGGCCGTTTGCCACGCAAGAACTCCTGAGGCGTTCCGAAGGTCTCGGAGCGCAAGCCAACCGACTTCAACATGCCTTGGATTGAGGCGCGCACCAAGTCGTCGTCATCGACAACAAAAACCGTTGCGGAGGCTGCTGACGTCATTTAGCCGCCTCGATCTTGGTGAGCGAAGCGAGAGCGATTACGTCGGCAAAAAAGTGAACAGCTCCTCGCCATGTGTGCTGGATCACAGCCGGGCCTCGCGCTCGTCGAGCATTTTCTGATCCAAATCCTGCACGGAAGAACATGATAACGCAGTGTCCTCAATACTCAAGAAAAGTCAGGCAGCGAGTTCCAGTGTTGGGAGAGCAGGTTCTAGGGGGAGGAGAAATTCGTAGGTTTTAACACCGACTCGCCAGCTGTTACACAGGCGGGTCAGACCCAAGCATTGACGCGCCTGAGAATTGTCCAAATGCCGACAGTGCTATCGGCCTGTTGACACTCAGGACGGCTAATTTTCTTTCTATCGCCAACCAAACAACCTTAGCTCGCACGGACTTAGCGGCATCGCGACGTTTGGAGAGCGGCATGCAGTTGTTCGACATGACGTAGACGCCGAAAAACTGACCGACTTGAGGATTCCCTCGAAACAGCCTCGGTCGGTGCGGGGAACGGCGCTACGTCAAGAGTCGTAACTTGCTTCAGTAATCGGAGCAGGTGGATGTGAATTCGAAAGGACGGGATGGTAATGGCGAATCAAGAGACGACAAAGTGTGCGCACATACCGTGTCTTTGCAAGGTACCCAGTGGAGAAGAATACTGCGGAGAGGTCTGCCGAGACGCGGGAAGTGAAGACATGGAGATCGCGTGTCAATGCGACCATCCGGCGTGTCCACTGCCGATTCGGCAATTTGCGGCTCGAAGTGTCCCTGACTTCGCCAGCTAATAATCGCAGATCCAGCGGAGCCATAAACCATGATGCGGCGACCCCGCTGCAGGAGGATTGAATTGTGAAGGTTCTAAAAGAGAGTTTATCGCTTTTTCTTTCTTGTTGCCTGGTGTTCGCCAGCATGCCGGGAGTATCGGTCGCGCAAGCTGACCAAGCCGCCGTGCAGACGCCGGTTCAGGCCGCACAGCAGACGCCGGAACAACTGCAGCAACTGGTGGCGCCGATCGCGTTGTATCCAGATGCCTTAGTAGCGCAGATCCTCGCCGCCGCTACCTATCCCGATCAAGTTGTTGAAGCCGACCGGTGGCTGGAGAAACATACTGATCTCAAGGACGAAAAACTTGGCAAAGAAGTCGACAAGCAGCCCTGGGATCCCAGTGTGAAGGCCCTCGTGGAGTTTCCTTCTGTGCTCGCCAACATGGACAAGAATCTTTCATGGACCTCGTCTCTTGGCGATGCTTATGTCAACCAAGAGCAGAACGTGATGAGCGCCGTGCAGGTAATGCGCGACCGTGCGCAGAAGGCCGGCAACTTAAAGAGCACGTCGCGGGAAAACGTGAGCAATCAAGGGCCAAACATCGTCATTGAACCCGCAGACCCTGAGGTTGTTTACGTTCCTGAATACGACCCTTGGCTCGTGTATGGAGAGCCCATAGGAATCTGGCCGGGCTGGTACTGGTATCCGGGACTGTACCTCACGGGGCCAGGGTTCGGATGGGGCCTTGGCTTTGGAATTGGCTTCTTCGGCGGTTTCGGATGGGGGTGGGGACACTGGGGATACGATTGGCATAATCACGGGATCATGTTCAACCACGGCGCCTACATATCCCACAGCCGGGTTTTCGTTAATCGCAACAATTTCAATCGCGCTGGTGGATTCCATGGCGGGGGCTTTGCCGGCGGCCGAGGCTTTGCGTCCTCGGAACGCGGCTTCTCGACGCCACACGCCCAGGCCGGCACTCATTCCGGAGCTTTTAGCGGGTTCGATCATGGGGGAGTAGCAAGAGGTTTCTCCTCCCGTGGGCAGTCGAGCTTTGGCGGAGGCTTCCATGGAGGTGGAGGTTTCCACGGCGGCGGCGGTCGCCGGTAATTCGGTTCAATTACAAAAACGAGATTGATGATATGGAGAAAGAACTCATGCGCACAAACAATAAGACGCTCGAAACAAGTGAAAGAATTGTCGTGAAGTTTGCCTGGGGGTTCGCATCCACCGTCCTTCTTCTGCTGCTGGTGTGCTTGCTGTTGCTGGTGATCGGTTTCGCCGGTGCAGCCTTTGCTCAGGAATCGCCACAACCAAGAACGTTCTCGTCTCCGGTTGAAGCTAGTGACGCTCTCTTTCAGGCTGCCGAAAAGCAAGATGAGCCGGCCCTGGAAGCGATCCTGGGAGCAGGAAAGGAGGTCACCTCGTCACGAGACGACGTCGATGACAAACTGGAGCGCGAGCAGTTTAGTCAAAAGTATCAGGAGATGCACCGTCTGGTCCGAGAGCCCGATGGAAGCACGATGCTATACATCGGCGCCGAAAACTGGCCATTCCCCGTCCCGCTAGTTTCAAAGAATGGCGCATGGTACTTCGATTCCAAGACCGGTGCGCAGGAAATTCTGTTCCGAAGAATTGGGGAGAATGAGGCGGCAGCGATTCAAGTGTGCGAGGAGTTTGCGATCGCAAATAAGGAACAGGACACAAAGCCGGCCAGCTACGATCCGATCACCCAATTCGCTCAAAGCCTCGCATCCAATCCCAACACCGGTGGCTCCTCTCCCTTTCACGGGTACTACTTTCAGATCGTCAACGGAGCGGCCGCGACCAGAAGTTCCGCGGCCGGCGGAGACAATAAGAAGGCCAGCGTGACTTTGGTCGCTTATCCTGTGGAGTACCGGTCGTCTGGGGTCAAGACTTTCATCGTCACCCGGCACGACATTGTTTACGAAAAAGACCTGGGGCCTAATACGACGACGGTGGCGCCAGGCACAAAAGCGCGCAATTCCAGTTGGCGCGCGTCGGAGTAATGTATGGACGACCCGCCTCTTCAACGTAGAAAATAGAGGCTGAGTCCGCGAGTAAGGACGGTTGCAGAAGCGAGCGATACGAGAGGACTTGCCATGACTCCGAACGATGGCCACTCGAACTACTCCCAGATCGATTCTCTCGAGCGGTCGGCGGCGACCGGCGGAATGCTCTCGAACCAGGACTCCGGTGTGAACAGGAGGGAGTTTCTCGGCATGACTGCCGCTTCGTTACTGATGGCCGGAACGCTCACTGCTGAGGAAAAGCCGGATAACAAGAATGGAATTCCTCATCGAACGCTGGGGCGCACCCGCGAAAAGGTTTCAGTGATCGGGCTCGGCGGTTATCACCTGGCTCGACAGAGCGATCCGGAAGAGAGCGTTCGGATTATTCGGACTGGGATCGATGAAGGAATCAATTTTCTCGATAACTGCTGGGACTACAACGACGGTGAGAGCGAAACTCGAATGGGCAGAGCGCTGCGCGATGGCTATCGCCAGAAGGCCTTTCTGATGACCAAGATCGATGGCCGAAATAAGGCAGCAGCCGCGGCCCAACTCGATCAATCGTTGCGGCGGTTGCAAACAGATCGAATTGACTTACTTCAGTTCCATGAAGTGATTCGCGATTCCGATCCGGATCGCATTTTCGCTGAAGGAGGGGCGATGGAGGTCGTCCTCGAAGCCAAGAAAGCGGGTAAGATCCGTTTTATCGGTTTCACAGGCCACAAGAGTCCAGACATTCATCTGAAAATGCTAGGCACCGCCGCGCAGCATGGCTTCACGTTCGATGCCGTTCAGATGCCCCTCAACGTAATGGATGCCCACTTCAACAGTTTCGAAAAGAAAGTGTTGCCAGCCCTGACCAAGGACGGTATCGGAGTTCTCGGCATGAAACCAATGGGTGATCATTTTATTCTCGGGAGCAAGACCGTTACAGCAGTGGAGTGTCTGCACTACTCTATGAGTCTGCCCACTAGTGTTGTCATCACGGGCTGCGATTCGCTTCCGATCCTTCAGCAAGCCCTCCAAGCCGCCCGGACTTTTCAGCCCATGGACTCTTCCCAGGTAGCAGCTCTTCTCGCCAAGACGGCAAAGGCGGCCGAGGCAGGCCAGTTCGAACTCTACAAAACAACTCACCACTTTGATGGCACCTTCGCCAACCCGCAGTGGCTTGGCTGACACCGAACGACTCTGGAACAAACAACAGTTGGGCCGCATCGATGGAATTGCTGGGAACCAATTCAATGAAACGTGCGCGCATCCTGTTTTTCGCCGGCGCGCAGATATTTCTTTCAGCTCTAGGCTGCGCGCAGACTGTTTCGTTACCTGAAGCTTCGCAGGCGCGAGCGACCAGGCACGTCTTGTCCCTGACGCTGCATGCGGTGAACGAAAATGGCCGGGACGCCTTCGCTTTCGACGGTACGGCCATCGCCCCCGTCATCCGCGCTTCCCCGGGAGACATCCTCAAAATCACCTACATCAATGATCTTCCTCCCAGGTCCAGCGAAGCTTGTGCGGTAACTCCGTGCATGAACATGACGAACTTGCATTTTCATGGGCTTGCCGTTTCGCCGGACACTCCGCAGGATGATGTGCTCGGAATGCTCGCCTTGCCTGGCCAGGTCTTGCACTACTCGGTAAAGATTCCACGCGATCATGTCCCCGGTCTGTTTTGGTACCACACTCATCCTCATGGCGAGAGTCACCGGCAAGTGTTAGATGGAATGTCAGGAGCGATTGTCATCGAGGGAATGGAACGCTATGTCTCCGAAGTAGCGCGGCTCCGTGAGCGTGTGATCGTTGTGCGGGGCCGTTCCATTGAGAATGACCCGAATGCGGCCGAATTAAGGCATCAAGTGGAAATCCCAGCCAAGGGATGCGGGGGTGCGGGGTCGGCCACAGAAATCTTTACCGTGAATGGGGCAGTGCGACCGCGAATCGAGATCGCACCTAAAGAGCGACAGTTCTGGCGCATCGTGAACGCCTCCCCGGACCGCTATTTGGACCTGCAGCTGGATGGACAGACTTTCGAAATCGTGGCGCTGGACGGGATGCCGCTCGCTTACCACGTGCCGAATGAGCCAACGCGCGCCGCCGATCACTTAGTGCTGGCGCCTGCGGGACGCCTCGAAGCGATCGTCACCGGCTCACCGTCTGGATCAACTCGTGCGCTACGCACGCTTTGTGTAGATACCGGTCCCGACGGAGATCCTAATCCGGGGATGGTGCTGGCAGATCTATTGCAGTCTCGTTCGGATCGGTCCGGCTCAAATGCATCGCCTAAGAGAACACACACTGTCGACCATCATCCGCCGATCTACAAACCGCTCGACCTTGAACAATGGAAGATGACCGCACCGGACTTCACCGTCACCTTCACAGAAGACAAGAACGGCTTCTACATCAATGGCCGCAAGTTCGTGCCGGATGCAAGTCCGATGACCAGCGCTCTTGTAGGGACGTATCAGCATTGGCGTATTGTTAACGACACAGCTGAACTACATCCTTTCCACATCCACCAGGTCCACTTCCTGGCCTACGCGGAAAACGGTGTTCCGCTCTCGGATACTGCGTGGCTTGATACCGTGAATGTTCCCTATCGCGGCTCCGTTGATGTCATTCTGGACTTCACCGACCCGGTCATCAAAGGCATGTCGGTATTCCATTGTCATCTGCTGAATCACGAGGACAAAGGTATGATGGCTAAGATTCTATTCAAGTAGCGGCAGATTCCACCGCATCGCCTGCCCAGGCCCTCCGAACGGATGTCTAGAACTCAGGCTGAACTGTGTAGAGCCATCCTGATTACCAACGGGACAGAATTGCGTCAGAAAGAAGCGAAGGAAGATCGAACTTAATGTTCCGGAAAGCTGTTACACCGGACTGGATTCATCGCACAGGCGCTGGTAGTATTCGCGTCCTTGCTGAAATCCGCGCGTAAAGGGCTCCTCTACTGCCACCCTGGGATATTGCTGCTGCAGTTCTTCCAGGTCGCTCGTCATCTCGGACGCGATCTGATCAAACTCTTTGCAGCGATTTCTGGCTTGCAGAGCGGCGTCGAAGCCCAACAGGTAGAACTTCTCGCCGTCCCCGAACTGCTGGCCAAACTTAAGATAGTGTTGCACAGCTGTATTGAGATTTGTCTTGTCTTCGTCCACGGAGTCTCCTCTTTAGCTCGGTCGTCCCTTGAGGGAGCGCCCGACGGAAGTTGGGTTCGCAGAACTTGCCATCGCTCATGCAGCAATCTCTGCGACGACCGTTTCGATCTCGGTAACTTCTTCATCTGCGAGGCGAAGGTCGCTGGCTCGCATGACTCCCTCTGCCTGCCGCGCATTGCGGGCTCCGACGATGGCACCGGTCACGGCGGGATTGCCCAGCGTCCAGGCGATTGCCACTTCGCCCACAGCGCGGTTGTGTCGATTCGCCACCGCTCGCAAGCGCTCAACCAGCGCCAGATTCTGAGAGAGATTTGGTTCCGTAAAGTCAGGATTCCGACCACGCCAATCGTCCCCGGGTAGCTTGGCTGCGCGCTCGCGAGTCATAGCGCCAGTCAACAGACCGGAAGCCATAGGGGAATAAACGATGACGCCAATGCCTTCACTCAGGCAGTAGGGAAGGATCTCGTCTTCGACCTCGCGGTGCACCAGCGAATACCGTGGCTGCAGCGAAGTAACCGGCGCTATCACCTGGGCGCGGCGTAGTTGCTGGACGTTGAAGTTGGAGACACCAATCCAACGAACTTTGCCTTCGCGCTTCAGGTCGGCGAGCGTGGACCATCCTTCTTCCAGTTCGGGTGAATCAGGGTCGGGAGGCCAGTGGATTTGATAAAGATCGATTACGTCGACGGAAAGGCGGCGCAGGCTGTCCTCCACTTCGCCGCGGATAGAGCCGGCTTTCAGTATTTTCTGCACCTCGCCCTTGGCATCCCCTCGCAGGCCGCACTTGGTAAAAACGTAAGGTCTGGAGCCGCGCCAACTCTTCAGAGCACGGCCTACCACTTCTTCGGAGTGCCCCAGACCGTAGACGGCCGCCGTGTCGATCCAGTTGACGCCGAGTTCGAGCGCACGGTGAATGGCGGCGATAGATTCGTTGTCGTCTTGCGATCCCCAGGCAAACTCCCAACCGGAGCCTCCAATGGCCCAGGCCCCGTAGCCCACTCGAGTAATGTTCAAATCAGAATTGCCAAGTCTGCGCGTTTCCATCTCACTCTCCTTTCAAACTTCCGGGCGACCGTTCCGCTGGCGAGATCACCCATCATTCTGATCCCTCGTGTATCTCCTTCGGTTCTTCAAACAATGCAAGTGGCGTTCCAAACATTGTTGATTGAAGAATTGCTTCAATTTGTGCTGGCTAACGGGCTTTGTGTGCGTGTCCGCTAAGAATCCACTGCCATGCGAGGCTGACGCCGTCGACCAACCGACGGCGTGTCCACCCGTTGACGTTGGGATAATCGTTTTCGTCCACTTGCGCATCGCGCGAGCGGGACAGGTGTGCCTGGCACAGAGCGGCGTTTGGAGGCCTAGATGCTTATCGGCAAGAGGATAGGTGTTTGCGAACTGGAAGAAACGCACGTTCCCCCGATTGGACTTGGCATGAGGCTGAATCAAGCGAATCGCATTCGAGCAGGGAACATAACTCTCTCCCTGCTGGTCGCCATTTCGATTGCGATGTTGCAGGGTGTCGGCCACGCGCAGATGCCAGTTGCCTCACGAGAACCGACCTTGCCCCCTTCGACTACCGCCAACGATAGGTCCCGTGATAACCAGTTAACATCCGTCCACGAGCCGTCGGATCAGATGGCGACCAGGCCGTGTCGCCTCCAGCTGCAAGACCCGTCTGTCGAACCTCCTGCAAACTCCGCAGAATCCAAGTCGACGATCGGAACCATGGACTACACGCCCTTATCCACGCGCTGCAAGTTCAACCTGTTTGTCAAGCAAACCCATGAGTTCTCCACATTTGTGTCGGCGGCCTTTCAGGCGACGTTGGACCAGGCCGAGGATGAGTGGCCCGAGTATGGGGGAGGAGTGCAAGGTTGGGGGAAGCGTTTCGGGGCGACTCTGGCGGACACCGAATCGCGGAGGTTCATCCAGACTGTTGCTTTATCGACCATCTTGCATCAGGATCCTCGATATTTTCCCTCACACAAAAGAAATCTTGTTTCCCGGTCGTGGTACGCCGCAACCAGGGTTGTGATAACCAGGAACGACCGCGGAGATAACACGTTCAACACATCCGAATTTCTGGGCACTCTGTTTACCAGCTCGCTGCAAAACAGCTACTATCCGAGACGGGAACGCAATTTCAGCGATACCATGAATCGCTTCACCGGTGCACTGAGCTCGGATGCGATTGGAGATCTTCAACACGAATTTATGCCGGACATCAAGCGTCTTTTCCGGAAGCATGCACCGAAGGAAGTCCGGAAGATTGAGGAAAAACTTCCTATCCCCGCCGACGATAAGCCGTAGCGGTACATCCGGATGTGAAAGGTTTTACATCCCATCAAACACACACTTCACGATAAGAACAGTGGCGTCGTCGTTGAACCCAACTCCCTGACAGAAGTCTTCCGCACTCTGAAAGATGTTGTCCATCAGTTCTCTCGCTGACAGTGAAGAATCGCGCCGAATCACAGCCGACAGCCGTTCCGTCCCAAACTCTTCCCCCTGCGAATTCTCTGCCTCGGTAATACCGTCCGTGTACAGAACCAGAAGATCGCCGGCCGCGAGGTCCGCTCGATCGATTTCACACCTTACGTTATCGAACATTCCGAGTGGGAAGCAAGACGAGTTCATGGGAACAATATCACGGGTTTTTGCCCGAAAAAGGAGGGCGGGATTGTGGCCGCAGTTGACATATTGGAGGCACCGACCGAGTGTGTCAATGTCCGCCAGCAGCAATGTGACATAACGGTCTCCGTCAGATACCGAATGGATCCCATTATTCAGGCGATTCACAACCTCCAGCATGTCCCGTTTCTCACTCACCTCGAGTTGAACGGCAGCGGCCGTAGCGGACATCAGAAGTGCTGCAGCAACACCCTTTCCCGCGACATCAGCAATCACGACCTGCATCGTGTGGTCATCGGTGGGTATGTAGTCGTAGTAATCGCCGCCCACACCCCTCACAGGCTGCATCGTCCCGGCAATTTCGAGTCCAGCAATCGATGATCTACGGATAGGAAGAAACAACCCCTGAACCTGGGCCGCCAGTTCAACATCCTGCAGAAGTTGATCGCGCTGCTTGCGTACTGCCTGGTCAAGCAATTCTCTCTGCTTCACATATCTCTGAATGACGTAAACCACGAAGGTGAACCCGATTAAGGCGGTGAGGTTGTGTGTGATTCGAGCCTCCAAGCTTGGATAGGGCGGCCCGAAAAAATCGTGGAGAAAGACACAGGCGCCGATCAGCCCATAACTAATCTGGCTGCGCAAGAACATGGCGCTGATCCCAAGGGGCAAAATGTAGAGATACCCTAACGAGATCGACGTGACGATAAAGTCCGCGTAGGCAACCGCGCTGATCGACCCGAACACCAGCACCATTGGCAGCCATTGGCGGCCGCTCACAGCCCTCTCACCTCGCAAGAGCGATAGCGAATGCAGCGGAACTAGAGTTTCTGGTGGGGCGCCTTCCATCACTCGCGCGAGTTGTCCCCTCGTTAGAATAGCAACACCTACCTTTATCCTTTCGACATCTTGCCCTCCGGGTCAGCTTGCAATGGAGGCGGGGTGAAGGTCTGCGATACTCGCAACTTCCTCCATTCGCCGCAGGACAGCGGAAAAGTCGTCTTCATTGTGCTGCGCCAGTTCCTCGGAATTGACACGAAACGCCGCTTCGGTCACAGGCATGGAGATATGCGTTTCTGCTGCCTCTTTGAGAATCAACTGGAAATCTTTGTTCATCAGGCGAAGTGGAAATTGCGGTGTGTAATCGTTGATCGCCACTCTGGCCAGCTTTCCCAGATGGGCCGGCGCGATCACCGCTGTCTTTGATAACACTTCGAGTAATCTCTGGCGATCGAGGCCGGTCTTTTCCCCAAGTACCACTGCCTCAGCGATGGCCTGCATGCCAATTCCTAACAGCGCGTTGACCACCAACTTCATCGCTGTCCCGGAGCCGGGACCCCCCAGCAGAAAGTATTGCTTTGCTATTGACTGGAATATTGGATCAGCGGCATCGAACAAGTCTTGGTTGCCGCCGGCCAACAAGGTCACAGTACCTTGTTCCGCAGCGGGAGTGCTGCCCGAGATGGCGACATCCAATACCTCGATGCCACTCTGCGAGCCAAGACGATGCAGTTCCCGCGAACTCTCCGGGGAGATCGTGCTCATCTCTAACACAACGGTGCCTGGCCGTGCCCCTGCAAAAACTCCCGCTGTCCCAGCATAAACGCTATGAACCGCTTCATCATTGGTCAGGCACGAAAGAATCACATCGGCGGTGCGCGCGAGTTCAAGAATGTTCTTAGCGGCGAAACCTCGCTTTGCTACGACGGTTTCCGCTTTGGTGGCATTTCTGTCGTATGCAACGAGCCGGTATCCGTGATCAAGCAGACGTTGTGCGATCCGGCTTCCCATGTTCCCCAGGCCGATAAATCCAAGTGTCACCCTATCTTCTGTAAGAAGTTTCATAGGTCTCCTCTTCTCTCCTTCGACTCCTGAATGCATTTCCAGTTCCAAAACTACATCGCCGTATACCGGCGAGGATAAAGTTCCCTTTGACAACAAACACACAAGCACTTTGCGTTAACCGGCGTCTCAGGCGATATTCACGGCCGTCGAGATTGAACTCGGGTCGAGTCGAAATGCCGACGTTTGGTGTCAAGCGGGGGACGAACGGCGAATCGCCGCAGGCCCTTGCGAAATTGCCATGCCGACACATGTTGCTGAAAATGCTCGACTAAATAGCCTTGCGGTCGATTGGACATAGGCTTGCATTTTGATGTAGCGACCGGGAGAGGCAACATGCAAGCGACCGCGGCATACATCGGACACGAGCAGCACCTCGCCGTTCCTTCTCCGGAAAACAGAACCGGTGAACTACAAGAGATTTTCTCGCGTTGTCTTCCGTTGCTCCGTAGAACAGCGTATCGATACCTGGGCAATGAGCCCGACGCAGAGGATGCGGTGCAGGATGCACTCCTCTCTGCTTACAAACACTTGGATCAGTTCAAAGGCCACGCACAAATGTCGACGTGGCTGGTTGCCATCGTCAGCAATTGTGCGCTGATGCAACTACGGAGAAGGCAACGGCGGATCCACGTGTCTCTCGACGAGCAATTCGGAGATGAAGAGGGATATACGCTTTCAGAGCGGCTAGTGCACTTCGGACCGAGTCCCGAAGAAGAGTATCGAAAAGCGGAGCTGCGCGAGCGCCTCTTGCAGTTCGCAGAGGAACTTTCTCCCCCGTTGCGCAGAGCATTTCAATTGCGTGACTTGGATGGTTTCAGTACGAGTGAAGCAGCACAAATTCTAGGGGTAGTGGAGGGCACGGTGAAAGCCCAGGTCGCACGGGCGCGTGCAAAACTCACGCGTCTTGTGCGCCGGGCACTCGGTGCAAAGCCCCGTTCATCTGCGCCCCGCATGTCCTTGCAGGTTGCAGAAGGCAAGTAACTACGGTTGGCGAACCGACAACGCCGCTGATTGAAAAAGCAGGAAAGATTCTATGTGGATTGTTCGACTAGCGCTTCGGCGGCCCTACACGTTTGTGGTCGTGTCGATACTAATCGTAATCATGGGTGGGCTTGCGATCGTTCGCACACCCACCGACATTTTTCCCAACATCGACATTCCCGTGGTGAGCATTATTTGGAACTATAACGGTCTGCTCCCTCAGGACATGAGTGACCGCATCGTGAGCGTTACGGAGCGGTCGCTTACCACTACCGTCGATAACATCGAGCACATTGAATCGCAATCGCTGTATGGAGTAGCCGTAGTTAAGGTTTTCCTCCAGCCTACCGCAAATATTCAGCGGGGCATTGCACAGATCACAGCTATCTCTCAGACTCAACTGAGGCAATTGCCTTCTGGAACGACGCCACCGCTCATTCTCGCCTACAGCGCATCGAGTGTCCCCGTGCTTCAATTGGCGCTTTCGGGGCAAAATCTAGCGGAGCAAGAACTCAACGATTACGGTCTGAATTTCATTCGGACACAGCTCATCACTGTGCCTGGGGCTTCCGTGCCCTATCCCTATGGCGGTAAGCAACGTCAGGTGCAAGTTGATCTCAACACAACTGCTCTGCAGTCGAAGGGTCTGTCGGCACTGGATGTGGTCAACGCGATCAGCCTGCAAAACCTGATCCTGCCCACAGGGACATCTAAGATCGGCTCAAGAGAATATGATGTTTCCATTCCCAACGCGGCCCCGCAGACGATCGCGGATCTGAACCGTATTCCAATCAAAACAATTGGCAGTACGACCATCTATATGAAAGACGTCGCCTGGGTGCGCGATGGCTTCCCCCCGCAGACCAACATCGTACGGGTAAACGGCCAGCGGTCAGTTTTGTTAACGATCCAAAAGGCGGGGGATGCATCGACACTAGACGTGATCGCAGGCATCAAGGCGCTTCTCCCTCAAATTGCGGCTACAGTTCCACCCCAATTGAAAATAACCCCTCTGGCGGATCAGTCGATTTTTGTTCGCGGTGCGATCAGCGGAGTGGTCAGGGAAACGCTGATTGCCGCTTGCCTGACGGCTTTCATGATCCTTACTTTTCTGGGCAGCTGGCGAAGCACCGTGATCATCGCGACCTCGATCCCTCTGGCGATCCTGACCTCGATCATTGCGTTCAGTGCGATCGGGGAAACCATCAACATCATGACGCTCGGGGGGCTCGCTCTGGCGGTTGGCATTCTAGTGGACGATGCCACGGTCGAGGTCGAGAACATCAATAGGAATCGCGAGGCAGAACCAGACAAAGACATGGACGAGGTCGTATTGGATAGTGCTTCGCAAATCGCGACACCCGCCTTCGTGTCCACACTTGCAATTTGTATCGTGTTTGCCCCGATGTTCCTGCTATCCGGTGTGGCTCGTTACCTCTTTGTACCGCTCGCCGAGGCAGTGGTTTTCGCCATGTTGGCTTCTTATCTTCTCTCCCGGACCATCGTTCCTACGATGGCCAAGTACCTCCTGCGCGGAGAGAAACAGGAGGCGGGACATGGCGCCAGCCGCAATCCGCTGGTACACCTTCAGAAACGTTTTGAAGGCGCTTTCGAAAGCTTTCGCCGGAGCTATCGCAGCCTGCTGGAGATTTCTCTCCATCACAGGCGCGCTTTCCTGATCACGTTCTTTGCGTTTTGTCTCAGTTCCCTCGCGATTCTGATTCCCTGGCTGGGCCGCGACTTTTTCCCCGGCGTTGACAGCGGCACTTTCAAGCTTCATATGCGCGCTCCCACGGGAATGCGCATTGAAGAGACCGCCAACCTTTGCGATCTGGTCGAGCGGTCAATCCGGCAGCAGATTCCGGCGACGGAGGTCCAAAGCGTCATAGACAATATTGGGCTGCCTTATAGCGGCATCAATCTTTCTTACAGCAATTCGGCTCCGGTTGGTAACTCGGACGCCGACATTCTAGTGACCCTGTCCGCCAAGCACCATCCTACGGATAACTACATTCACCAGCTTCGTCTGATACTGCCGAAAGAGTTCCCTGGGGTTTCATTTGCTTTCTTGCCGGCGGACATGGTCGGGCAAATTCTGAATTTTGGATTACCCGCACCTGTCGATGTTCAGGTCGTAGGCAATGACTTGGAAGGAAACCGGATCTACGCGGACGAACTGCTCGCGAAAATGAGGTATGTTTCCGGAGCGACGGATCTGCGGATTCAGCAGCCCTTCGACGAGCCATACCTGCAGTACAGGGTGGAACGTACGAAAGCACAACAGCTTGGATTTTCAGCTCAAACGATTGCGCAGAATCTCCTGGTGTCCCTCAGCGGCAGCTTCCAAACTTCACCTACGTTTTGGGTGGATCCAAAGAATCACGTCAGTTATCAGATTGCGACGCAAACGCCGCAATATCGCGCAGACACATTGCAAGGCCTGGAGAATCTTCCGATCACGGGCGCAGACCCAAACGCTCCTCCATCGCTCATGGCGAGCCTTGTATCGATGCGACGAGGCACTGGAATGGCAGTCGTTTCTCATTACAACGTAGCGCCAGTGATTGACATCTTTGGCACCGTTGCGGGACGTGACTTGGGTGGCGTAGCCAGCGATATGAATAAGGTCATTGATGCCACGCGACCCCGATTACCGCGCGGCTCTCAAGTCATCGTCCGCGGACAGGTTCAGACCATGCGCGCCTCCTACATCGGTCTGCTGAGTGGACTGGCTTTCTCGATCGTACTTGTTTATCTGCTGATCGTAGTCAACTTTCAGTCATGGCTCGATCCATTCATCATGATTTCCGCCTTTCCCGCCGCCCTCGCTGGGATTGCATGGATGTTGTTTATAACGCACACGAATCTGAGCGTGCCGGCGCTCATGGGAGCCATCATGTGCATGGGTGTCGCAACCTCGAACAGCATTTTGGTAGTGAGTTTTGCCACGGAGAAAATGGCGGAAGGAATGGATTCCCTTGGAGCCGCAATGGAAGCAGGGTTCACCCGTTTTCGCCCCGTGCTGATGACCGCTTTAGCCATGATCATCGGCATGGTGCCCATGGCGCTCGGACTAGGCGACGGCGGTGAACAAAACGCTCCTTTGGGCCGGGCAGTCATTGGTGGCCTGCTCTTCGCAACGGTTTCAACGTTGTTCTTTGTCCCGGCATTCTTCAGCGTACTGCAAGGGGCTCGCACGCATGCGGGCCAAGAGGGCAAACAATAGTAGCTACCCAAGTTAGGGGAATCAATTATGCTGCCTCAGACTGACGTACAGACAATGGCCGAAAGATCGCCCGCTGCAAATGGGGGCGCAGGACAGCGCACGTACAAACAATGGGTGGTCCTGGCTGTTGCGGCGATCCTGGTCGCCGCACTCTTGATATCCGGCATCTGGTCCCGAGTCAAGGCGCGCGCCGCGCTCGACACGGAGACAACTCAAGCTGCCCTCACGGCGGTGTCGGTGGTTTCGCCGAAACAATCGACTCCCGCTGAGGAAATCATCCTTCCTGGAAACGTACAACCCTACATCAGTTCGCCCATCTATGCTCGGACGAATGGTTATCTGAAGAAGTGGTATTTCGATATCGGCGCGCACGTGAAGCAGGGGGAACTTCTTGCCCTCATCGAGACGCCAGAAGTCGATCAGCAACTCGAGCAAGCCCGCAGCAACCTGTTAACCGCTCAAGCCAATCTCGAGTTGGCTTCTATTACCAAAACGCGGTATCAGGGACTTCTGAAAAGCAACGCTGTAGCACAGCAGGACGTCGACAACGCAGTAGGCACCTACAATGCCAATAACGCCATTGTTGAGGCCGATAAGGCAGCCGTACAGCAGTACTCAGCGCTGGTTTCTTTCGAAAAGGTATACGCACCGTTCGATGGCGTGATCACCGCACGCAATACCGATATCGGCGACCTCATTAATTCCGGTAGCAGTAGCGTTGCGAAGACTGATCTGTTCCACATCGCCCAACCTGGAAGATTGCGCGTTTACGTGAACGTTCCAGAGGAATACTCGCGGGGGATCAAAGTCGGTATGACCGCGGATCTCAGTCTCGCTGAGTTTGCGGATCGCAAATTTCAGGGGAAGCTGGTGCGCACTGCCGATGATATCAACTTGACGACTCGCACTCTGCTCGTAGAAATCGATGTGAACAATCCGACCGGCACGCTACTCACGGGTTCCTATGCAGAGGTCCACCTGGCGGTTCCGACGCAGGCCTCCACCTTCTTGATTCCGGTCAATACTCTGCTATTCCGCACCGAAGGGTTGCGCGTAGCAATTGTGAAAGACGGGAAGGTCGTGCTGACTTCCGTCACTCCTGGGCATGACTTCGGCAACCAGATGGAGATCGTGTCTGGCCTCAAGGCAAACGATCAGGTCATTATTAATCCTCCCGACTCGATTGTTTCAGGCCAGGAAGTTCAAATTGTCCAGGCAACATTGCCAGGGGATACCAAGTGAAACTACCTCGAAAACTGATTTTCACGAACTCAGGGAAAACCGCCGGACGCATTTTGGTAGCGATAGCAGCGCTGCAGTTGACAGGATGCGTGGTCGGCCCAAAGTACCACCCGCCCGCGGCGCCGGCTCCTCCGGCCTATAAAGAAGTAGGGGACTGGAAGCCCGCTCAACCGAGCGACCAGAATCTTGGCGGGACCTGGTGGACGATATTCGAGGATACTCAGCTTGATGCCCTGGAACTGCAGGTCAACGTATCGAATCAGAATCTGAAGGCTGCGGAAGCCCAGTTCCAGCAAGCGCGCGCAGTCCTGCGCTACTATCGCGCCGATTATTATCCGTCCGTGACCGCTGGGCCATCCGCGACTCGAACACGCGTTTCCGCTAACAGTCCCACTAGTTCGGCCTTGCAGGGGGCCACCTATAACGATTTTGTGCTGCCGTTCGACGTATCCTACCAGGCTGACGTCTGGGGACGCGTTCGAAAAACTGTGGAGTCCTACCGTGAACAAGCACAAGCCAGTGCTGCGGACCTGGCGACGGTCAATCTGAGCATGCATGCGGATCTGGCAGTTGATTACTTTCAAGCTCGTAGCCTTGACGCCGAGGAGCAACTCCTGAACTCTACTGTTAAGGATTACGAGCAGGCCTTGGAATTGAATGAGAACCGCTTCCAGGGAGGCATCGCCTCGGAGGTGGACGTGGAGCAGGCGAAGACTCAACTGCAAACGACGCGGGCAGCAGCGATAGATGTGGGCGTGCTGCGCGCGCAGTACGAACACGCTGTTGCGATTCTCATTGGAAAGCCTCCCGCTGAGTTCAGCCTTCCCCCGTTGCCGCTCACGGCACCGCCTCCGCACGTTCCTATTAATTTGCCATCGGAACTGCTGGAGAGACGCCCTGATATCGCGGCTGCGGAGAGGCGAGTGGCATCCGCCAACGCCCAGATCGGAGTTGCAAAGTCAGCCTATTACCCACTGATCAGCTTAGGCGCTTCCGGAGGATTTGAAAGCTCCGCTATCTCGACGCTGATCAACGGTCCGAGCGGCCTGTGGTCTGTTGGATTATCTGCCGTTGGAACAATCTTCGATGCAGGAAGACGTCGTTCTCTTAACGACCAGGCGCGTGCGGCTTATGACTATCAAGTCGCAGCTTATCGGGAGAATGTGCTGACCGGATTCCAACAGGTGGAAGACAATCTTGCGGCTGTAAGGATTCTGGAGGACGAGGCGAAGGTCCAGGATGAAGCAGTCGTGGCCGCGCAGCGTTCGCTCGATCTTTCAATCACGCGCTACAAGGGCGGCGTTACGAGCTACCTCGAGGTGACCACCGCGCAAAGTGCCGCCCTCGGGGATGAAGTTACGGCGGTCAATATCTTAGGAAGGCGGATGGCAAATACGGTGTTGCTGATCCAGGCTCTCGGCGGGGGATGGGACCGCTCAAGCCTGCCAGACCGGCCCGAATGCTGCGGCAAGTTAACAAGCAGTGCAGGTTCAAATTGAAGTTTTGCTTCCCCGTTGAAGTGGCCCACTATTCAGAATTGATGTACCTAGTTGCGCCCATGTTTCATATAACCCGGCAACTGGGTTGGCCTGAGATGCCATGAAGAAAAAGATCGGGTTTGTAGTAGCAATAGCGCTAGTGGGACTGGCGTTGTTGTCCATTCGCTACTATATGGTGGACCTGCCAGTATGGCATTTCTTGGGCGGCGGCAACGGACCCGACCCTGTGACATTGCACCTGCGCGGGGAATTTGTGGAGAGCAATCTAGGCGCGGCGGAAGGGCCGGCCGGATCAGTTACCGTGCGCATGATTGCGCAGCAATTTGTTTTCGTACCTCAGTGCATAGTGGTCCCTGCGGGTGTTCCCATCACGTTTCGAATCACCAGCGCCGATGCGGTGCACAAGCTGAGCTTCCTGGGAACAAACTACGGCCTCGAAGCCGTGCCTAGAGTGGTGACCGAAGCAACCTTTACCTTCGGGAAGGCTGGCGAATTCAATATTCCCTGCCAAGAGTTCTGCGGAGCCGGCCATTATGCGATGAGAGGACATCTGGATGTGGTGCCGCGAGATCAGTTTGCCTCCTTGCTTCCTGGCGAAAGGCGGACTTGTGAGCCACGCTAGTCACCCGGCGCTCCCAGAAATGGGGGCACGATGGCTCGGGACCCTGCTGTATCTGCTTACGATTATCCTCCTAGTTTCAGGAAAGGATTCTTCCGCGCAGAAAGAGGCGCAGAATCCTGAACCTTCGGTTCGCATCCCTTCAAGCGTCGCCTGGACAGGAGAAACTCTTGCGATTATTTCCCGTGGCGATGCTTTTCGCGGACTACTGCTTGCCCGGCGCTGCAATCATTGTCATGGCGAAGAGGGATTCAGTTCCGTTCCCGCCTTCCCCAACCTGGCGGGCGAGGACCGGTTGTCGTTCTGGAAACAGATGCAAGATTTTCGATCCGGGAAGCGTACTTCACCCGTGATGCAAAGCATCGCCGAGGGATTTTCCGCGCTCGACTCGGCCGATTTAGCGGCCTATTACGCCATGCTACCTACGGCCAGTGATGCGCAAGACAACCGGGCGTTTCCGCAGGCCATGCAAGACCCCTCTCGTGCCTCGATGGCCATCCGCCTCATTGTTTTCGGGGACGGACAGCGCGGCATACCACCCTGCCAGTCGTGTCACGGTCCGGTGAGTTATGTGCAGGGATCTCCCCCACTCGCCACCCAGAACGGCAACTATCTGGAGCAGCAGCTCGAGAATTTTTCAAACGGGAATCGGGCCAACGATATCAACGTTCGAATGCGTAGTATCGCGAGACAGCTGGCGGCCGAGGAGAAGACGGCACTTTCAGACTTCTATGGCGCTGGAATGGGGCCGAGAGTGAACTCAAGGTAGCAGCCGCTTCGGGGAATCCCGCCCTTCGCTTCCGCGATAGGACGGGCCACCCATCAGGTTTGTCGAAAGCGCTTCAGTCCCCAGGGCAGAATGACAGCAGCTGTCGATGTTTTCCTGAGCAACCAAATACCGCAGGGGGCACGGGTTCTGCCTATATCCGTCTGACGTCGAAAGGCGAGAGTGCGCCCGCACGTCAGTATTAGACGCTCACTGAACCGTGAGCCGGGCACCGGAAGACTGCCCTCCGCGGTGAAGTTGCTGTGCGGTTCGAGCATCGTGGTCTTCGGCGCAACTGGGTCCGAACCGTAGACGTGGACCTCATAGTTGTCCTGCGCCTTCGCGAGTCTGACGTCGCCAAGAACCAGGACTACGAAAATGAACGCACAATGCTTGGCGATCGCGGCCTCTCTCAAGTGTTGTCCTCCAAACAACAGAGTCTCGAATGCTTGGGATGATTGCATTTGGGCCCTCCCGAAGATTTGCAAGGTTTCCCCAATCTCTACTTCGTCTTAAAAGTGAAATCGGCCGTTCCGGGCTTCGCGGCGGCAACTGTGACTGTCTGCGTCTGGGTGCCGTAGTCTTCCTGCCACGCCGTAACGGTATAGTTTCCGGGTGGCACATTTTCGATCGTGTAGTTGCCGTTACTGTCTGTGGTTGCGTAAGGCCCTTTGACCACAACGAACCAGCCGTGCATCCAGGGATGAATATTGCACTGGACGGGAATCACTTCCGCAGCTTTCCAGCTCTTCTCGATCGGCGGCGCTCCAGGCGGCTGGGAAAGATTCCATGGGATATTCCCGGTCATCGGGTTAGGGTTCGGATGAATGTTGTGCGCCGTCTGATCGCTGGTCGCCACCTTGAAAGTCTGACCCGCGTCGATCGCCAACACATGTGGCGTATACAAGCAATTCTTTTGATCGAATACCGGGACGACGGTTGAAGCTTGCGCGCTGCCGCTCCAGTCGGAGATGTAGAGAACCACATTTTCCAGGCCTCCGCCCTGTCCGACCACCACGTTTTCCAAGTGGACGGGAGAACTCGCGTTGGCCTTGGCACAATAGGGATCTTTCGACATGTCGATGCCCCGCATGTGCGGAGCGGTACCGTCGAACTTGACGGTCCCTGTAATCTTGCCTTCTCCAGCGGCGTTGACTTTTTGTTCCAAGGTCAACGCCGCACAGCAGAGTAGAACAACCGCAGACATTACGACCGCGAGATTGTATCGATTCGTCATAAGCCATCTCTCCTTAAAGAACTAATATGGGATTTACGCATCCGTCGAGGGCATCGGCGTAGGATCCGCCAGCGTTTGAAATAAGCAAGGGGAGTGCCAAGAAATCATGGCTAGCGATTTCTTTGCTAAAGTGTTTCGCCGCGTGCAATTTGCGAGATATGAAGTGGAGAACAGCCACTCTGCAAGAGCTCGTCTAGAGTCGACAAGCTGCCACGGCTGACCAGATATCGACACTACGGTTGCCTACGGACGCATGCAACGGTTGGAGATTGTCAGAGCCCATCAAATTGCCAGAATGACGATTCTAAGTGCGCGCCGCAGCTGAAGCGTGTCGAACGCTGGACGGGGCGTCCATCCGCAGACACTTCTCCTCGATTCTTAATCGACTGAAATTCGGGATGTTTTTAAAGTTCCTTGTATTCAAGAACTTCGCCGAGCGGCGGCGCATCGTGACGTGGCAACGAAGGTGCGAATGCATAGAAGACGTGGTTTGGACGATCGCGCGCAGCCGGCACGAGAGCGATCTGTGACTGCAGGGTCAGAGACCGAATTAGCGCTCTGTCTATGAGCGAGCCACCCGAGGCCGCCAGGGAGACAAGACATGGAACTAGGTGTTTACAGCTTTGGGGACGTCCAACGAGATCTGATTAGCGGCGCCCTCGGATCGACAGCCGAAGCCATGCGCAATCTGCGGGAGGCCATCGCCCTGGCCGATGCCGTGGGGCTCGACTACTTCGGTGTCGGCGAGCACCACACATACGAGATGCCGGCCTCCGCGGGCGCGGTGATTCTTGCGTCCGCCGCGTCAATTACGAAGAGGATCAAACTCGGCAGTGCGGTCACTGTGTTGAGCACGGACGACCCGGTACGGATCTATCAGCAATTCGCCACTCTGGACGCGCTGTCCAACGGTCGTGCCGAGATCACCGCTGGTCGTGGCTCTTCGACCGAATCGTTCCCGCTGTTCGGATACAGCCTTAACGACTACGACGAGCTTTATGCCGAGAAGCTCGACCTCTTGCTGAAGATCAACGAGTCAAACCCGGTAACCTGGCGCGGGAAGCATCGGCCGTCTCTCGAAAACGCCTGGGTGGTTCCACGGCCGGAACGGGGAGAGCTGCCGATCTGGTTGGGCACGGGCGGGAATCCTGATTCTTCGATGCGAGCCGGGTATCTGGGCTTGCCGATTTCCTACGGCATCATCGGCGGCCAGCCCAAGCGCTTCGCGCCGCTGGCGGAACTCTATCGACGCGCGGCCCAAGAATCGGGCGCTCCCGAGGCCAAAGTCAAGATATCGGTGGCGAGCCCCGGCTTCATCGGCGACAACGCCAAGGCTGCGAAAGATCTATGGTCTCGTCATTGGATTGCACTGATGGCGAGCATTGGAGAGGTTCGTGGATTTGCACCGCCCAGCCGAGCCCAGTTCGATCACGATGCAAACCGCGATGGAGCGCTATTCGTGGGTGACCCTGAGGAGATCGCCGAGCGCATCGTCGCGCTGCACAAGCGGCTCGGGCACATGCGGCAGTTCTTCCAGATGGATGTTGGACATCTTCCCCACAAGGAGTTCCTGCACGCCATCGAACTGCTGGGCACCAAGGTCAAGCCGCTCGTCGACGCCGAACTTCCGGTAGCAGACACCTACCAGGAGGCAGTCGATGTACGGTAGTCCGATGCACACCGTTCGCGTTCTCGGGGCCACGCGCGTGGTTACGGCGGACGAACTGGTGGGAGTGAAGTGCAGACGATACCCAGGCTGCGCCGCCTGCGACAACTTGTCAGTAAATCGACACGCCGTCGAAATTTAGACAGGAATTGGCTTTTCCGAACTGTGACTAGTTGCTCTATCCGTTTTGCTCTCAACAGCAATTCCGAAATTCACAGCACCTGGAGGGTGGTAAACCGCGTGCATGCGCTCACATCGGCGATGTTTGACTGCCTTGAGCTATCGAATCGAGCGAAAAGAGGAAATCGTGATTGATCGAATCGTCAGAAAGCTGGCAATCCCTGCGCTGCTCGCGGCGTGTGTCGGCGGAGTAACAATGGCCCGAGCGCAATCGGATGTGCCCATACGCACCCCGCCCATAGGCTCCTCGCTTGCAACAAAGGCGGTGCTCGACGCCCGTTCACCAGGACGTGCTGCCCGTGGCGGCTCGGGAGTCTCGATACAGCCGGACTGGGGCAGCTCGGGGCAGAACAATCACAACACGCGTAGCGCCGCGGCCGAGCACACGATCAACGCTGGCAACGTTGGCAATCTGAAGACCGCATGGATATTCACCACCGCCGGTGATGTCTCGGCAACGGCGACCGTAGTCAACAGGGTCGCCTACTTTCCGGACTGGGGTGGCAAGCTCTGGGCTATCGATACCAAGACCGGCAAGGCCATCTGGTCGCACGATGTCAGCGACTACACCGGAACAGCTGGCTCGGCCTCGCGGACGAGCCCGGAATACTGGAATGGCGAGTTGGTTATCGGCACCGGCAACCTGATGACCCCCAACCTCAGCCCGGCGTTCGAGATCGGCATCAACGCCCGTACCGGTGCGATGCTCTGGCGTACCCAGACCGACGAAAACCAAGCCGCTATCATGACTGGATCAGCAACGATCGACACCGGCATCGTTTACACAGGAGTCTCCTCCAAGACCGAGCACACGACGATTACGCCAACATTCCGCGGCTCCGTGGAGGCGCTGGACGCGCGCACTGGGAAGATCCTGTGGAAGACCTATATGGTGCCCGCTGGTTTCAACGGTGCCGCGGTGTGGAGCAGCCAACCAGTCGTTGACCACAAAACAGGCATGCTGTACGTCACCACCGGCAACAGTTACTCGGTCCCGAATGGGTACTGCGTGAACCCGGGACAAACGAATTGTAAGCGGCTGCCACCCGATGCCTACATTGATAGCGTTGTGGCTCTCCGCTTGACCAGCGGAAAGATCGTATGGGCCCATCACACCCTGACAGCGGACACTTGGACGATGGCCGACCCTAACGCCTCGCCGGACTTCGATTTCGGCGCCGACCCGAATCTCTACACCACGACGATTAAGGGCAAAAGGACCGATGTGCTGGGCGCGGGCCAGAAGAGCGGCATGTACTATGCGCTAGATCCCGCGACCGGCGAGGAGATTTGGGCGACGCAGGCCGGCCCGGGCGGAGTGCTCGGGGGCATCGAGTGGGGCACATCCGCTGACGGCGAACGCATCTACGCAGCTATCACCAACGGCAGCCACAAGACGTACACCTACACCACTTACGATAGGCAGGAGAAGACCACCAGTGGCGGCTTATGGACAGCGCTGGACGCAGCCACCGGAAAGATTCTCTGGCAGACCGCCGATCCGCAGGGTTCCGGATACATCACAGATGGCTTTGTCTCTAGCGCGAATGGCGTGGTTTACGCCGGCTCTTCGGGTGGGAATTTCTATGCAATGGACGCAACGACCGGTCAGATCAAGTGGACCTTCCCCAGCGGCGGAGCCGTATGGTCAGGCGCGGCAATTGTGGACGGCGTCGTTTACTGGGGCAGTGGATACGACACTCGGGAACGCAAACTGCCGTACGACGGCAACAACAACAAGTTCTACGCGTTCTCACTGAACGGACGCTAACCTGTGCGGCGGACACACGGACCGATCATCAGGAGGATGCTAGTCGTGAGCAAAGCCGCAACGTGGAAGGTCACAGCTCTCGCGATCCATTGTTTCGTGACGGCATTCGCCCTCGCGGACGCCGCCCCTGTACCTTCGAGTCCAACGAGCATATTCAGTCCGGCCTCAACCCCCGCGCAATCCATCTATGGGCTGTCTCTTTTCGTACTGGCGATTACGGCAGCAGTGTTTGTCCTCGTATTCGGCTTGCTCGCTTACGCAGTAATCAAATTCAGAGAGCGGGCTCATGACGATAAGCGCGAGCCCCCCCAGGTTTACGGAAGCTCCCAGGTAGAAACAGCTTGGACGGTAATCCCAGTTCTAATTGTCTTAGTTTTGTTCCTGGCGACAGCCCGAGTAATTGCGAACGTTCAGGAAGCCACCAAACCTGATGATGCCCTCGAAGTCGCTGTCATCGGCCATCAGTATTGGTGGGAGTATCGCTACCCCGGCCTCAACGTTGTAACTGCGAATGAACTGCACGTACCGGTAAGTGACCCGACACACCCAAGTCCGACTTTCCTGACGCTGCTTTCCGCGGATACGGATCACAGCTTCTGGGTACCACGTCTTGCAGGGAAGACGGACCTCATACCCAATCATCCGAATAGTATGTGGATCGATCCGCACGAAACCGGTGTTTATGTCGGGCAATGCGCACAATACTGCGGAGTCCAGCATGCCAAGATGCTCCTCCGCGTTTATGTCGAAACGCGTGCGGACTTCGATCGATGGATCGAACATCAACGTCAATCCGCGGCCGCCTCTGACGCTGCGTCTCAAGGAAGAATCGTCTTCGAGACCAGCCCGTGCCTAGTCTGTCACAGAGTGTCAGGCATAGCCGGGAATGGACAGTTCGGACCCGATCTAACGCACCTGATGAGCAGAGATACGATCGCTGCCGGGGCGGCGCTCAACACGCCTGAAAATCTCCGCAAGTGGATTCGAGATCCCAGCTCCATCAAACCTGGAACCACGATGCCCGCCTTTCAGTTAAGTGACCGGCAGATAGATGAACTTACGGCGTACCTCGAGACTCTTCATTAGGTAGGGAGAACGGAGAACGATGTCGAGCGAATCCATAGCGTTATCCGAGACAGTGGCTGCACGCCGTCCGCTGCTGGACAAGGTCTACGGATGGAGGAGCAAACTTTTGTGCGTAGCTATGCTGATCGGCCTGCAATCCACTTCCATGTTCGGTCAGAGCCACGTTTCAGAGCCGGCCGTCAACCTCGGCGACACCAGCTTTCTCGACGGACTAGGAGGACCGGGATTCGTCCTGGAGCAGATTGGGGATGGCGCGCATGACGGAACAATCACTGATTCATCCGGAAAGGCTGTGCCAGACGCGGGTACGGTGAACAGCATCAGCGGTTTGACACATTTTGCATGGCTGAGCCCCAAGAAAGTTCTCGGAGGCTGGTACGGAGTGGAAGTTGTCCTTGCAGCGGCGCATGTGAATGCCGGAGCTCAGGGAGAGGCGGGAGGTTTGGGCCCCACGACGGTATCGCCGTTCATTCTGCAATGGCCCGAACGTCGAGTTTTCGGCATGGCAATCGACCAGCGCGCAGACGTGGATTTCGACCTGCCTACGGGTCAATATTCGCGGACGTCCGACGTTAATATCGGCGACAACACTTTCACCGTTCATCCCTATTACGTGATTACCGCGTTTCCGGCAAAACGGATAGAAACGAGTTGGCGGGTTCACTATCTCTGGAATTCGACAAACAATAGTCCTCCAATAAGCACAGGTGCGCAATCCACTCAGGCCGGCCAGGCCATTCATTTCAACGCAACCCTTGCGTACAACTTCTGGAAAGGCCTATGGATCGGCCCTAACGCCTACTACCTCAAGCAGATTTCCGACGGAAAGATTAACGGTGTGGCGCTTCACAATTCGCCTGAGCAGGTGGGCGCAATAGGGCCCGGAGTGGTTTGGAACAGCGGGAGCTGGTTCTTTTACGCCAACGCGTATCAGGAGTTTGGAGCGGAAAATCGAGCGACGGGTCATAAGTTGGTGCTTCGAATTGAAAAGACCTTTAAGTGGCCGAGCTAGATGAACTCACGTCGTACCTGGAGACTCTTCGTTAGGTAGAGAGAAGGAGAAAGGCTGATGTCGAGCGAATCAATAGCGCTATCCGGGACCGTGGCTGCACGCCGCCCGCTGCTGGGAAGAGTCTACGGATGGTTGTCTACGACCGATCATAAACGGCTCGGCATCCTGTATATCCTGTTTGCCCTCGCTTTCCTCGTGATCGGCGGCATCGAAGCTACGATTATGCGGATCCAGCTTATCCGGCCGCATAACAATTTCGTCTCACCGGAACTCTTCAACAGGATGTTCACGATGCATGGAACCACGATGATTTTCTTCGTGGCTATGCCTCTTGTCTTCGGATTTGCAAATTACATGGTTCCGCTGATGATCGGCGCGCGAGACATGGCTTTCCCCCGTCTGAACGCATTCAGCTTTTGGATGACGGCCTTTGGCGCGTTGGTCCTGTATTCGAGTTTTCTTGGCGGTACCGGATTTCTCGATGGCGGGAATGCTCCCGACGTTGGATGGTTCGCTTACGCGCCCCTGACGTCGCTGATGTTCTCGCCCGGCCATAGCTCGGATTTCTGGACGCTGGGATTGTTGCTTTCCGGCGTTGGCAGCGTCGGAACAGCCATTAACATCGTGACCACCATTTTGACCATGCGGTGCACGGGGATGACGCTTGCGAGAATGCCGCTTTTCGCCTGGCTCAACCTGATCATGGGGTTCATGGTCGTCATGGCCATCAGCACGCTCACCGCAGCGCAGTTGATGCTGCTCATCGACCGTTATCTGGGCGGTCACTTCTTTGACATCGCAGCCGGTGGCTCAGCGGTTCTCTGGATGCACTTCTTCTGGGTGTTTGGGCATCCCGAAGTCTATGTATTGATCCTGCCTGCCTTTGCGATTGCTTCCGAAATCATTCCAGTATTTTCCCGCAGGGTCATCTTTGGTTACCCAGTCATGGTTGGGGCTACCATCGCCATCGGATTCATAGGCATGGCCGTGTGGGCCCACCACATGTTTGCGGTCGGAATGAATTCTGCGGCGAATACCTATTTTGTAATTGCGACGATGGCCATCGCAGTGCCGACTGGAATTAAGATTTTCAACTGGCTGGCGACCATGTGGGGTGGGAAGATTCAGTTCAAAACGCCGATGCTCTTCTGCATCGCATTTCTCTTCCAATTCCTGGTCGCAGGCTTAACCGGTGTCATGTTGGGCTCTGCGCCGTTCGATTGGCAGCTTACCGGTTCGTACTTTGTGGTCGCGCACTTCCACTACGTGATTGTCGGCGGAATTCTCTTTTGCATATTTGGCGCCTTCTATTACTGGTTTCCCAAAATGTCGGGAAGGATGTTGAACGAGAAACTCGGAAAATTGCACTTTTGGCTCCTCGTAGTCGGATTTCATCTCACTTTCGATTTCATGCACATACCAGGCATTCTTGGAATGCCTCGGCGAATCTACACATATGAGCCAGGCCGGGGTTGGGAGACATGGAATCTCATCGTCACCATTGGTGTAGTTTTTCAGGCGGTGGCGATGTTGGTCTTCGCTGCGAACCTAGTATCGTCCTACTTCAGGGGAGAAGAGGCCGGAATCGATCCTTGGGACGCGTGGACCCTGGAATGGTCCACCGACTCACCTCCAGCGGCATACAACTTCGCAACCATACCTGTAGTCAACAGCCGCCGCCCGCTCTGGGACCTCAAGCACCCGGAGGACCCGGACTGGAAGTATGAACCCGCTGGTCCAGTCACGGACGTAAAACCCAAACCCGATCCCACCGTATCGTTGCCTGCAAATACTCTCTGGCCGATCGTCTTTGCGCTCGGCCTCGCACTGGCTTTCGCGGGGTTGGTCACCACAGCGTTTGTTAGCATCCTTGGAGCAATGTTGGTTCTATGTGGTTGTATTGGATGGTTCCGAGACCTTTTCCCGCGCGAGAAGATGGAATCTGTCCCGACACTCATAACTGCTCCTGCCTCTACGGAACGCTCGGCAATAACTAAGACTGATCAGATGACCGGCCACCAGCATCGATCGCGGTTGCCACTTGAGATCCACCCAATATCGGCGGGACTCAAAGGAGGTTTGGCCGGCGGCTTCGTTGATATATGTCTCGCGATGATTTGGGGAGTGTTCAGCCACAATGGCGTTTGGTATGCCGCAAACCTTCTCGCCGGCGGATTCTTTCCTGAGAGAGCGACAATGCCTCAACTCACGGCTTTCCATTGGGACGCGCTCCTGATAGGAATTGCGATCGTCGCGTTCGCGGCGGTGCTGATCGGACTCTTGTATGGCGCCGTTCTGCCCATGTTTCCGCGACATCCGATCTTGCTGGGCGGCGTCGCGGTGCCACTTATTGGGACAGGATTTGTCCACAGTATTCTCGGAGCAACTAATCCGGTGTTGAGTGAAAGAATCGACTGGCTCTGGTTTGTCGTGATTCATATAGCCGCCGGCACGGTGGCCGGATTCGTGGTTTCCCGCACTGAACGTATACGGACATGGCAGCACCTTCCATTCCTGGATCGAGCTGGCATTGAAGAGGATGAGTTGATCGATAGGTCTGGGGGGTCCAATGCCTGAGACTTCCTGGTTGCGACGCAAAACAATCCTGTTTGCTGGCATCGTGATGATGTTCCTGGGGGGCTGCTCACAAGAACATTCACACTGGCAGGTGACGGGGTTCACGCAAGCTGACGTTAAGCATGGTGAGTACGAAGCCAAAATCTTTGCCTGCCAAGACTGCCACACAGTTCGCCAAGCTGACGATCCTCATCTCGACCAACATCTGATTCTCGCCGGTGGCGTACCCATGCCCGGGCTGGAGGGAAGCTTCACTTACTCTGCAAACGTCACGATTTCAAGCCAGTATCCAGCGCAGGTCCTCGACGATACCATCCGGGGGCGCTTGATGTACAAGTTCAGGATGCCAACTGACCTCTTTAACGGCATGTCTGCCGACGATATGCGGGATCTCGTCGCATACCTCAAGACCCTCCGGCCCATCCTGCATCGCCCGTTACCCGACGACAAACTTCCTCCAAGATTCGTCATGCCCGCGCCAAACCCGCGCGAACCCGTTCCGGAGCACGAACCGCCTGTCGGAACAATCGAACGGGGCAGGTACTTGTCGACAATGTGTAGCTGCCAGGAATGTCACTCGCCGCGGACCTCGGGCGGCGGTTATGTCCCAGGGCAGTTGTATCAGGGAGGAGGGTTGCAATGGCCATTGCCTGACGGGCACTTGCTGATTGCCCCGAATATCACGCCAGACCGGGAAACTGGAATCGGCGCGTGGTCTGATGACGAAATCATTCGAGCGATTCGGACTGGCGTTGCACGGGATGGCAGACAACTTAGTCCCTTGATGCCATATCTGACGGCTTATCACGATATGACTGATCAAGATGCCAAAGATATTGTGCGGTTTTTGCGTTCCGTCGAACCAGCAAAAAGATCCTGGCCATCTAGCCAATAACATCGGGAGAGACGATGACGAATACTGCGGACAAGGTGATTAACAACGCGACCACCCCATGGAAGTTTCCCGACCGCGGACGAGTCGGGATGTTCGGGCTGATCGCGGCAGAGTCGGCGATCTTCACGATCTTCGTTGTCGCATACCTCTTCTATTTAGGAAAGAGTCTGACGGGACCCACGCCGAAAGGAGTTCTGGACGCACCGGTCTTTTACACCATTTGTTTGCTTTCCAGCAGCCTAACTATCCACCTGGCTGTCAGGCGGCTCCGACAGGGCAACAACTGTGCTTTCGCAATCTGCTGGTTGGCGACAATTGCGCTGGGGGGAGCATTTCTCTGGGGCACCGCTAGCGAGTGGCATCGCTTGATTTATGAGAAGGGCCTGACGATCCATACGAACTTGTTTGGAACAACCTACTTTTCGCTGGTTGGACTGCATGGTTTTCACGTGACAGTAGGCCTGATTCTTCTATCGGTAGTCATGGTCCTCGCGCTTCTGGGTTTCGTTAAGCAGCAACACGTGGAGCGATTGGATGTGTTGTCTCTTTATTGGCATTTCGTCGATACGGTGTGGGTCGTCGTATTCACTGTGGTGTACATCATCGGGCGCTGAGTACTGGTCGAAGGCAGTCGAAAGGCATTTCAGATGTCCCCTGCGATGCACGGCGGCACAACATCATGGTCCATCTTTACCGTTGTCGCTCTCGTCGTGATTGCGGTGATTTATTTGCGAGGCTGGTATCGCCTAAGAAAGGTTCGTGGGAGGGATGCAAGTGTATGGTGTGCTTCGGCTTTTCTAGGCGGGGAACTGTTATTGGCCGCAGCTGTTGCTTCACCTCTTGCGCGTTTGGATCATCACTGGCTCACTGCCCATATGGCGCAGCATCTGGTGTTGATGACACTCGCTGCTCCATTGATTCTGTTGGGACAGCCAGCCCTCATGTTCCGGAACAGTCTGCCCGAGCACGTTGATGCCACCGCGCTGCATTCTTTACTACGGTGCAAACCGATCCATGAAGGTGGCCGCGTTCTGGCCAATCCGGTTTTTTGCTGGCTCGCGGGTACCGTCTGCGTGATCATATGGCACGTTCCCGGCGCCTTCGATCTGTGCCTCCAATCCAAAGTTTGGCATGACTTCGAGCAGGGAAGCTTTTTCGTTGCTGGGCTTCTTTTTTGGTGGCCTGTCGTCCAACCATGGCCAAGTGTGGCGAGGTGGCATCGGTGGTTTATTCCCCTGTATTTGTTCCTCGCCACAATCCCGTGCGATGCGCTCTCCGCATTTCTCACTTTTTGCGGCCGCGTTGTCTATCCCGCATACGCATCTAGGCCTCGGCTCCTCAACGTCTCAGCGCTCAGGGACCAGGAACTCGCCGGCGCCATGATGTGGGTTTGGGTGACCTTCGCCTATCTCATTCCTGCTGTCGTAATCACTATGCAGATACTCTCTCCATCTAATACTGCCAGGCAACGATCAGTGAGATCCGGGTGTCCAGCAGCTGCAGTGCCTTTTCTAAATGGTGCAGAGGCGGAGGAACTCTACAATATGGAAACCGAATCCCTCCTTTTGGATACCTGTCCGCCCGGCGACCGCTAAAGCGGCCCCCCATGATCAATACTAAGCCAACTCCGGATCACTCGTAACGCAAACAGGGAATCTGTCAAGGAACCATCTGTATTCGGAATTCGACGAAGCGATTTTCAAACAGAGATCTGGCTCCATTTATGAGCCACGAACTGCTTCTATCCTTTACCAAAACCGCTCTTAGTAGCCATCCGTGTCGCATGGTGACTGTCGGTCAGTCAAGGGCGCTCGCTTCAAGCTCACATGAGACACATCTGTATGCCAGCTGTGTGTTCCAACATAGGTTGATATCTAACTTCGAACAGAGCTAGCGTCTGCCTGTGCTGACGATTCGTGCCATGACCGGCGGTGAAGGCTACGCACAGCGCCATCTCCAACAGAGCGACTACTACGACCAGAATCGGACTGTCGAAGGCAAGTGGCACGGACGCGGCGCTGAACTGCTGGGTCTGAAAGGAGAGGTTACCTCCGAGGATTTCGAGGCAGTGCGTCAGGGCCTCGACCCACAAACGGGAGAATTCCTCCGGCAACGTCACGGCGCAGATCGCATTGGCAGCAATGGCGAGGAGCAAAGTAAGGCGCGTTCTCTTTATGACATGACATTTTCGGCGCCGAAGTCAGTCTCTGTGATGGCCATTGTTGGCTGTGATGAGAGACTGGTCGCCGCGCACGGAACCGCCGTGCGCGAGGCATTGGAAGAAGCGGAGAAATACTCGGCCACCAGGGTTCGCCTCGCCGGCTTAAGCGAAAATCGAGCCACCGGAAACTGGATCGTGGCTTCATACACTCACGACGCGAGTCGTCAGCTAGATCCTCAGCTCCACACTCATGCCGTCGCTGCCAATCTGACCTACGATGGGACTGAAGGACGTTGGAAGGCGCTGCAAGCTTCCGGTCTGTACGAGCGTCGCAGCTACCTGACCGAGGTCTATCGCAATGCCCTGGCTCGCGAAGTACGCGCCCTTGGCTACGAGATTGAAAATTGTCACGATGTTCGTGGTCGTGACAGGGGATTCGAGATCGCAGGATTCTCCCAGGACCTTTTGGACAAGTACAGTCAACGCAGTGCCCAGCGTGATGCGGCCATTCAGGAATTCACTCGTGAGCGCGGGCGCGTGCCCACAGACAACGAGGTTGCCGTACTCGTCCGGGAGACGCGGGCTGACAAGCTTCAGGAAATATCGACCGAGCGAGTCCGTAACCTTCAGCAAGAACGAATGACCCCGGATGAGAGGCAAGCGCTTCGGGATAGCTTGAACGAGGCTCAGACAAAATCCCATTCGCCTCAAATCAATCGCGGTGTGCATGAGGCTTCGCTTACGTACTCCCAGGAGCACATCTTCGAGCGTCTCTCAGTTGCCAGGGAACATGAGGTTCTAACCGAAGCTCTTCGTCACGGGCGCGGCAACGTCGAACTCAGTGACCTTCAGGGCTCTCTCTTCCTTGAACGTTCGAAAGGGGTTCTCATCTCCTCCGGCGATGAAATTGCGACACACGCGAGCCTCCGGCGTGAGCGTGACATGATCGCGGTCGTTAACCGCGGAGTGGATCGCTACGACCACCTCGGCAAGGGGCGTGACTTTGAGCTTTCGGGCCACCTCCGTCCCGAACAGAAGCGCGCCGTCGAAGCTGTACTCGACTCTCGCCATCTGGCGGTCAATGTTCAAGGCGCTGCCGGTACTGGTAAGACGGCGACACTGCGTGAAATTGACCGTGGCCTCAGAGAGGCCGGACACGAAGTTCTCGCGGTGGCTCCCACCCGAAGTGCGGTGGACGAATTGGAAAAAGTTGGCTTCCGTGACGCGATGACTGTCTCCCGACTTCTGGAGGCTCAGGAACCACAGGGCGCGCTGCGCGGGAGGGTTTTGATCGTTGATGAAGCAGGAATGGTTTCGGGCCGGCAAATGCAAAGCTTGCTGCACCTCGCCGAGGATCAGGGAGCCAGAATTGTCTTTTCCGGTGACACCCGACAAATTACCAGCGTAGAGGCCTCGGATGCTTTGCGTATCTTGGAACGGGAGTCTGGGCTGAAGAGTGTTTCCCTTACTGAAGTACAGCGGCAGACGAACTCTGTCTATCGCGAGGCCGTAAAGACCATGAGGCATTCACCGGAGGAAGGGTTCGCACAACTGGAAAAGCTCGGTGCCATTCGCGAGGTACCGTCTTCGACCGAGGTCAGATAGTGGCGGAGTTGCATCGCGAGTTCCGAGCCGAAGGGCGCGATACGCTTGTAGTTGCCGGCACTCATGCTGAGATTTCCCAACTCACCGACGCGATTCGCCAAGATCGGAAAGAACGCGGCGAACTGGGAGTCGGCCATTCTTTTGACCGGCACGTATCGCTCCAGTGGACAACAGCCCAGAAGCAGGAACTGTCCAACTACCAAGAGGGGCAGATTCTGCAGTTTCACAGAGACACAAAACTAGCAAAACGCCATGAGTCTCTGGAAGTCGTGCGTGTTGAGCCTGAATCTCTGGTTGCGCGAAGAGAAACCGGTGAAGAGGTGAACATTTCGCCGAAACAAACGCGCGCATTTTCCGTTTATGAGCGTCAGGCCATTGAGGTTGCCCCTGGCGACAGCCTCATGCTGACAGCAAACCGTCGAGGGCCGGAACTCCGGGCGACCAACGGAGAGCTGGTCAAAGTGAGTTCCCTAGACGGTGGTGCCATTCGCCTCGAAGACGGAAGAACGCTTCCTGCGAACTATCACGAATTCACACACGGTTATGCGGTCACCGCCCATCGAAGTCAGGGCAAGACGGTAGACACCGTCATCATCTCGGCAGACGCTATGAAAAAAGAGCTGTTCTATGTTGCGGCGAGCCGCGGCCGGAGCGAGATCGCTGTTGTCACCAGCGACCGCGAGCAACTTCGTGAATCCGTCGGCGTATCCACGATGCGGCAGTCTGCGATTGAATTGGCTCGAAAACAGCTATCCGCATACGATGGCGAAAAGGGCCACCGTGTTGATGTGATGACTGGGGTGAACAGGCAAGCTGGCCAGCAGATCCGACAGCAGCATTCTTCCGTTCCAACTCACACACCGGAACCGGAAAAGACTCCCCATGTCGGCGTGGAACATGACCTCGGTGGCCCCGGTCTTGGTCTCGGGCTTTGAGGTCTCGCGGAGAGCCACACCTGCACATTCCCCACATGGCGGACGAGTGGGCCGGGCGTAAGGCTTGTGTCAAGGCCGCGTCTTGTGCGCCGCGAAGCGGTCGTGAGCCTTGACACGAGCTGCCCCCCGGCTATGCTGCTCCGATGTGGGAGTCTGATCAGATAAACGTGCGTTCAGAACTTGTATAACGAATTGCAGTTGTTCCTTCGTTTCCCAGTCCAAGACAATTGTGCGCTGCGTTCGGCTGGGTTCGAAATATTTTCGATATCTTTTTCCTTCCGCAGGTTCCTTTTATATATAGAGGGGAAAATCTCGGGCGAATCAATGGAACCGCCTCGTTAAAGAGGCGGGCGGTTGAGTGCAGCTATTACCCTGTTCCCGTGAATTCCCCAAACGTACCTAAAAGCACTTCTAGGCGCTTTAGGCACTTTAAGCAGTTGTTGAGAAGTTCTTTCGAAGTCAAAAAGAAAAAAGATTCTATGAAGGGAAGCAACAAATGCGTCTTGTACGGTTTCTATACGAATAATGTTCTCGTCCGCCCATGACGCGAAGACTAACGCCAGCCGAGTAGAGAATGGGTTCGAAATCTGTCGGACGAAGTCGGACGCCAAAGCCGACCTTCAGACGACGCGGTGATTTCAGCCCGGTCTCGACTCTCGCTGCAGGAGGATTTATGAGCGAGATGCACGAAGCAACATCAATCAGCCAGCCGTTCCCTCATTTCGAGAGGTTAGTAGATTCGCGCGAGGCGGCAGCCTTGCTGCAGATCCACCCGAAAACACTTCAACGACTCGCCCGTAAGGGGGAGATACGCGCCATGCGGATCGGAAAATTGTGGCGCTTTCGCACATCCGATCTCGACGCGTGGGTGCATTTGAGGTTAAAGTTAGCCAGCTATCCGTACCGTCCCTAACCACGGAGGATCGTGATGAGACGGACGAGATTTCAGCAAGGCAGCCTTCAGATTGTGAAGCGTGCCCGCGGCCGGAATGCATGGGAGTATCGGTGGTACGAACTCCAGGCAGACGGCTCTCGCAAGCGACGCTGTCTGATCCTTGGTTCGGTCGAACAATATCCGAACGAGGCGTCGGCGCAAAAGGCCGTCGCTGCACTTCGGGCAGACATCAACGCTGAGAATCCGCGCACTAGCTTGACCCCGATCAGTGTTCAAACGCTTATCGAACACTACCGGGAAAAGGAACTAGGCGCGAATTGCAGCAAAACACGGAAGACGCAGGTCACCTATGAGGGCTATTTCAACAAGTGGATTCTGCCTCGTTGGGGAAGCTATCGCGTCACCGAGGTCAAGGCAGTCGCGGTCGAGCAGTGGCTCCGGTCGCTCAAGTATGCGAATGGAAGCAAAGCCAAAGCTCGAAACATCATGAGTACCGTTTTCAATCACGCTGTCA
>Ga0209010_1000055_pt1 | contig 46440 bp, 51 predicted proteins | sample BlaSpr_A8_OM1_O3_FD_187985 | JGI IMG/M metagenome (GOLD analysis project Ga0209010, IMG submission 187985) | Forest soil microbial communities from Thunder Bay, Ontario, Canada - Black Spruce, Ontario site 2_A8_OM1_O3 (SPAdes) (version 2) | ecosystem: Environmental > Terrestrial > Soil > Boreal...
GTGGATCGCGTTGACGCGCCCGACGATTCCACGGTCGTGTTTCATCTCAAAGAACCATTCGCCACTCTGTTGTGGAATGTTTCGGACGGTGCCATTGGAATTGTCCCCGATGGCAGTCGCGAGGAGATGAGCCGCGAGCCAATTGGCTCCGGGCCATTCCGTTTCGTCAGCGCCGAACCGGACAAGGAAGTCGTCATCGAACGCAACGACGGTTACTGGGGCGAGAAGGCGCGGCTGAAACGCGTGCGATTCGCGGTCATTCCCGATGCCACGACTCGCGCCCTGGAATTGCGCAAGGGCAGCGCTGACGTCGCGGTCACGTCGCTAACCGGAGACATGGTGCTGGCCCTCGAACGCGAGTCCAATCTGGAAGTCCTGCACGCTCCGGGGACAGTGCTGCAGTATCTGGCATTCAATACTCGCGATCCGATCCTGAAAGATATGCGGGTACGGCAGGCCTTGGCATATGCCATCGACCGAACGCCGATGATTCACTATCTGATGCGCGATTTCGCGCGACCGGCCTACAGCCTGCTTCCTCCCGAGAGTTGGGCATACAACGGTGACGTACCGCACTTCGATTACAATCCTGATCGGGCGCGGCAGTTGCTTGAGCAAGCCGGGTATCCCGCGGTGAATGGTGTGCGCTTTCGTCTCACGCTGAAGACCTCAACCGACGAGAATGCCCGTTTGGTGGCTGCCGTGCTGCAGCAGCAACTGCGCGACGTTGGCATTTCGTTGGACATTCGTACTTTCGAGTTTGCTACTTTCTTTTCCGATATTACACGCGGCGCTTACCAGGTGCACTCTTTGCGTTGGGTCGGAGGAAATGAAGATCCCGACATCTTTGAGTACGTATTTCACTCCGCCAAATTTTCGCCGCATGGGGCCAATCGAACTTACTATGCCAACCCGCGCGTGGATGCGCTAATCGACCAGGCGCGCGGTGAACGCGATCAGAACGCGCGCAAGCAGATCTATGCGGAGATCCAGCAAATCCTCGCCGAAGATTTGCCTTACGTCGACCTGTGGTACTTCGAAAACGTGATGGTACACACGAAGCGAGTTCGAGGTTTAACGCTGAATCCCCCGGGCAACTACGGCTTTCTGAAAACAGCAGAGTTAATTCCGTGACTGTATGGGTAAGGGATGTCTCGCCCCTCCGGAGATGGCTTCGTATCGCGTGGTAACATCGAAATTTCAACTTGATATTCGATTTCCCTTAACAGCCGGCTGGGATGTCGGCGAAGAACAATCATGCGCATTCTTTTTATTGGTGACATTTTCGGCAGGCCTGGGCGAAACATCGTCAAGGAGCGGCTTTCTTCTCTGGTGAAAGAACACTCCATCGATCTCGTGCTCGCCAACGGAGAAAATGCTGCTGCCGGTTTCGGCATCACGCCTCCGTTGGCCGAAGATCTCTTCGAGATGGGAATCGATGTTCTCACCACCGGCAATCACATCTGGGACAAGCGGGAGATCATCGACTACTTCAACGCCGCCGACGGGAATCCGCACAGCCCGGCTCGCCGTGTCTTGCGTCCCGCCAACTACCCGCCCGGAATGCCCGGCTGGGGCGTGTATGGAGGTCGCAAAGGCGATGTTCCGTACGCGGTCATCAATTTGCAGGGCCGCGTTTTCATGGCTTCGAATGACGATCCTTTTCGCGTGGCTGACCAATTATTAAAGGAGATCAAAGCTAAGGTCATCTTTGTCGATATCCACGCCGAAGCCACCTCGGAAAAAATTTCTCTGGGCTGGTACCTCGATGGACGAGTGACAGTCGTTGTCGGCACCCACACTCACGTTCCCACTGCCGATGAACGCGTGCTGCCAGGCGGAACGGCGTACATCACCGACGTCGGCATGACGGGGCCGTACGACAGCGTGATTGGGGTGAAGAAGGAATTGATTGTCGGAAAGTTTCTCAGCAATATGCCAACCCGATTCGAAGCTGCGACGGGAGATGTCAGACTGTGCGCGGTCGTAGTCGATTGTGACGAGCGAACCGGCGGAGCCAGACAAATCACCCGGGTGATGGTGAGATAGTGAAACCGGCTTCAGGCTTTAGGCTTCAGGAACTGCACACAAATCATGAACGAATTTCAACTTCGCACTCAAGTAACAAAACCAAACGGCTTCGACTGGATGGGGGCCGATGCTTATCTTTTCGACATTGACGGCACGCTCCTCGTCAGCCGCGACGGCGTCCATCGCAATGCTCTGCATCGGGCGATGCGCGAGGCATACGCCGTTGATACCACCATCGAGGGGATTGCCTATCACGGCAAAACCGACCTGGGGATTTTACGTGCAGCTCTGGAGCGCGCTGGGGTCTCGTCTGACCGATTCGAAGCGAACCTTCCGGCAGCGTTGGAAGTTGTCTGCCGAGATGTTTCGGCCAATGCTGGCTGCATCAAACCAACAGTCTGCTCCGCAATTCCTGAGGTGCTCGCCGAATTGAAATCCGCCGGCAAATTGCTCGGCTTGGCATCGGGAAATCTCGAGGCGGTCGGCTGGCTCAAGATCGAAGCGGCTGGCCTGCGCGATTTTTTCAGCTTTGGCTGCTTCAGCGACCGCAACGAAAGCCGGGCGGACATTTTCCGCCAAGCCGTGCAGGAAACGCAATGTAGGCTGGGCGAGTCTGCTCGGGTTTGTTTCATCGGTGACACGCCCGAAGATATCAAAGCGGCGCGTCTCGCAAACTCCAAAATCGTCGCAGTATGCACCGGGATTTTCGGAGCCGAAGAACTGGCCCGCCATGAACCCGATGTTTGCGTGGCTTCATGCGCCGACCTGTTAGTCAGAATGGCGCGAAAGTAAGCTTACGTTTCCAAAGCTTTTTTCAGCTTCCTGCGATTCGTGGCCGGCAAATATCGTAACGCCGCCCGGGCCAGTGCCAGATATACATCTCTCGCCTGAGGAACCTTTCTCAAGACCTGCAGATGTTTGCGCACGGTTTCCGCGTCGCCGCGGACGAACGGACCGCTGAAGGCCCCGGCCGGCCCGAGCGCCTCATAGTTCGCAATAGTTTGTCGTATGATCGGAAGCATCTTCTTCCGGGCTTCGACTGCCGACAGTCCAGCCGCGCGCGCCATTTGTTCTCCGGTGACCAGCGTCGCCACGAGCAATGGCGAAGTAAACGCTCCCCACGCGTGGTAAGCGGACTTGTGCTGCTTGCGGATTGGGAATGCTTCTCCGCCGAAATCCCGCACGATCCGCCGCGCCATGCGAACTGCTGCAGCATCGCCTTCGACTGCAAACGGTACTCCTTTGAGCGAAGGAACCGATCGGCTCGCGAACGTCATCAGGGGATGGACCGAAGCCACCGCGGCTCCCTGCTGGCGCAAAGCCTTCAGTTCGTCGCTCGCCAACGCACCGCTGGAATGGAAAACAGTTTTTTTCTTCCAGACAACAGCCGACGCAAGTTGACGCGACGACGACGCGATCTCACGATCGGGCACACCGAACCAGACGAGATCGGTATGCAGCCGCGCACCGTCACTCGTAGAAGCGCGAGCACCGACTTTCCGAGCCAGCTGACGAGCTTTCCTTTTTGATGCGGCTGTGTTGCGGGAAATGATTTCGGAGATGCTGTATCCCGCGCGCCGTAGCTCCTGCGCCAGCGCTCTGCCCAATCTTCCCGGACCGACTATCGCAATGGTTGGCTTGGCCATCGCGGGCAGCATAGCAGGCCGACTCCGCCAGCAGCAAAATTCGCGCTTGATCAACCCGGTATAACGCTTGTCGCTTATATTGTTGGTATGCCGAAATCATCCCACGCCAAAACCAAAGCTCGTGTGCTTTCTTCCGTCGAGGCTTACCGCGGCCCGGCTTTTTGGGTCACGACTGATCAGGTGCTGGAACCTAGCGGCGTCCGCGGCCGTCGCGACATTGTGCGCCACACTGGCTCAGTGGTCATTCTTGCTGTCGATGAAACCCGTTCCGAGCCTCGCGTGGTGCTGGTGCGTCAGTATCGCCACGCCGCTCAGCAATATCTCTGGGAACTCTGCGCTGGCCGAATGGACAAGGGCGAAAACGAGTTGACCGCGGCCAAACGCGAACTGCTCGAAGAAACTGGCTTTACTGCCGCGCACTGGAAACGGATCCTGAAGTTCTATGCGAGCCCGGGCTTCGTGGCCGAAACTATGTCGATTTATCTGGCGACGCGTCTGACTGCAGGCACGGCGCAGCCCGAGGAAGACGAAGTCATAGAGATCAAGTTCTTCCCGCTTAGCGCCGCCGTCCGCATGGTGATGACCGGACGCATTCACGATGGCAAGACCATCTCGGGCATACTTTGGTTGAGTCAAAAATGGGGTGCACGTAAGGCTCGAAAATAGCTGGTCCTTATGATTCCCTTCAGCGATTCGTTCCTCTTGACAGCCTCTTCGAGTAGCCGGAGAATGGCAGAAAATCGGCGGCACGGGTTGGACCAGGAAAGTTCGTGCCCCAGGGGGCGTAAGTGGAACGCTTGAAAGGTACGGTGAAGTGGTTCAACAACGCTAAAGGATATGGTTTTATCGGCCGCGAAGATGGGGCAGACGTTTTTGTGCACTACAGCGCAATCACGTCGGAAGGATATAAGAGCCTGCAGGAAGGGGATCAGGTTGAATTTGAAATCACCCAAGGCCCAAAGGGTCCGCAGGCTTCGAATGTTACAAAGGCTTCGTAGAGTACATCGTTAGGCTGGCTTGATCCAAGTGGCGCGGCGGCGCCGGTTTCAGCCTGCTCTTCAGCAATTTGGCGCCGTTTCATTTTTCCATCTCCCGGCCCGTCGCGGTCTCCGTCTTCACCGCGCAGATTGTCCGAACCAATCTCTATCTCGTGCGATATTGACGCAACTGGTTTTTGGGTGTATCTGTAATGGCGCGCGACATGCCTAAACGCCTCTTCTTGCTTCTGACCCTGGTCGCCGCCGTTCAAACATCGGCGCGTGACAAGACGGAGAATTGGCTGGAGGTTCGCAGCCCGCATTTCGTCGTGCTGAGTAACTCTAGCGAAAAGCAGGCTCGCCACGTCGCCGATCAGTTCGAGCGTATGCGGTTCGTTTTCCACACCGTGTTTCCACACGCCAATGTCGATCCCGGAACCCCCATCGTCGTATTGGCTGTGAAGGACAAGAGGGACTTCCAGGAGTTAGAGCCCGAGGCTTATCTGGCAAAAGGGCAGATAGAGCTCGCTGGGCTTTTCTTGCGGGCGCCCGACAAGAACTACGTGCTGCTACGGCTCGATGCAGAGGGTCAACATCCCTACGCCACGGTTTATCACGAATACACACATCTATTATCGAGCCGCGCTGAGGAATGGTTGCCGCTCTGGCTCAATGAGGGATTGGCGGAGTTCTATCAAAACACGGAAATACGCGATAAAGATGTGTTGTTAGGAGAGCCGAGCCCTGAGAACATCCTTCTTCTGCGCCAGCAGCGGCTTCTACCGCTTGCGACTCTCTTCACTGTCGACCACAACTCGCCTTACTACCACGAAGAAAATAAGGGTTCTATTTTCTATGCCGAGTCCTGGGCCTTCACTCATTATCTTGAAATACGAGATCGCCAGCAAAATACTCACTGCTTAACCGATTATGCGGAACTGGTGAGCCAGAAGGTAGACCCCGTCGCCGCCGCGACGCGCGCTTTCGGTGACTTGAAGCAACTGCAGGCGGCGCTGGAAAAATATGTGGCGCAACCCTCCTTCTATCAGTTCAAGGCGTCGATTTCCACGGAGGTTGACGATACCTCCTTTAAGGTTCGAGCCTTAAGCCCGGCTCAGGCCGATGCAGTGCGGGCAGATTTTTTGGTCTACGAACAGCCAGTAAAGGACGCGAAACCCCTGCTTGAGCGTGTGTTACAAGAGGACCCGAGCAATGCTTCAGCGCATGAAACCATGGGATACCTTGAGTTCCGCCAAGGCAACCTTGCCGAGGCCAGGAAATGGTACGAGCAGGCGATCAAGCTGGATTCTCAAAGTTTTCTGGCCTATTACTATTTCGCCGCTATTACCATGAACGGCGGGCAACTTGATCCCGCAAACAAGTCGCAGGTTGAAGGAAGCCTTCGAACTGCCATCAAGCTCAATCCTTCGTTTGCTCCAGCGTACGATGAGTTGGCGGTATTTTATGGAATGAGGCGCGAAAATCTCGAAGAGGCTCACACGCTGGCTCTCAACGCCGTGCAGTTGGATCCCGGCAATCTTCATTATCGGCTGAACACGGCCAATATTTTGCTACAAATGGAGCGTGGCAAAGACGCAATCGCCGTCCTGCGAAACGCCATGATCTTGGCTAAGACCCCTGATGAAGTTGCCTCAGTTCAGAATCTGCTGGAAGCAGCTCAACAGTATCAATCGGCTCGCGAGCAAATCCAGCGACAACAAAGCACTCCCGGGATTCAATCCGCGGTTCCACAGGGACAATCTTCGGTCCAGGCGACGATGGACGGCGCTAAACAACCCGCGTCAGAAGATCTGCGCGGGCCGCACCACAGTATGAAAGGTACGATTAGGGATGTGCGCTGCTCTCAGCCTGCAATCATGGAGCTAAAGGTCGAGAGTGACGGAAAGGCGCTCTCCCTGCACAGCAATAATTACTTCAAAATCCAGTTTACTGCTGTGGGATTCACCCCAGCAGGCGAACTGCATCCTTGCACGGATTTGGAGGGCATGAAAGCTCACGTGGATTTCTTTGAAGCCTTGGGCAAGTCCGCTGAAGGTCAGATTTCTTCCATCGAGCTCAGCAAGTAGAAAGCGGCTCTATAGCGGAACGCCAATCAGGACGCTTTGCCAAACACTAGCGCCTGGCGCATGCCCTCGAAGTGAATTTCAAGCAGGGTTCGCGATCCGTCCGGATTTCTTCTGTACACATACGCATCGCGCGGATACTTTGCATCGCGCTTTACCCATTTTCCATCGGCGCTCGCAACCACGCTACTATTGCGCGTGAATTTCACGCTCGCATTGCCAATATAGGATTCCCAACTGACGGTGTATTCTCCCTGAGGTGTTGGCGCGCCGTTTAGCGTCACCGAAGAAATTAGCGTGAAGGTCCGCCAGCCTTTTTCGAAAGGCCGGGGTTTGAAACCGCTGGACACGAGCGTATCCTGCGTCACTTTGGCCTTCCCTTCATCGCCGTAGGGACCCACAAGAACGTGGTAGGAATTCGTCCAGAGGAAACCTTTCTGAACCGCGGTGACGGGGAATCCGAGCTGCGCGAGCTTGTCGGTTTCGTCGTGAGCTTGCAGCTGATTCTTGAACTTGCCCACGTCGAAGTACAACTCCCTGGTCAAGTCAACATTGTCAGCGCCGGAATCCTCGGATTGGACACCTAACCGCTTCGCTGGTTCAACCCTTGGAGCCGTGGTGCTGAGTTTAGCCGGGCTGAGGTTGGAGTTCGACGCCACCAGGGGAGAGGGCGCGGCGCTTGCCAAGGGAGTAGTCGGAGACGGCAACGATATCGCTGGAGCGGCAGGCGCGGCGAGAGGTTTCGGAGTAGGGTTGGGGACGGCCAACGGCGAAGCAATAGCGGACTTAGCGGATTCAACCGGCGCCGATTGCGGATGAGCGGTGTTCGTCAACGCCGACGGCGCGAGTTTCTCGGGCTGCGGATCCGGATTCGGAGCACGTGCCGGTGATACCGGGGGCGCGGATGACACCGTTGGCGTCGTGGAAGGCACGATCTTCGGAGCCGCGGCAACCGGCGCGGCCGCCAGTGCCGTGGTAGGCGCGGGTGATAACATCTCCGGCGACGCTGCCGAGACGACCACAGTTTCTGCCTGCGGCTTGGCCGCGAATCGTTCGCCCAACTGTATGAGCAACTCACCGAGATCACGGCGGTGGCTCTGGAACAAGAATGCGCTCGCCGCGACGGCCGAAACCAAAAGCCCGGTGGCTAATCCCCGGGAGAACGCGCTCAAGGGCTTCGTTGCCTGCGACTCCGGTAAAAGCATCGCCGGCGGAATGGAACCGCCAGGCGCAAGCTCTGCGTGCAACCGACTACCTCCAATAGGAAGTCCGAGCGGCCGTGGTCCCACTAATGCTGCCCCCTCATCGGGGCGGAGAAGCACTCCCGGCTGGCTCATCCAATTGCGAATTTTTTCGCGCGCCTCGGCAGGCATATCAACGAATCGCAAGCCGCCTTTCTGCGTCTCGTCTGTCCACGTCACTGCGCCAGCGGCTTCGATCCGCTGGTTGTTGTCTGAAAACCAGAAGCGGATCGTTCCATTCGGCGGAACCGGATCAAAGGAGTGAAAGCAAAGCCCTCCATCCGAGACGTTCAACACGATGCCGCCGTTATTCGGTTCGATGTTGATATAGGCGTGTCTCGCCATCGTCGTCCGGGGAGTTTGGCGGCGATCCAAGGCTGTCATGGCAGCACCCAGTCCGTAGAGTGAAGTTATGAGATTATTCGCAACGCGCGCAGCAATCGAGTCCGTTCAATAAGCCGCGGACTGACCTGCAGCAGGTAACCGCACGTCGGAATTCTTGTTCCTGCCCTTTCCGACAGAGCGGTAATATACACCGGATTGCCTCTGCACACAATCTCCCGCCGAAATCTTTACCCCGCCACGGCGGACGCCGCACTGGGAGCGGTTCTGCTCCAGTTCGCCTGTAACTGGAGACGCCTTTCCATGAGATTATTTCTTCGCAACAGTGGACTATAAGCCTTGCCCGTTGTATATATTCTTCCAAGCACTAACAAGCTATTTTTCTCCCGCAACAGCGAATCCGCCACGCAAGCTGGAAGAAATGAGGGCCATTATGAAATCGAGACTCTTGATACTTTGCACCCTGTGCGTCGGCCTAACTTATACAGCCTTTGCCGACACGCTTCACCTGACCAACGGCCAAGTGATCACTGGCACTTTTCTCGGTCGTAGCTCTGCCGGAGTCCAGTTCGTAGGGCCGGATGGAACGAGTAATATCTATCCGGACAGCGAAGTCGAGTCGCTATCTTTTGGTCCCGTCCCCAGTGCAGTGCAGCCTGCAGTTCCGCCGCAACAGGTCACGGTCCCGGCCGGAACCATTCTGCTCGTCCGCATGGTCGACGGCTTGGATACCAAGACGGCTTACACCGGCCAGCTGTTCACGGCCACGTTGTCCACCAACCTCGCTGCCAACGGGTACGTGGTCGCACCTGCCGGGACAACGGTTTATGGCCAGATCGTCGAGGCGAAGTCTGCCGGACGCGTTACCGGCGCCTCGCAGTTGAAACTTCAATTGACGCAAATCATAATCGGCGGGAACGCAATTCCGATCATCACCGATGTTTTTGATTCGCAAAAAGGTAAGAGCTCGAGCCATCGATCCTTATTTAGAACGCTCGGCGGTGCCGGGCTGGGCGCAGCCATCGGCGCCATAGCCGGTAACGCGGGCATGGGTGCGGCGATTGGCGGAGTAGCAGGCGGTGTGGGCTCAGTCGTGCAGAGAGGTGATCAAATCGAGATTCCCAGCGAAGCGCAGTTGGAGTTCCGCCTGATGCAACCGGTCATGCTGCCGATCACGCAATAGAGGCTGCGCTACCATTTTAAGAAAGGCGCAAGAACATCTCGGAGGGAGTAATGAAAATACAATTGACCGTCGCCGTCTTACTTACAATCGCAGCGACCGGCCTTTGGGGCCAGGAAAAAAAGCTGCAGGATCCAGCCGAAAGCAAAGAGCTCAACGAGCAAGCCTACGTGCGGCTTCTTCGCACCGACCTGAAAACCAAGAAGGAAGCGATCATCAAGGAGGAAATGCAGCTGACTCCTCAGCAAGCGGCCGCCTTCTGGCCGATCTACCGGGATTACGATGCCGAGCAGAACAAACTCATCGACCAGAAGCTGGCGGTTTTCCAGGACTATGCTCAGAACTTTATGAGCATGAATGACGAGAAGGCCGATCAGCTAGCCCAGAAAGTCATGGCTCTGGACGATCAAAGGATGGCCCTCAGAAAGAAATACTACAAACTCATGAAGACCGCGATTCCGACCGTTCTGGTGGTTCGATTCTTCCACGTGGAGAACCAAATCCAGTCTCTGATAGACCTTCAAATCGCTTCGAACCTGCCGATTGTTGAGCAGGCGACCGAATAAATTTCTTATTTAGTTGCCCGTTCAGACGTCGCCAATATTCAGCCGCTCGGTTTGTATTCTGCCGCGTGCCCGTCGTACAATAAACGGGCGGTGAAGGTGGGATTTCAGCGCTAGGAGTGGTTCCTCCGGCAACATCGCCCTTATTTACCTGCGGATAACGGTCCCGGAAAAGGTCCTTCAACATGGTCATATTAATTACGATTGTCCACATCGCGGTTTGCTTGTTTCTTATCATCGTTGTGTTGCTGCAGAGCGGTAAGAGCGGCGACATTGCCGCCGCGTTTGGGGGCATGGGCAGTCAGACGGCCTTCGGCCCACGCGGCGCGGCCACGGTTCTATCGAAAGCAACCACATGGTCGGCTGTCATCTTTATGGTGACCTCGATCACGCTCTCGGTCTATGCTTCGCGGCGCGGAGTTTCGAAGTCGGTGTTGCAGGGAGTCAAGGCCTCACCGGTCAAGACCCAACCGGTGAAACCATCTGCGCCCCCCACCACGCCACCTGCTCCAGTACCGCAGAACTAAATCATGGCTTGTCTGCTGTCGGCTTTCAGCTCTCAGAGAATAAGCTGGAAGCTTACGGCTGAAAGCTGAGAGCGCTCTTCCATACTCGACATAAACATGATCCACGAAATCCTCCCGGTTGGACCGCTGCAGTGCAACTGCTCGATCATAGGGGACGAGACCACGCGCGAAGCCATGGTGATCGATCCCGGCGATGAAATCCAAAGCATTCTCGCACTGGTGCGCAAACACAATCTTCAGGTAAAGCAGATCATCATTACCCATGCTCACATCGACCACGTGGGCGGCGCCATGAAACTCCGGGCCGCAACCGGCGCACCGATCCTGCTCAATCAGAACGATTACGAATTGCTCAAGATGCTCGATATGCAGGCTACCTGGGTGGGAATGGCGTCGCCGGGCAAAGTGGAAATTGATCAGAGCGTCGGGCAGTCGGACACGGTGAAGGCAGGCTCGCTGACCGCGAATATAATTTTCACGCCCGGCCACACCGAAGGCAGCATCTGCCTTTATTTTCCTGTTGAGAAGAAATTAATCGCCGGCGATACGCTATTTGCCGGAAGCATTGGCCGAACCGATCTGCCCGGCGGCTCCTTCGAGAAGATCATCGATTCCCTGCACGACAAACTCCTCGCTCTTCCGGATGACACCGTCGTCATTCCCGGCCATGGCCCCCAAACCACAATCGGCGAGGAGCGCGAGAACAATCCCTTCTTGAAGAACTAATGTAGGTCCCCGGACGGTCGAGTCGTAAAGTTCTAAGATGGGCTTCATGCCTTCTTCCGCGCAAGCCGATCAACCAAAACCCTAAGCGTGGTTTGAGCTTCAGGATTCCACCAGATGGCGTTCACCTGATCAAGCTCCAGATCGAAAGACGCAGAGAAAAGCTCGAACAGGTCGGCACGCGCTCGCCGCCGGGTTGCGGCCATGGCATCGACGGGCAACGCTACTAAGCCGCGGCACCACTCGATTGCCCGGCTCACCACCTTATCAAGGGGAACAATCTCGTCGACCAAGCCGATTCGAGCCGCCTCATCAGGAGAAATCAAAAGACCGCCGACGGCGAGCCTCTCCGCTTGATGCGCACCTATCAAGCGTTTCAGTGCGGAAAAGATCGCGGGCGGCAGTTGCAGTCCGACCTGCACTTCGTTGAGTCCCAACTTCCAATCGCCTTGCGCCGCAATCCTGTAATCACAAAAGAGTGGGAGAACCGCGCCCCCGGCAGTGGCATGGCCAGTAATCGCGGCAGCGATCGGAATGGGAGAGCGTGCAAGCACGCCCCACAGCGCATAAAACTCGCGCCATAAAGTAGCAATTGCGGGACGCTCAAGAGTCAACAACAGCGGAACATCGAGGCCGGCCGAGAATCTGCCCGGCATGCCCGAGAGCACAATCGCCCGGGCGCCGTCCTGGGGCGCAGCCTCCACTGCCTGTTTGAGGGCGACAATCAATTCCGGCGAAAGCGCATTCGCCGGCGGACGGTTGAGCTGCAGTTCGCGGACCGCTCCGTGATCGATAGTCAGGATCATGCGGCGAGAAAGATCCGCGTGGTGTTGATCAATAGCGGACCATCAGCGAAGTATATGTTGAGCGATGCAAGAAGTGGAATCCAATTTTTCCACATGCAGTTTCTAGACATGGGCGCGTTGTCTAGTGATGCACTTCTTACTGATTCAAGAGCTCCAGCACCTGCGCGATACCTTTATGAAAATCCTGCGGAGGCGTGATCAGGCTCACAATCAAGTGTCCATCACCCGAGAAATCGTAAAAGTGCCCGGGATGCACCAGCACGGAAAGCCTGCGCAGAATTTCAATGGCAAGGTCCTCGTCGGATTGCGTCACTGGAACCCGCAAAACTGCATACCATCCTCCCTCGACGTCCAGGCGGCGACAGGTTTTCTGCTTGGCTAATGCGCGGTCCAATTCGCTCAAGTTCGCACGCACCCGATCCAGCAGCAATGGCTGAATGGAGTGACGCTGCTCCAGCAACACGGGTGCCGCAAGTTGAATCGGAGCATTCATCGAGAGATAGGTGTCGGCAATCACTTCCATCCGCGCCAGCGCCGCCGACACGACTTCCGCCGGACCATTGGCCACAATCCATGCCAGTTTCATCTGCGGCAATCCCGAAATCTTTGAGATTCCGCTCAACGTGAACGTCAGCACCTCGAGGTTGGCGGCGAATGTCGAACGTCGCGCGCCATCGTGCGCGTAGTCGAGAAAGACCTCATCGGCAATGAGCGACAATTTGTATTCGCGGCAGAAATTGTTGAGCAGGTTGCGTTCCTCGTCAGCCACGAAAGATCCCGTGGGATTGTTAGGATGCACCACCACGACCGCGCGCGTGCGATGGTTCACCGCCTTATATAAAGAAGGAAAGTCGATTTGCCAGCCGTGATCGTAGAGGAGCGGATACGGAACCAGCTTCACGTCCTGCAAGTCCGCCAGAAACTCGAACAGCGGATAGCTGGGCTTGGGCACCAAGATTTCATCTTCCACATTGCACAGCAGGCGAAACAGGTATGAATAACCCTCGCTCGTGCTGGTGGTGAGGACAATCGATTCGGGATCGACATCGTCACGTTGTTTGCGGTAATAGCCAGCGACGGCCTCACGCGCGCTGCGCAGGCCTTTGGGCTGGGGATCGTAATCCAAGGCCTTGGGATTGATAAACGCTTGCAGAATGGTTTCCGCGTCGTAGTGCAGCTCCGCGCGTGTAGGATTCGAAATGGTCAGGTCGAGCACTTCCCCGCCCGCAGCCCGCAACTCCTGCTGCGCTCGCGTGAAGCGGTTCGGCGTAAGCCTCCAGTCAGTCCGGCGCGAAAACATCACCGACCATAATACGCAAGAGCAAAAACACGCGGAGGATGGTTTTCGCAAGCAGACGAAAAAAATGTGGCCGCGTGAAGACTGCGCTCAATGAGACGCCCCGCATGGGTCTCATGCGGAGCATGATCTTAATCGCTGCGTTGGAATTCTTTACTTCGCGGCGTTCCCTAGCGGATCAACTCCCGCGGGCAGCTTCGTCCCATCCTCTGGCGGGGTGGGGCACTTAATCTCGCTCCACGTACCTGTGTTCCCGAAATTGGTTCTCTGGTTATAGAGCTCGAAGGGACCGGTAAGCGGCGAGCCCTTCATGGTCCCAATCCAATCCGTCGCGCCACAGCTGTCGGCATCAACCGTAAATGCCCGGAATGCGACCACTAGGCCATCTTTCTTGCTGTGGTATGAGTTGCCAACCACAGGCCAGGATGAAAGTCCGTCGCATGAAGACAGAGCTCCCCACACGCGACCATTTCGCGCCACCGTCGAGTCGGTCACAGGTTGTTCGAACCGAAGGTAAACGCCGCTAAATAACTGGAAGCACTGCGGCGCTGCCAGTGCCATGCCGGGGGCAAGCAGTACTGCGCCCACAAGAACCGCGATTGATCGCTTAATTCCCATCGCAAAACCTCCTTAAGGGTTTTTATCTTCTCTCCCAATCAAACCACCACGAGAGGCCCCATTTTCTTCCTCCACTCAACGGGCGTCAAGATGCAAGGCTTTGCATCTAGATCATGCTGTACGCAGGATTCCCGTTCTTTGCGAAAAATGAAGGCTCGTAGTGGCCTTAGAAAAGTTCGACTTAAGGATTCGCGCGCGAGTATTCGCCACGGAATTCCATGGTCCAAGTGACGCCCTTGTCCGAAGATTTTTCCCATGTTTGCTCAACCTTATTTGAACTCACGCGGACCACTTTAATTCTGTTCAGAAAGGCTTGGCCATCGAGTCCTCTGCTTGGCCCGAGAAACTCGGCGGCGCCGGGCGCAACCTTGCCTTCAAACACATGCACTCGACCTTCGTTGTCGGCGAACATGCCGTGCCAGCTCTTGTCGTCCGAACTGTACGCAAACATGTTCTTGCCACTGTGACCTTTTCCACCCTCCCAGCTTTCGACGAGCAGGCATTTGTCGAGTTCCAAGTAAACCTTGCTGCTGCTGGGAATCGAAACGCCCGGATAGGTCACGGCCCAGTCGCCAAGCCAGAAGTCCAGTTGACGACTGTCAGAATTCACCGCGCATTGCGGCGGCTCGGCTGCACCCCAAGCGCGCGGCAACGCCAGGCACAAGCACACTGCGAGGGCAACAATGAAGAGACAACTTCTAGACCGCGTCGACACTCGAACAACTATTTCTTGCTTCATGACTCGCTCCTCCGAAATTAAATCGCTTAGCTTGGCCGTCGAGCTTGAAACCGGAACGCCTCCGAATTCTTTTCCACGTCCAAGACTTCGAATCCTGCTGCCTCGAGCCGCGTACCAACCGTATCCGGATCGACCGGTACCAGTGTGTCCCCGATATGAATCACGCGCATCAACCAGCTTTGCAGGCTATCGCTACCCACGAAAACACCGCCCGGCTCCAAGACCCGCCATACCTCGCGGAGCAATCGGTCTTGCAATTGAGTGGAAGACACATGGTGCAGCATGGTGAACGAAACTCCTCCCGAGAACTGTGCGTCAGAAAATGGCATGGCAGTGGCATCGCCCGTCACTACGTCGACATTGCTGCCGCGCAAACGCGAACCGAGGGACTCGGCCAACTTGAGGTCAATTTCGATCGCTGTGAGGCGCGACACCGCCAGCCGCAACAAATCTGTGGTGAGACCAGGACCAGGTCCGACTTCAAGCACGTTCGCTCCCAAATCGGCGCCCGCAAGAGCCCACGGCACTCGCCGCTCAATGGTTTTTCGCCATCGCGTCGACCCACACAGCCAATTGTGCAAGCGGTTCATGTCCCCCACATCGCTTCGAGCTAACCTGATACTACCGATTGTCAGACTTGCGTACTTTCGCTATTCTGACAATGAATGTCGCAAAAGCGGCAACCCGCGATTTTCGACCCGATGGGAGACAGCCGCTCCCCGATTGCCACTCTGACGCACGACTACCCCGCCGGGCGCGTGATCCCGTCGCATTTTCACGATCGCGATCAAGTTGTCTATGCCTCGCGCGGAGTAATGACCGTGCGCACCAGCGCTGGAACCTGGGTCGTCCCTACTCACCGCGCGGTATGGATACCTGCGGCCGTTCCGCACACCATCACCATGTCCGGCACGGTCGCCATGCGAACCCTCTACCTCAGGCCGCGCCTCGCAAGCACCCTGCCGCGAAACTGTTGCGTAATAAATGTGTCACCGCTGCTGAAGGAACTCATTCTCCACGCCTGCACCTTAACCGCCCTGAAGAAAAGCATTCAATGGCAGCGTCACCTGATAGAAGTGATTGTCGATCAGCTCAAGGTCATTCAGATGGTTCCTTTGCAGCTTCCCAATCTGTCCGACCGCCGGGCGCTCCGAGTCGCCCATACTCTCATCGCCGACCCGAGCAACCGCCAACCGCTCGCACGAATCTGCAAAGGATCCGGGGCCGCGAAGAGAACTATCGAAAGACTTTTCCAGGAAGAAGCCGGGATGACGTTCGGTAAATGGCGGCAGCAACTTCGTCTCATGCAGGCGATGCGGCTTCTGGCGGAAGGAGCGAAGGTCACGCACGCTGCTCTGGAAGCGGGCTACAGCACGCCAAGCGCGTTCATTTCCATGTTCCGGAAAGCTCTGGGGACCACGCCGACGCTGTATTTCGGAACAACGTCAAAGTCGACTCTCACTTCGAACGAATAATGGCGTCGTGAAGCGGCTGTGAGTGCGCGGCCGGAAGTACGGCGTTCGTTTTATTCCAAAGGGTGGCGCGTGCCGGGACGATCGCGTTCATTATGCCCTCAAGGACGTCCCGCCCGCTGAGCTTGAACGAGCACCCTCCAGAGTAAAATCAAGGCCTGGCCTGAGCCACCCACCACGTTACTAGGAGGAGAAGACTAATGGTAAAAACTCTTTGTGTTCTGGCATTGATTGGGGCCACAACCATGATTGGGTACTCGCAGAAAACGGCAAGCGAATATGTGTGGCCGTCGGAAGCCGTTCCAAGGGGCAAAGCGCCCAAGATGAAGGTTCAGTTGCTGAACCCAGGAGAAGCGACGAAACAATATGCGGTCATTTTCTACGAGGGAGACGAGGCTTTTTCCGGACTGCTGGAGTTTGCGGAGAAGTACCAAGTTACGGGTGCTCATTTCACCGCGATCGGAGCACTGAATGGAGCGACGTTGGGTTGGTTTGATCCTCAGCGCAAAATGTACAAGACGATTCCCATCAACGGTCAGCACGAGGTGATTGGGATGAGTGGCGATATCGCGCTCTATCAGGGAAAGCCCGTAGTCCATACCCACATGGTGGTGGGAAGTCCGGACGGAACAACGCGCGGTGGACACGTTCTTGCTGCGTATGTATCTCCGACGCTGGAAGTGATGGTGACGGTCGATCCCATGACGATGCAAAAACGGCTTGACCCGGCAACGGATCTGACGTTGATTGATCCAGCTTCGAAGTAGCCGTAGACACGGCAGTAGATGCAATCAGCTCGCGCCGATGAACGCAGCCCGGAAGTGGCATACTGTTATTTCGGAAGGCGCGCCGGGCTGAGCAGATACGAACTCAGCCAAGGAGAGATATAATGACAACCCTTGCCGCTATGGAAAAAGCAACTCAATACGAACTTCGCTTAGCCGAACGCATGTCGAGGTTGGGCACAGAAACTGCCTTTGAAGTGCTAAATAAGGCGCGCGCGCTCGAGCGTCAGGGCAAAGATATCGTCCACCTGGAAATTGGCGAGCCCGACTTCGACACCCCGAAGGACATTGTCGACGCCGCCGTCGGAGCCCTCAAAGCCGGATGGACACATTATGGTCCCTCCGCGGGACTGCCGGATTTGCGCCAGGCGATTGCTGAAGATGTCGAGCGGAGCCGCGGAGTCAAAGTCACAAGCGATTGGGTAGTCGTGGTCCCAGGTGGCAAGCCAATTATTTTCTTTACCATTCTGGCGCTAGCCGATGCGGGCGATGAAGTCATTTATCCGAATCCGGGGTTTCCGATTTATGAATCCATGATTCATTACGTTGGCGCCAAGGCCGTGCCCATCCGGCTATGCGAGGAAAAGGACTTCAGCCTCAATGTGGACGAACTGGCCCACCTGATTACGGACCGCACCAAGCTAATCATTCTGAATTCGCCGCACAATCCTACCGGAGGCACTCTCAGCAAGCGCGACATCGAAAACATCACCGAAGTCATCGGCGATCGAAACATTATGGTGTTGTCGGACGAAATCTACAGCCGCCTCATGTTTGATGGCGCACGCCACTACTCAATCATGTCCGAACCCGGTTTCTTAGAGCGCACAATCCTGCTCGACGGTTTCTCCAAGACTTATGCGATGACCGGATGGAGGATGGGCTATGGCGTGATGAGGCCGGACCTTGCCACGCATATTTCGCGGCTCATGACGAATTCAACTTCGTGCACGGCTAGCTTTACGCAGATTGCAGGCATCGAGGCGCTTCGCGGCGATCAGACGCCCGTGGAGCGGATGAGAGCGGAATTTCAGGCCCGGCGCGATGAGGTTGTGGCCGGGCTGAATCAAATTAAAGGCTTCTCCTGCCGCGTCCCCAAGGGTGCGTTTTATGTTTTCCCCAATATCAGCAAGACCGGATGGAAGTCGAAGAAGTTGGCCGATGCTTTGCTCGAACAGGCAGGCGTGGCGTGTCTTTCGGGAACCGCGTTTGGAGATTATGGGGAAGGATATCTGCGCTTCAGCGTCGCCAATTCGTCGGAGAATCTGAACAAAGCGCTCGGCCGGATCGACGAGTGGACCAAGCAGAATTTATAACGTGCTCGGTCGGGCGCGCGCCGATCGTGTGGGGTAAGATGATTGTCGGCTGACTGAGCGTTAGGTGGGCCAGTTTATCTGCAAGACTTCCAACCAGAAAGCCAACAGAGAAACCATGACCGCAAAATTCCGTGTGTATGCCACTTGTGATATCGGGGAATCGCTCGACGTGCTGCGCAAACGGGGATATGACGTGGAAGTTTATCCCCAACCCGAGGCCCCGCCCAAGAGCCTGATCATTGAGAAAGTGAAATCCGGCATCGACGGACTCATCACGACTTTGCGCGATCCCATCGATGCCGAGATTTTCGAAGCGGGCAAGGGACACCTCAAGGTCGTGGCGCAATATGCCGTCGGCTTCGACAACATCAATCGTGCCGATGCCAATCGCTACAAGATCCCCTTCACCAACACTGCCGACGTGCTCACCGAAGCAACGGCTGAATTTGCTTTTTTCATGATGGGCGTGCTGGCAAGAAAAATGTGGTCCGCGGAACATCTCACGCGTGACAAACAGTGGGGATACTGGCATCCCTACCTGCCGTTTCTTGGCGACGAAGTGACTGGCAAGACCGTCGCCGTTATCGGCACTGGCCGCATTGGCCTGGCGATGATCAAGAAGTGCAGTGGCTTCGACATGAACATCTTGTGCTACGACCCGGTCTACCAGAACGACGCTTTTGTGAAGGCGATTCAGGAAGTCATGGACCTGCGCCACGCGCGTGGCATATCGAAAGAAAAAACCTGGATCAAGTACACAACTCTGGACGACGCGCTGACCCATGCCGACTTCATCAGCGTGCACGTGCCGCTGCTTCGTGAAGGCGAGAGCGCAACGCCCACCTATCATCTTTTCAACGAACGCACTCTGCGCATGATGAAGCCCACAGCTTTCCTGGTGAACGATTCGCGAGGGCCGGTGGTCGACGAAGTGGCATTGGCGAAAGCGCTCCGGGAGAAATGGATTGCGGGAGCGGCCCTCGATGTGTACGAGAAGGAACCTCTGCCAGCCGATTCTCCATTGCGCGATCCGGCGATCGAAGATCGCTGCCGGCTCTATCCGCATTTTGCCAGTGCGGCCCGCATTACCCGGCTGTCCACCGATCCGAATAAAGGTATGGCCGGACGCTGCGCGCAAGGTCTGATCGATGTGCTGGAAGGAAATTACGGCGGCGATATCGCCAAGATGCCGTACGTAGTGAATAAGGAAGTGTTCGCCAAGGGTTAGGGTTCAGTTGCGGAGCTCCGCCGGACGGGCGGGAACGCTAGTCCTCCACATCTTCACTCAGAGATGGTGTGTTCCTCGCTGCTCTGGGCGCGAAGAAGGCGATCAACGGAATACGGTGCGCGGCGCGTGGGTTCGTGGTAATGCCGGACTTGCATCTCACCCAACAGTCCAACTGCCAGCAGATTCAAGCCCGCCAAAAGCAGTACCGCGGAGAAAATCATAAGGGGGCCGTGCTGCGTCATGACGTCAGCGTGGTGCAGGAATTTCTCAACCAGCAGCCAGCCTGCCACTCCGCTTCCACCCAGAATGCTCAACATTCCCAATGTGCCAAAGAAGTGCAGCGGACGCGCCAGATAGCGCAGCAGAAAGCGGATCGTGATCAGATCGAAAAACACACGGAACGTTCGCGAGATTCCATAGTGCGAAGCGCCACGCTCGCGGTTGACGTTGCGAATCGGCACCTCAACAATCGAAGCTCCATACCACGACGCCAGCGCCGGAATAAAGCGGTGCAGTTCGCCATAAAGCGGTACCTGCTCCAGTACCTCGCGACGGTACGCCTTAAAGGTCGTCCCGAAGTCATGAATGCTGACACCGCTCAGCTTGGCCATCAGCCAGTTGGCGCAGCGCGAAGGAATGCGACGCAGCCAGAGATTGTCGATGCGCCGCTTCCGCCATCCGCTGACAATGTCGTAGCCCTCTGCAATCTTTTCCAGGAAAAGCGGAATATCGGCGGGATCGTGCTGCAGGTCGCCATCCATGGCAATAATGTATTCCCCGCGCGAATGATCAAAACCCGCCGCCAGCGCGGATGTCTGGCCAAAGTTGCGCCGCAGTTTCACCACCGTCACCCGGCTGTCGATCGCGGCGATCTCCCGCAACAAATTGAAGGTTCGATCGCGCGAACCATCGTCGACCAGCACAATCTCAAAACTCTCGCCGTGAATCTCCATGACCGCTTTCAGGCGATCGTAGAGGTCGGTGACGTTCTCCTGCTCATTGTGCAGGGGGACGACGATGGAATATTTTGGCATGAAAATCCATTATAGCCTGCGCCGAGATGATTTTGCTCCTTCGGTTCCAACCGCATGGGGCTGGTTACGAAACTAGAATGCTAACAGTAGACCTCCGCGTTTTGCTGTATCTTTTGGGGACACCCTACTTCCAGTTGGTGTATAAGTCTAAAGCAGTTGCAAGGCCCGGCGGGACAGGAGCCCGCGCCAATGGACATAAAGGTTCTGATCATGATGGGCTGCGTTCTTTGTACCACTTCCGCACTTTGTTTCATGGAACTTCGGCGCATACGAAAGAAGCTGGAAGTAAAATAGCGGGCGTGAAGTCCTATACGAAAAAGTAAAATGTGCCGCTCCGGCGCAACCACCGGCGCCAGCCTTCCGTCCTGTCGTCGTAAATCTTCCTGGTCGGCCATCTCACTTTTCTAGCGTGCTCGCATCCGCCGGTGTGCGAAAAGGCCTGGCCTAGCGAAGTAAACTGCCTCAGAAGATCCTCCAACGAGATTGGCAGTTGTCCCCGAGCTGTGCCACCATCGAAGCCTTTGACAAGCCGGGTTGACCGATCGCCTATAATTCCCGGTCTGATCGCGCCAGAATCCACGAGGGGAGAAGCGGATTGAGTGATAACGAAGATGCAGCCTGTGGTTCCTTTCCGCGCCGGCGTTTCTTGCAAACCAGCGCTCTGGCCGGCGTCAGCGCCGCAGCCTTGTCAACTCTCGCGATCGCTTCTGCCGACTCCACCTGCCCTTTAGCGACTCCAGAAATCAAGCCCTCTGAGTTGGACGAGATCACCATCGCCGACCTGCAAGCCGGAATGGCCTCCGGAAAATTCACCGCCCGCTCCATCACCGAGAAATATCTGGCGCGGATCGATGAAATCGACAAGCATGGCCCAGCCCTCAACAGCGTGATCGAAATCAATCCCGACGCTCTGGCCATCGCCGACGCGCTCGACAAGGAACGCAAAACAAACCACGTGCGCGGGCCCATGCACGGAATCCCAGTTCTGATTAAAGACAACATCGACACCGCCGACCGCATGCAGACGACCGCTGGTTCGTTGGCGCTCCTGGGCTCGAAGCCGACGAGAGATTCCTTCGTCGCGCAGAAGCTCCGCGAGTCCGGCGCCGTGATCCTGGGCAAGACCAATCTCAGCGAGTGGGCGAACATTCGCTCCAGCCATTCCAGCAGCGGATGGAGCGGGCGCGGCGGTCAGACCGTGAACCCTTACGCACTCGACCGCAATCCCTGCGGATCAAGTTCAGGCTCGGGCGCCGCAACCGCCGCCAGTCTCTGCGCAGTCGCAGTGGGCTCGGAAACCGACGGCTCCGTGGTCTGCCCTTCTTCGGCCAACGGACTGGTTGGCATCAAGCCGACGCTCGGCCTCATCAGCCGTGCCGGGATCATTCCCATTGCGCACAGTCAAGACACGGCCGGCCCTATGGCACGCACCGTGCGCGACGCCGCGATTTTGTTGAGCGCGCTCGCAGGAGTCGACCCCCGCGACAGCGCAACCGCGGCGAGCGCAGGCAACGCAGCGGCTGACTACACAAAGTTTCTCGATCCCCATGGACTTCGCGGCGCGCGCATCGGCGTCGCCCGCAAGTATTTCGGATCGAACGATGCGCAGGATCAGTTGATGAACAATCTAATTGCCGCCATGAAGCACCAAGGCGCTGATATCGTCGATCCCGCCGATTTGCCCACTCACGGAAAATTCGATGACTCGGAACTTCTGGTGTTGCTGTATGAGTTGAAGGCCGACCTCAACGCCTACCTGGCCGCCCGCCCGGGAGCACCGCGTTCTTTGCAGGACATCATCAACTTCAATGACAGTAACCATGAAAAAGAAATGCCGTACTTCGGCCAGGATCTTTTCATCAAGGCCGAAACCAAGGGTCCGCTCAGCAGCAAGGAATACATCGACGCTTTGGAAGCGAATCACCGTCTCTCGCGTAAGGAAGGCATCGACGCAGTGATCGACCAATTCCGTCTCGACGCGATCATGGCCCCCACAGCCGGGCCGGCGTGGCTCACCGATTTCGCCAACGGAGATCACGCCGTCGGCGGCAGTTCCAACGCAGCCGCAGTCGCCGGGTATCCGGATATCACAGTGCCCGCGGGATTCGTCTTTGGCTTGCCGGTAGGAATCTCGTTCTTCGGCCGCGCATGGAGCGAACCAACTCTCCTGAAAATCGCATACGGATTCGAGCAAACAATCCAGGCCCGAAGGCCTCCGCGATTCCTGCCAACCCTAGCCCCCATGTAGAGCGGACACTCCTGTCCGCTGCGTTGACCTTTGGAGTACAGCGACGCAACTGGATCGAACTCCTCGCCGACCGGCTAAACGTGAACGTGCTCCGAGTGTTTCAGCGTGGGCAACGCGCGGATAGACTTCCCTGATTTTTGTTCAGCCACGCGGATTTCATAGAGGCCTTGCAGGTTCAGCCAGAATTCGGCGCTGGTACCGAAGAAATGAGCAAGACGCAACGCCGTGTCGCCAGTGATGGCCCGCCGTCGATTCAGAATTTCGGTGATACGATTGGTCGGAACTCCCAGCTGCCGCGCCAGCTCCGCTGCGCTCATGTCCAACGCGCTAAGCTCTTCGGCCAAATGTTCTCCGGGATGAATCGCACTGCGCGCCATGGCATTCTCCTAATGGTAATCGACAATTTCGACGTTCGTGGGACCCGGGGAATCGTCCCAGCACTCGAAACAAATCCGCCATTGGTCATTAACGCGGATGCTGTATTGCCCCTTGCGGTCTCCCTTGAGGGCTTCGAAACGGTTTCCCGGCAATGCCGCAAGGTCTCCGAGTGTGACCGCAGCCTCGAGGCGGTCCAGCTTTAGACGTGCGGCGCGTTCGATCCCGGAGAAGGCTTTGACCCGTTTGCCAAGCGCGAAATCCCTGGTCCGCTTGTCCCGATAACCGCCGACCATGAGTCAGAATAACATGAAGTACGCGTTACGTAAAGCGTACAGACTCGAACCTCAATCCAGCTACCTTTGCAGAGAGCCCGTAAAACGGGAACGCGCCTGGGTAGAGCGGACACTTCTGTCGGCCGCCGTTGACTTTGTTTCCAAGATCAACCCTAAAATCATTTTTTCGCAGCTGCCCCAATGACTTCCGTAACATTCAAGTAACGCACTCTTGGCCATAGAATCAGCGTGTGCGCTCGACCGTCACCTCGCGGGAGAAGTGTTGGCTCTTAGCGTCTGCTCTCGTCGCTCTCCAGGCCCTTGTTGCCTTTATAGTTCCACACAGTGACCAACTGACCGCCGTTGGCGATCTTACCCAGTGCTTTCTCCTGTCCTTCGTTGTGCTCGCTATCGTCGGCAATGTAAGAGCAGCGGAACCGCGTTCCCGGCTGTTCTGGGCTCTTCTGGCCTTGGGTTGCGGCATGTGGCTGTGCGTACAATTCCTCTGGACCTACATCGAAGTCTTTTTGCGCACCGAGGTCCCCAATCCTTTTGTCGGGGACGTGGCGCTGTTTCTGCATCTCGTCCCGCTAATGGGTGCTCTGGCCGTGCGGCCCGACTTGGAATGGGATGAACCCCTCGTTCGCATGGGCGCGCTCGATTTCTTCTTGCTCGTGATCTGGTGGCTTTATCTCTACTTGTTCGCGGTCATCCCATGGCAGTATGTGTCACCCGAGAAGGATTTGTACGGACGTAGCTTCGATGTCCTGTACTTCTTAGAGCATGCTGTTTTCGTCGCCTGCACGGCAGCCGTGTGGTGGCGGAGCAGGGGCGCATGGAAAATCATCTACGGCAACCTGTTTGGCGCGAGCTTGCTGTATGCCATCAGTTCAGTCACCGCTGGCGTAGCCATAGATCTGGGCAAGTATTACACCGGCAGCGTTTACGACACTCCGTTGTTGATCTCCATTCTATGGTTCTCAGCGTTCGGACTCATCGGGCGCCGGTTGGCATCTCGAACTCGTGCTTCAAGAACCAGTGCAGGCAAACGCGGCGGTTGGATCTCCGCGCTGGCCATGATTGGGATTCTGTCCCTGCCAGTTCTCGCGGGATGGGCCCTGTACATGAGTGACGCGCCCGCCAGGGTGCGGAATTTTCGCGTGCTCCTCACTCTCTCCACCATGATGCTGATGGCTGCGCTGCTATGGATCAAACAGCACGGCTTGGACAAACAAATCGCCCGCACTCACCAAGAGTTGCGAGAAGACTCCTACACCGACCTGCTTACCGGATCCAAGAACCGTCGATTCCTTACCGCGACTATTGACGCCGACGTGCGGCGAGTGGCTCAAGGCTATTCCGCCGACAAGAACTCACTCGGCCAACGGAATCCCGACCTCGTCTTCTATCTCATCGACTGCGATTATTTCAAAGAAGTCAACGACCACTACGGACACGAAACCGGCGACCAATTGCTGATTGAGATTGCCCGCCAAATCAGTTCTGCCATCCGCCATTCCGACGTGCTGATTCGCTGGGGCGGGGACGAGTTCCTGGTCGTCTCGCGTTACACCAACCGCGAGGAAGCGAACATATTGGCGGACCGCGTTCTGCAAGCGGTCGGCGGCGAACTCTTGCCGCTCAAAGGCGGACAGCGCCTACGATGCACCTGTTCGATCGGATGGGCGGTCTTCCCCTGGTTCGTCCGTGAGCCGGAGGCGATTGCCTATCGCGAAGTGTTGCGCCTAGCCGACTGTGCACTCTACGACGCCAAGAAGGCCGGTAAAAACCAGGCGATCGGAATGCTGCCCACTTGCGAACAATCTCTGCCGTTCAAGGCAACAGCGATCGCCGGAAAAGAGGCCAGGCTGACCGAACAGCTTGCCGCGCAAGCTGTAAGAACTCCAGGACCCCAACCCGACAAGGCCGATTCCAGCGAGGGAATCCCAACCGCCAAAGCCGTAGCCGCAGCACAGCAAGCCTGATCCCTTAACTACTATCGTGTCCCACTAGGTCGCGTCATAAGTCCGCGCTGTCATCCTGATCAAAGCGAAGGATCTATGTACGTTCCTCGCAGCACCGGCCTGTTATGCGTCGTGTCGAATCAACGTCCCGCGTATTTCTGGGACACGATACTGGGAGGTTGCGGAAACATTCTGCTGGACGCCGAGTTCGGGAAGGGCCCGACTTCAGTCGGGCCGCAAGTCGCCGAAATTGTGCCGCGCTTTAGCGCCTGCCGTGAGCTTTTCACGTCTCGGACGAGCTCTTCCAAACTCCTAACCGCGGAGGCCTGCACCGATTTCGCAATGGAGGCCCCGGGCGGAGTCGAACCGCCGACCAACGGTTTAGGAAACCGCTGCTCTATCCAACTGAGCTACGGGGCCAATGCTAGCTAGCCCCATTATGCCATGTCAGTTTGCGGAAGCAGCAGCCGGACATTCCTAGGTTCAAGTTGTTTTTGGGACGCCAGCGACTACGAGGGCTCCAACTTTTCGCAGTACGCGTGGATGCGTTTGCTCTGCTCGGCAAGCGCGCCGATGAATTCGAATCCGTGCAGGAAGCCCATGCGATGCCGCACTACCGATCGCATGACAAACGCCTCGGGAACGTCTGGAATAGAGAACTCCAGCGTAACCATTTCTCCCGCGGTCAATTCGCTCGTAATCACAGCCCCCAGCCCAGCCTCGGCAATCTCGAAGCACCGGCCGTGTATGCGGATGTATCCCTCCGGCCCCAGAACCTTCACAATAACCGGTATCTCCGTGCGATACCGGGCGTAACGTCGAGTGGCAGACTTGTGCATTCCTCGAGCCCTAAACAATCAGGATCAAATCTTTCGCCGGAAATCCTGGTCCGATCCGATTACGTAGAATAATCGATTGTCCGCAAGTCTGACAGTAACTTAAGGACGACCACCGTGACCGTCGAAATAGCACACCAGTTTTCAACACGTAAGATGACTTGGCACTTGTATTTTTGCGCTTGCGGGAGCACACTGTGCTCACCGATTCAGAAGGGAGAGGTGAATGAACATCAAAACCTTCCGCAACCTGTGGGCGGACGACCAGGGCCAGGACATAGCCGAGTACGCGGTCATGCTGGCAGTGATACTCGTGCTGGTTGTGGGCACCATCCGATTGATTGGAGGAAGTTCAAATAACGTATTCTCTTCCGTGGCCAGTTCGATTGGCCAGTAGCTGCCGCCGCAGTCTGCTTCGCGCGCAGAGCCAGACGGATCAAGTCTGGCTTGTTTTTTTGCCACCCAGAGTCTAATTCCCGGCATCCGTCTTTTCCAGTCCAGAACGGCCCCGTCCGACCCTCCCCACAAGTAACCTTCGACATACGGCTGTCCTCTGGTATGATCTTTCGAACAGTTGATCGGGCCAGATGGACTTGACCATGTTCATGCCGCACCCCAATCTCAGTGACGAAGTGAACGGCAACATCGTCCGCTCAGAAATCGAGGGCGGCGTTTCGCTCGGCGACCTGCCGCCGTCCACTGTGCTTGAGATCCAGACGCAACACCATCGCTACACCGCAGTATTCCTGGGTGAAAGCCAGGCGCTGATTTCCGGCCATCCGGAATTCTGCCCGGAGCCGGTGCTGGTCGCGATTGCGGGCTCTACCTGGGGAGGCTCCATGCTCAAGCTGCGCTACATCGGGCGCGGCATGCATCTGGAATTTTGTCATCCCGAATATCGCACGCCGATCATCACTTCCCGCATTCAGGAAGTCCGCGAACGCATCCATCTTGGATTCGAAGATTCCTCTACCGCCAGCGAGAACCCTGCGACTTCCGCCCAGCCGATGCCCCCCAATTCGACGCCTACCCCAAGCATGTTGGCTCGCGGAACATTCACCAAACCTTCCTGAACCTAGCCGATTTTCGCCAAAACCCGCTTCCGCACAAAATCTTGTCAAGCCCCCTCGGGTCCATTTTTCGGCGTAAACAACTCATTCCATGGAGAAAATAAATCTGAAAACCATGTCATAGTTCCCCCCTGCAATCTGCTACTCTGGAAATAGTGCAGAATTCAGGCGCGGGTCTAATCCCGCGCCTTTCTATTTTGTGCGCAAGCCGCTCTGAACCTGTTCTAAACCAATTCCAAAATCATTAAAGGAGAAAAGATCAGGCGTAGCCACGCTGCGCCATTCTTGCATTGCCCATGAAAAAACAATCCGTAGGTCGCCTCCGTCGCCCGCCATTAGGCTTGTCCAAAGAAGCCGGCAACTGTACCCGCAAACGTCAAGGGGAGTTATCGGAGATCGCCTTCGCCCTCAAGGCTACAGAACTTGGATTCAGAATCTTCCAACCCATGGGCGACAGCCAGCGCTACGACTTCATCCTCGATACCGGCCAGCACCTCTGGCGCATCCAGGTCAAATCCACCGGCGGAGACCTCGGTCGCCAAACCAACGACCGCCCATACATCATCAACGCCTACTGGGCCTCCAAGGGCCACGTCCCCTACACCGCCGACCAGATCGACTTCCTCGCAGCCTACGTCGTCTCCCTCGGCGTCTGGTACATCATCCCCATCGAAGCTTTCGCCCCGCGCACCAGCCTTCCGCTCTATCCTGACCCAGACAGCAAAGTCGTAGGCCGCTACGAAAAATACCGCGAAGCCTGGAGCCTGCTGACCAATCCCAAACCAGCCCCAGCCAAAACCCGACCCCGATCACGCAGGGACAACCACTAAACGCAGTCGGTTCGATCCGTTGTTTCTCCCTTTAACCCTGTCATCCCGAGCGGAACAGGTTCGCCCGCGCAGCGAGCGATTCTGTCGAGTCGAGGGACCTTGTGTCTGTTCAGCGCCGGATAGCAGGAACGAAACCACAACTCCGACGGCGCAAGTAAACGCAAGGTCTTTCGACTCCGTGAATGGACTCGCGAGCGAGTCCATTCACACGCTCAAGATGACAGAACAGAATGCAGAACGGACATTCGTAGTGGTCGGCGCAGAGCCCAATGAAGTAAGCAACGTGTTACTTCAGTGACGTAGCCCCACCTGATCTTGCCGCATAGGTTAAACTATATGAGTGACAAGGACACGCGTTCCAGGAAAGGTTCTGCCATGGCGACATCTGCCGAGAAGCCAAAATCCGCGATGGCGACTCTTGCCGAGAGCTTCGAGAATTTGGTCGGATCCCAGCGCAAGAAGCTCAGCAAAGAAGAATTCAAGAAGGCCGAAGAAAACTTCGAGCGGATCGTTAATAAAGCCCGCGCTTCTCGCGCACGGCGGCGCGAAACCGCATAACCACTCTTGCAGTTCCTCCTTTGTGATGTCCGGTTTGTAGCCCTTAACTGCCGACACAAAATCGTCCTCCCCGAGATTCACGACGATAGGTTCTAGCTTTTTTAGCGAATTCCTGTGGTCGCGTGAGCGACTTTGATATTGAATCTTCCGATGTCGAAAATCCAGCGGACTCGATCCCAACAAGAAGGGCAGACAACGGTATATATACCATCGTCTGCCCAATCACTGTTATCCTTATAAGTGCCCTGTATTCAATGCCAGTCGCTCAAGTAGAGATTTCGATTCATGGCAGGTATATATACCTACCGTTCAACAACTCTCGAAATGAAATTCTCAAACGAGGGACAGTAACGACTAACTAAGTCTAAGTCGGCCTCGGCCGCAATTTTGCGGCAAACCTCGGCTGTGTACTGCAGTCCCGCCAACGTGAGTAGGTCGACCAAATAATCCTTCGGGTTGCGTATCGATTCTAGGGCTTCTGCGGGTCGGGTTACCTGTCGCCGTAGGACGTTTCTTGCTTCCGCGACCCGATTGATTGCTCCTGGGTCAGCTAGCAACAGCGTGTCCGTCTGTTGCGCAACGGCATAGAATCTGACGCCGTATCGGAAGGCAAATTCCCGATCCTCAATTCTTCCCGCGAGATTAGACTCCAGTGTCGCAGGGGTTCCGCCATCGGCGTCGCGGATCACGAGTACGCGATCAACGGGCCCACCGTTGTGCGCATATTCCAGGTCGTCCAGGAGTGCAGGGAAGTTTTTCTTCAGCTTGGCGATGCCGCCGCTAACTCGAGGGCGGACGGGCAATGCTTCGCCTCTGATTCTCAGAATCAGTTCGCAAAACACGGCCTTATCAAAATCGCCTTCAACTACAACTCCGTAGCTATTCGGCACCGCTCAGTGCCCCGGAAAAGAATAGGTTTCCTAGCCCGATCTCTTCCCGTGCCAAAAGACCCTTCAAGTGGCCCTTATCCCTCGGCCTAGTGCAAAATGTCGAGCCTTCTCTTCTCTCAACTACGATCAATTCGTCCAACCGGCAGAGGTCCACCAACTGTGGAGAGTGGGTTGTGAGTATCACCTGGCCAGCGTCCGGGCCGAGCTCGCGACGCACCTGGTCATGAAGCGCAATCAACGTCTCAAGAAGCTTGGGATGCAAGTGGTTCTCAGGTTCCTCGACGCAATACAGGCTGCCGGCGAGCGTATTCGGTGCGAAAAGCAGCGACAGAAGCGCGATGAACGTCAGTTCCCCGTCAGACATCTGCCACACCTGAATTGGTCGCCGAAGATACTTTTCCATAGTTCCAGCGTAAACGGTGGCTTGTTGGGTAGGGGACGTGAACAACTCCAAAATATCAGGGAACACATCCTTAGCAGCATTGCGTACCCTCGAGAAAGAGTCCGGGTAGTTGGTCTGGAGCGTCATCAGCCAAGAACTGAGGTTTTCTCCATGCTCATTCAGAAAACTGGCCGCCGAAGCTGGGTTGGCCTGTCTCATCAACGGCGGGATAAGGCTATAGAATCGAAACAAGAGAAAGTACACACGAATTGCCGTACCCTCCCAGTCGGGTATCTCGAATTCCAGTGCTGACCTGTCTTCTGCGATATGACTAAGGACGCGCCCATCCGCATTCTTCAACACACGCTTACCCTCGACCCTCTCAATTAATTCAGCTTCGCCCTTTGGTCCGGAAACTGTTAGCCGTTCCTCCTGAATTGTAATCAAGCCGTGTACGTTTCCTAACACTGATAGCTTGTATATCCAGTCGGTGTACGCGCCTGAGGTGAGGCGCTCTGGGACATCGCCTTGGACAGAGATGGAAATTATCCCTGGCTCGCCTCCTTTCCACATCACTTCGGGGAACCCATTTCGTGCGTTAAAAGCGGCAGGAACACCGAATACTCCGGGCCGGGGCAGCACCATCTGAGCGAGAAACTTGAAGAGATCGATAATATTGCTTTTGCCCGACATGTTGGGACCCACCAGGACGTTGCGTCGGTCCAGATCTAGACGTAGGTCTCTCAAAGACCTGAAGTTTTGCACATGGAGGCTTTTGATCATATGGTGTGACTAATCGACGAAATCAGCCCACATCTTAGCGCGAAAGCCCACCAGTTGCTAATTCATTTCGCTTTGGAGAAATCTTCTACTGCGAAGAGTTGGCCGTTGCGTTCGGCTATGCCGATGCCGGCGGAGTCCATGTCGGTGTCGAGGATGTTGGCGCGGTGTTGCGGAGACTTCATGAAGCTTTGATGAATGGCGGCGGCGTTCTGTCCCTCGTCGACGTTCTCGGAAAGCCAGCTGAAGTGGGCTCCGGCGGCTTTTACGCGGGTGGGCAGAAGGGGCTCGCCGGGAAGTTGATGCGAGATGGTTCCCTGCTCGGCCATGCGCTGGGCATGGGCGCGGGCGGCGGTGGTCAGGGCTTCGTCGGACTTCAACGCGGGTAATCCGTGGGCCTTGCGTTCCTGATTTACCGAGTTGAATAGTTGACGCTCGGCGTCCGAAGTTTTCTGCTGCGCCAGGGAGCTGGCAGCGCAGAGAATCAGCAGAGCGATCAGCGCGGGTAATCGATGGATGAATCGAGCAACTGGAATACGCATGAGGCTCCTATGCGATATACGGTCGTCTCTCCGTTTGTCTAAACCCGGGTCATCGTGTTTCCACTCGGCGAAACGCTGCGAAAAAGCCCTCTTGCGAGGGCCTTCTGCGATGTGGAGAAACCAAACTTAGGCCGCGGTTGCGTGCTGGGGGCGGCCGTAATTCTTGACTGCCTTCTCGATGCCCGGTCCCGCTTTCCTCAGGTCGTCAAGGTTCATGGCGGGATGGATCTCGACATGCGCATTGAGAGCCAGAAACCAGGGCTCGGCCACGGCGGGGATTTGCGAGGGATCCTTCAGATCGAAGAAGATGAACCCGCTTCGCTTGCCATGCTCGTCCATGAAATAAGCCGCCTCGGGCTTGAGGTCATTCAGAATGGATTCGATAGTCTTGGGCAGACTGCCATCGCTGATCGCGGCATTCCCGGTTTCGACCGGAATTAACACCTTGAGCAAACATCGCATAGAAAACCTCCGGGGTGAGTCTAGTCCCGGTTGTCGAGTGGGTAAACCGGGGACATTATTCGATGCCCAGCTCTTTCCATTTCTTGTCGACCAGCGCTTTGGTCTTTTCGTCCATGAGGATTTCGTCGGGCCAGGGACGGGTGAACCCTTCGCTGGACCATTTGCGGGTGGCATCGATGCCCATCTTCGATCCGTAGTTGGGCAGGCGTGAAGCGTGGTCCAGTGAATCGACGGGGCCGAGCATGAACTGAATATCGCGCTCGGGATCGATGTGATTGAGCACCTTGAGCGTGACTTCTCCGATGTCCTGCACATTCACGTCTTCATCGACCACGATGATGCACTTGGTGAACATCGCCTGCCCCAGCGACCAGACCGCGTTCATCACTTTGCGCGCCTGACCCGGATACGATTTCTTGATCGAAACAATCATCAGATTATGAAAAACACCCTCGACAGGAAGATTGATGTCGAGGATCTCAGGGATGGTCAGCCGCATCAGCGGAAGAAAAATGCGCTCGACCGCCTTGCCCATCCAGCCATCTTCCATCGGAGGCTTGCCAACGATCGTGGTCGAATAGATCGGGTTCTTGCGATGCGTGACACACGTGACATGAAAAACCGGGTAAAGATCGTCCAGCGAGTAGAAGCCGGTGTGATCTCCGAAGGGGCCTTCGGGTTTTAGTTCGTCGAGGTTTACGTGGCCTTCGAGGATTATTTCGGCGGTCGCGGGGACTTCGAGATCTACGGTTTCGCACTTTACTAGTTCGACTGGTTTTTGGCGGAGGAATCCGGCGATTAGATATTCTTCGACGTCGGGAGGAGCGGGGACGATGGCGGAAAATGTGATGGCGGGATCGGTGCCGATGGCTACGGCGACGTCCATTTTGCCGGTGGGACGAGCGCCGTCGGCGAGTACTGAACCGCCGGATGAGCGCGCCATTATGTCTACGGCTGCACGCGCGGGGAAGCGCGCGCCTACATTTTCTTGCGCGGCGGCGGCTCGCATTTGCTCGCGATAGTGTTCGGCTCCTACTTTTTGTCTTTGCCAGTGCATTCCTGTCGTGCGGCCGTCATAAACCTGCATGCGATACATGCCTACGTTTCGCTTGCCGGTTTTGGGATCGCGGGTTACCACGCAGGGGAGAGTGATGAAGCGGCCTGCGTCTTTAGGCCAACACTGCAGGATGGGGAACTCATCGAGCGAAAAGCTGTCACGGCGAATGACTTCTTTGCAGGGTCCGCTAGAAACGGTTTTCGGAAAGAACTTCCCCATCTCGGCCAACATAGGCAACATCTTTACTTTGTCGAGGAAGCCTTGGGGGGATTTCAAGTCGATGAATTGGCGGATGCGGTCGGCGACTTCGTCGAGTTTATCGACTTCGAGTGCCAGATTCATGCGGCGGGCGGAGCCGAATTGGTTGATCAGGACTTGGGCGCCGGGATGGCCTTTGATGTTTTGGAAGAGCAACGCGGGGCCGCCGGGCTTCGATGAACTGCCGGGCAAGGACGCCTGGCTTCCATTATTTTTGCTCACGCGGTCTGTGATTTCGGTGATCTCTAGAATGGGGTCGACTTCGGTACGGATTTTCTTTAGTTCGCCGGCGCGGTCGAGCGCGGCGATCCAATCACGCAGGTCTTCGTAAGCCAAGAGTCCCCTCGTTGCGAAACGCGATTATAAAGCACGGCCGAAGCTCTTCTCTTCGTATACCCTTAGAAGTACAAATATTGGTGCGTGGGAGAATCTTGGCCTCAGGGGCTGAAGCCCGATTTTTTGGGGCTGAGCGGCACGGCTGAAGCTGTGCCCTTCGCAGACCGATTTGCGACGGCCGCGAAAAGTTCTAAGAGGCAGCGACAAATTGCGAACGCGGCGCTATGGAGGTACGAAGTGAAGCGACGAGTTGTGATTACTGGGATGGGAGTTGTGAGTCCGAATGGGGTGGGGAATGCTTCGTTTTCGGAGGGCGTTCTGCTGGGTCGGAGTGGGGTGCGGCGTATTTCGCATTTCGATTCCTCAGAGATCCCGGTGCAGATTGCCGGGGAGGTTCCTGATTTCGACGAACTGGCTTGGGTGGAAAAGCGGGAGCGGAAACATGTATCGCGAGTGTTGCCCCTAGCATTGGCCGCGGCCACGGAAGCTTTAGACACTGCCGGGCTCGATCACATTTCCCTCCCTCTTGAGGAGAAACGGCGCTTTGGGGTGATCATTGGTTCGGGCGGCGGATCGCAGGAATTCACCGAGGAACAATATCGTCTGTTCTTCCACCAGCAGTACAAGCAGATGAGTTTGTTTTGCGTGCCGACTGGGGTGATGGGCGCGCTTTCAAGTGAATTGAATGTGCGTTTCGGATTTCGCGGGGCCAGCCACGTGATCACGACCGGCTGTACTTCGTCGACGGACGCGTTCGGATATTCGATGCGGCAGATTCAATCGGGGCGGCTCGACATGGTTTTGAGTGGTGGAGCGGATGCTCCCATCGCGTTGGGCATTATTAAAGGCTTCATCCTGATGAAGATCTTGACTGACTCGTGGAACCATGCGCCGGAGCGGGGATCGCGTCCGTTCTCGGTCGACCGCGATGGCTTTGTGCTGGCGGAGGGAGCCTGGATGTTCGTGCTCGAGGAGTATGAACATGCGCGGGGGCGTGGGGCGAAGATGCTGGCGGAAATTTGCGGGTATGGATCGACGTGCGAGGCGTTTCATCGGGTGCGATTGCAGGAGTGCGGCGAAGAGCCGGCGCGGGCCATCGGCCTGGCGATGAAGGAGGCTGGTATCGCAGCGCAGGATGTGGACTACGTGAATCTGCACGGAACTTCGACGCAGTTGAATGACCGCATCGAGACGCGCGCACTAAAGCTGGCGCTCGGCGAACGCGCACGGGAGGTTCCGATGTCGGCTTTGAAGTCGCAGATCGGGCATCCGCAGGGGGCGTGCGGTGCGGCAGGAGTGGCGGCGGCGATTGTGGCCATGCAGAACGGGCAGATTCCGCCGACGATCAATTTGGAGACGCCCGATCCGGAGTGCGATCTGGATTACGTGCCGGAAGTTGGACGGAAGAAAGCAGTCGGACACGCGGTCTGCAATTGCATTGCTTTCGGGTCGAAGAACTCGGCTCTGGTGTTGAGGAATTGCGCTTGAAAAGCAGCCGCGGATTTATACGGAGACCAACAAAGCTTCAACCACAAAGGACACGACGGTCCACAAGGGAAACTGGTCATCCAATGGACGGGCGCGGACGCCCGTCCTCCATCATTGGTTTACGCTAGCATTCGGCGGACGGTGTTTTCTACTGTGGACCAGGCGCTCGAGCGGGGATCAATCAGGTCGAAATGCCCGGCAGTTGAGATTTCGGTGTAATGCACATCTTCGCCGTTCTTCTTCTTTAGCTCGGTGTATTGCCGGCTGAAATACGACGGGACGACGTCGTCTCCGGCTCCGTGAATCAACCATTGCGTCGTGACGTGCTCGATGGCTAGCTGCATGGGATCGGCTTCGCGATAATGCTCGGGCACTTCGCTGGGCTTGCCTCCCAGAAACTCCACGACTGCGTCCTTGCTGAGGTGCTGTTCCCACGCCTTCTGCAAATCCACTACGCCCGCCAGTGAAACCACGCGTTTGAGCGAGGATTCGTGGGCGGCGAGACAGAGGGCGAGTTGTCCGCCGGCGGAGTGGCCCATCACCAGGACTTTGGTGGAGTCGAAGTCGTACCGCTTGGCGATTTGCGCCAGGTAACGATAGGCACTGCGAATGTCTTCGAAGGTGCCGGGCCAGCCTCCTCCAGGGTTGCCCACGCGGCGATACTCAATGTTCCAGGTGGCGATGACTTTGGTGGTTAGCGCGGCGCAGAGGTGTCCGGCGTGGGCGAGGTCGTACTTGGCGCGCCAGAAGCCTCCGTGGATGCTCATCACTACCGGGAATGGGCCTTTGGTCTTGGGAATGCGAAGGTCACCGAACTGATTGGGATCGGTGCCGTAAGAAAGACGGGCATCGGCTGGGGGTGGTGGAAGAGTGAGAATGTCTTCTGAGGTTGCCATTCTTAAGTCAGTCTTAAAATCAGTTCTCGGTTCATACTTCTCGGATCACGGTTCTCGGTTCTCAGTTCTGGTTAACTCTACTATCGAACCCTCTCCCCAGCCATATTTTTGGCGAGAGAGGTCGGCGATTGCGCGGTGCAACTCGGATTCGGTTTCGGGAGAGATGATGCGGGCTCGTGTCGTGAAGTTTTCGCCCGCGATGCGCACCTGCGCCTCTGGATGGGTTTGCAGATTCTGGACCCAGTGTGAGGTCGGGTATTCGGCGATCAGGTAGAAGCGTCCGTCACGATGGGTGAACCAGATTTCGATTTCGCGGGGCAGACCACTCCTGCGGCCTCGAGTGGTGAGATAGAGATACTGTTCGCGGTCGAAGCTATTGGTCTTTGAGCTTGAGTTTTGATTTGTTCTCTTCAAGGAATTCGCGAAGCTTTTCGGCAGCGTCCAGCAGGCGCGTCCATTGCTCGTAATACAGCGTGACCGGAAAGCGACCCAGGCCATATACGCTGACTCCACCTTTTTCGCTCACCCGGAACTCCAGGCTGCCGGTGCGGCGCGGGCCTTGCTTCTCCAATTCGGCTAAGCGGGCTTTCAGTTCTTCATAAGTTGGTTCAGGCATTTTGTTACCTCGATCTAGTGTGATGTTTTCCATGATAGGGATTGCGCGGGAATTCGTCGAGGGGAACCACTGAGAATCTTGCTCAGATCGGAGCTGACGAGATTTCGTCACTTGCGACTGCGGTTGGGCATTCTAGTTTCGGGAGGCGCAAGAGGTGGCGTGACGGCTGATGCAGACAAACTGGTTCCAGTAACGCGCGGGTTACGACCATTCGGTCCTTGGCGTGCATCCGCATTGCTCGCCTTGGTCTAAGAAGGCATCTTCGGAGGTCTCACACGTGCTGCACAAATGCGCCAATCCAGCTTGTCTCACTGCATTCCGCAAGCTAAGTCAGGGGAAACTGTTTTTGGTGGAGAAGGAACCGTTTGAAGGGTCCAAGCTGAGGCGAGCCAACTGGAGAGGCCAGTCTCTTAATCGCATCGAATACTACTGGCTGTGCGACCAGTGTGCGTTTGCGCTGACGCTGTCGTACGAAAAGGGGAAGGGAGTGGTCACGGTTCCTCGGCCTGAGATTGCGAAAAAGAGAGCCACATTAGCTGCGCATGCGCAAGAAGTATCCCACGACGAAAGTATCCGGACCGGACAGTCCGCATAGGAAGGGACGCCATGGACAATCCAAAGATGCAGGAGTGCGCGATCTGCGGTGAGGAAAAATCAGCGGGGCAGGTATGGTTTCTGGTGGCGGAAAGCCATTGGGAAGACAAGCTGAAGGTCCTCGAGTGGCAAGACGAGTTGGCCCGGAGAAAAGGCATCTTTGCGGCGTGCTGTGGGGGACACGTGGAGGAACTGGTCGTGCACTGGATGACGACGGGGAGTCTCGACTATCCGTTCGCTACGGTTGGACAGAAGAAACTCGACGGCCGCAGACAACGGCTTGGCTGGGTTCTGCCAACGGTTGAGGAGCCCAATACCAGAGGCGCGCGGCTGATTGGCGAATTGGCGGTTGACCGGGAGAGCGTGCGGCGGGCGCTCAGAGACGATCCCGAGTCACTGCGGGTGATCCTGGACGAACTGCTGATTGCATTGAAACGCGAGAGTGCGGGAACAGCAGCGCGGTTCGAGTCTGCCGATGCAATGTGCTATGGGTTCCCTCGACAGATTTGATGGGCAGTGAAAGCTTCTCAGGAGAGTTCAGATTTTTTCCAGGTGCGCCAATCGCTGGCAAGCGCCTCTCCCATGTTCTTGGCGGCGGTGTACAGCCAGCCGGGTTTGAGGCGGTTGAGGTGGCGACGGATATATTTTGGCGCGTCCACCGTGCCGAGGTGAATGTTGGCAGTTTCCCATCCCATAGCAGAAAGTAGGCGAAGTTCGTCGCGGTCGGTAGGCAGAACGCTTAGTTCGATGCGAGAACAATGCGGCGACAAGCGACGGACGATCCAGCGACCCCGCAATTGCGCGAAAGGATCAGGGCAGCGGACCGCACGGCCTATGATGGCCTGATACATGACCTCCGAAGGACCCTCATCTCCACTGGCCCAGTAAACTGACGAGGGTGTGAGCGCCTTGGCTTCGCGAGCGATTTTGCCGCCGCGGGACATCGCGATTGCAACCAAGCGAACGTGCCCCAGACTTCCCAGACCAGAAACCCGCCGGACCGTCCTGTAGTTGAGAGCGCTCTCTGGCATCAGGTGCTCAAGAGCTTCCCGCGCACTCACGGGGACTTCGCCACGTATCTTCGCGAGGCTGTCCATTTTCTGCCAGAAATGAACCGGATCGCGCAATACTCCGGTCGCGATCTCGCGGAGCCATGTGTTTTCTTCTTCGAGCACATAGGGTCGGCCGCCGTGGAGGAGAGATTCCTTGTAGCCTTCGAGGATCGACGCGCAGGCGTCCTTGGGCTTCAATGCCAGGTGGCCGGCTTCAGTAGCAAGCGTCGCACTGGTGGCTAGCCGCACCAGATCGATGGTGTAGGGCAGGACGGCGGCCTCGTCGAAGTCGTTGATCCCCCAGACCAAACGGCCTTCGACGTCGCGCCAGGTGCCAAAATTTTCGACGTGGAGATCCCCCACGGCGAGCACCCGAGGAGCTTTGGCCAAGTCAGGGCAGACCTCAGGCCAGATTTGCATCCAGCGGTAGAAGGTGGCACGAAGAAAAGAGAATGGCGCTTCCGCCATGCGCTGATGTTTCAGGCGTAGATCGGACTTTACCAGGGTCGTGTGGCGGCCAAGCCATTCTTCGAACCGGTGGGTCGACTTGACGATATTCATTGCTGTCCGGCTGGCAACGATAGAGCCGGCTCAGGCAAATGTCAACGCGGCAACTGCGGCGAAAACTTCGCCGCCACACGGTCCGACTGGAGAACTCGGGGTTTTTCCGCGACCTCGTTCTTCGAGGCCTGTTCTCAAGCTAATCTCAGTTGGCGTAGTAGGTCGCGTTCACGTCGACAAATTCCTGCAATTCACCCGGCAAATCCTCTACTGCGTAGATCGAATCCGAAGTGCATACCGGGACGCAAGCGCCACAATCGATGCAGCCCGCCGGATCGACATATAGCTGGGTTGCCGCTTCGAAGCCGGGCTCGTCCTTCTTGGGGTGAATGCAATCGGTCGGACAAACGTCGGCACACAGCAAATCTTTGATACAGGAACTAGTAATTACATAGGCCATGGATCCACTCCGAAAAAAGGTTTAAACGCTTCTACAGAGTATGGTGGGGCAGGGTTATTCTCGGTGATCTGCGTCGCATCTGCATATGTCCGAGATCACAATCGGCGGATTCATGGCTCTTGGCTAACTGGGAAGATCTTTTGTGCGCGTAGCTGTGCAAAACTGGTTAACAACTACATCTCTCGTACGCACACTAGTAAAAATTACATAGTCGAGCAGGGCCCAAAATTCGACTAAGCGCAGGACTTTACAGCATTTCCGATTTGGCAAGGCTGGTGCTTTAGAAAAAATACAAGTTGTGACCGCGCTGCTGAAGTCACTCTCTGGCGATTAATTCCACGGAAGGTTCGGGTTGTCTGCGTCCAGGTGCAGGCAATCAGGAGTATGGGTCGGCGCTGTCTGCGCCGCTTGGGGTCGACAACAGATTCCTAGGAGGTGTTCTGTGGCAGCATTTCGCATCTTGGTAGCTGACGATCATGAAGTGGTGCGCAAAGGTTTGATCGCGATTCTTCAGCCTCAGCCAGATTGGCAAATGTGCGGAGAGGCGTGCAATGGACGCGAAGCGATAGAAAAGGCCAAGCAGTTGATGCCTGACGTGATCGTCATGGATGTCAGCATGCCGGGCCTGAACGGACTTGAGGCGACGCGCCAGATTATGAAAGCGAATCCGGCGACAAAAGTCCTCATTCTCACCTTGCATGATTCCGACCAAATAATCCACGACGTACTGAATGTTGGCGCCCGCGGATATCTTCTGAAATCTGATTCGGGGTGTGAACTGGTGGCTGCAGTTGAGGCCTTGCTACAGGACAAGACATACTTCACCCCGAAGGTCGCGGCGATGGTGTTGCAGGGGTATCTCAGGGGTGGGACATCCTTTGCGCCGGGCCGGAATCCGCTGACTCCGAGGGAACGCGAAGTGGTGCAGTTGTTGGCGGAGGGGAGCAGCACCAAAGAAGTAGCAGTGGTGTTGGGCTTGAGTGTCAAGACCGCGGAAACTCATCGCTCCAATATCATGCGCAAACTTCAGTTTCATTCGGTGAGCGATTTGGTGCTCTACGCTGTGCGCAACAACATCGTTCAAGTGACGCAGCCTGGTGCGTGACAGGTTTCTAAACGCGGGCGGGAATAGAAGCGGTCCCGCCCGCGGCCACCCGACGAATCTGTCCGAAATGGAACTGACAGTCTTTTTCTGAGCTCCGCGTGGGCCACCCTATACAGCAACTAAGTAAAATGCCTACAGCGCTAACCGTATAGATTGCGTGTGCGCTAATCCTTACCCTGCGCTAGGGTTGCGCGTACGCAGCTAGTCGCGCAGGTGCGGAGCTGTTATCGTTATCCTGCACACGCATAGGATGTCCGCGCAACATAGTGCTCGAGTCTGGGTTTGTGTTTGTGTAGCACGGAGATTTCAAATCTGCCCCAATTTGTGGGGCCACAAAATTAGCAGCAAGAGGAAATATGAAACGAATACGATGCAGTGCTTCCGTAGTGCTGTGTTCGATATTTTTCGCAATTGTGATGCTGGCGCTGCCAGCAACATCGGGCGCGCAGATCGGCATCGGCTTATCTGTCTCCTTCGGTCCGCCGGCGTTGCCGGTGTACGAACAACCTCCCTGTCCCTCCCCGGGTTATCTGTGGACGCCTGGCTACTGGGCTTACGGCCCCGACGGTTACTATTGGGTGCCAGGCACGTGGGTGATGGCGCCGCAACCTGGATTTCTGTGGACACCCGGCTGGTGGGGATGGGGCGGCTCGGCATTCATCTTCCATATAGGCTATTGGGGCCCGCACATCGGATTCTACGGCGGGATCAACTATGGATTCGGCTACTTCGGCCATGGCTATGAAGGTGGCGAATGGAGAGGCGGACAGTTCTTCTACAACCGTTCTGTCAACAACGTGAATATCACCAACATTCACAATACCTACAACACCACAGTGATCAACAACACCACGGTGAACCGCGTGAGCTACAACGGCGGTAATGGCGGGGTGACGGAACGTCCTACGGCGCAAGAGGAAGCTGCTGAACATGAGCAGCACCTGCCGCCGGTAGCCGCCCAGACTCAGCATGAAGAAGCCGCCCGCAATGACCCGCGACAGCGGGCTTCGGTGAACCAGGGACGGCCCCCGGTCGCAGCTACTGCGCGACCCGGAGAACTCAAGGGTGAGGGAGCCGTGCCAGCCAGAGAGGCGGGAGCGCCATACCATCCTCCCGCAAATGAACGCGGAAACGAGCAGGCTGGGCGTCCGGAGAACAATGTTCCGCGTCCGCCGAGTGCGGGAGAACGAGGCAACGAGCAGGCTGGGCGTCCGGGGAACAATGTACCTCGCCCGCCGGTTCCGAACGACGCTAAAGATCTTCAACCCCACGATCGTCCTGCTGCTCCAAGCACGGGAAACCCCAAACAGGACCAGAAATACCAACAGCAGCAGGACAAGCTGTACGCGAAGCAGCAGCAGGACCACCAGAAGCTCGCACAGAAACAAGAGCAGGAGCACCAGCGTCTAACGCAACAGAACGCAAATGAAGCGCAGAAGCAGCAGACTGAACAGCGGCACCAGCAACAGACCGCGCAGATGGAGCAAAAACATACTCAGCAGCAGCAGCACTTGCAACAAAAACAGCAGCCAGCACGGGCGCAGCCAGAACGAAAGTAAAAGCGCGTCCGTAGCCTCGTGGCCCACCCTTATTCAGGTATTTACGAAAAGGGTGGGCCCGCGCCTTTAGTCCAGCCTACGGGCGGTCAGCCAGTTTAAACCGTGCTTGGAATAATCCAGAGAGTGCGGGAAAAACCTAAGCGGCCTGCCCAATCCACCAGAGAATTTTGGCGACAATCCGCCAACCGTTGATGGCGATCGCAGTAGACTCATACTCGCGGTTTTCCGGGACCAAAACTTCGGTGTGATCGAAACGTTGCAAGCGGGATACGATCAGGCCGTGATCTTTGTGGGTTGCCACCACGATGTGACCGTAAAGCTTGGAGCGATTGGTCTGCGAAGTGTCGATCACGATAATGTAGCCGTCGTGAATCAGCGGCATCATGGAGCGGCCGTGAACCCGCAAACAACTGGTGTAGGCCGGGTTGGGACACCACTTGCTGGGGGCAGCCAACATCGTCTCCGGGAGGGTTTCGTTGAGGCTTTCCGGCGGATCTCCCTTGCCTCCATGGGTGGCCGCTATAACGGGTAGAACAGGGATGGCAACCAAGTCATCCGCCCCCTTAAGCGCGGCACGCGCCCCAGCTTGAACGACCTCCAGCTTTAACTGACGATCTTTGCGCAAGCGGGACCGGACGGCGGGCAAAACGCGCATTAAATCGCCGCTGCTCAATCCCGCCCGACCCCAGAAATACCAACATTCGGGGTCGCCAGTGAGGTTGCCGAGTTGAACGTAGATATTGGCTGGAGGCTCTTGCACACCACGTTCCCAGCGCGAGACAGCCATGGCCGAGGCATTCATCTGCTGGCCCAGTTCTGATTGGCTCATTTGGAGGCGGCGGCGCAGGCCGATGATTCTCTTTGCCCACTCGAGCTTCGCATCTCTTGTGTTGCTCATGGTGCGCCTGCTAGACTGATACTAACGCAACTGTTATAACACCAGCGTTAGGCGGCACCCTGTCGCCAGTCTACATGAAAGGTTGTCATGTACCGTGACAATTTTACCACAAACTTAAATTCGGCAATACAATCCCCGCAGGCATTATATCGCGGGTTGTACGTGAGAATCGCGCGCAAACTTAAGGTGGATCCTTCCTATGTGAGCCGGGTTGCCCGAGGCGACCGGCGGTCCAGCGAAATCGAAGAGGCGTTGAGCCAGGCGCTGGAAGAGATCAACCGGCAACTGGGGCGGGAATCTTCTGCGACCGAGAATCGGACTTTGCGTCCTCCAAGCGGGCCCAAGCGGCTCAAGATTCTCCTAACGGAAAATCGCGGCCGCATCCGTAAGGAATGGCTGGCGCATAGCCAGGCGGATCCCAATCTCAAGCGTGTCAAACTAGCTGCCGGGAAACGAGCGGCTCCCATCCTGCCGTTGATTGAAGAAACCATCAAGGTCATGAAGTTGGATGTGGAGAAGATGGCGGCTGCGTCCATGAAAGCTGCCCAGCAGCACGGTCGAGTGCGGCAGGCGCAGGGGTTTACTGCGATTGGGTTGGTGGAAGAGTATAACCTGGTCCGGCGCTGCGTTTTTGCTTTAGCCCTGGAACATCTGGAAAAGATGGATCCGCATCTGCTGCTGCAAGATCTGACTCAATTTGGCGAAGCCCTTGATCTCCAGACCCAGCGCGCGTTGCAAGACTACCTCGCGGCGAATTAGCGCTGGTCGTGTTCGTGTAGGGCCGGGACGCCCTCGTCGGGGACGGCCAATCGAAAGCTATCGTCCATCCCTACAGATGAGTTCCCCGGCGCTCCAGCACGAGCGGGGACGCTCGCGCCTACATTCGTAACCGGCTCAGGAGAGCTGATGCTTTGCGGAACCAGGGTCGCTCGCGACGACGTAGATATCCGGGCATGTTCGGCTTCTTGTCCAGAATGCGCTGCGCCCATTCGCGCGCCTCGGCATTCCGTCCCTGATCGGCGAGGAAGCAAGCGTAGTTGTAATACGTCTCGGACGAAGTCGAGATTTTCGTGACCTCGCGAAACAAAGCTTCGGCTTTGTCGGGTTGGCCGGTGTTGGCGTAGGCGTGGGCCAACAGTCCGGCGGCGCGATGAAAGTCGTAGGTGGGATCTTGCGATACTACGCGTTCAAGATCGGGCAGGGCCGCGGCGAAGTCGCCCATGAATATTGCGGCCATCCCCCGGCGATGAAACGGGTCAAGTGAGTCGGTGCGCGACGATATTGCTTTGTCGTAACTCTGGCGGGCTCGAGCGTAGTTCCCTTCTTCCAGATACAGGTCAGCCAATTCCTCATAATTGCCGGCTGAAGGATTATCCAGAATGGCGGATTCGAGTTCGTGAATTCTCCTTCTCCGGGGAAACACCTTGAAGGACTGGCGCATCAGGCCGGCGTCAGGGATGACTTCGGCGACGATGTAAATGAGCGCTCCGAGGCCGCCGAAGAAGATAATGATCCACAACCAGTAGCCGTCCGGGCGGCGGCGAATGAAGTGGACAATTGCCACTGCCTGGAGAATCAAACCCCAGGGATAGAATAAGAAAATTAGCGATCCCATGCGTTGATCGGACTATAGCATGGGGCGGCGAGAGCATGGCAAAGGCAAAGCCAACTCGGGATTGAACGGATCAATTTGATGAACGTTTTGTCACATTGCGCCGTTGAAAAACTGTGATACTCTGGTGCGCAATAGGGCCCACCTTGAACGACAGCAAGCTCCATGGGCAAGTGTCCAGCTCGCGCCACCAACCGACCTCCCCGCGTTTGGGAGAGAACGCGATGAGCGCGCGCTCGAACGAGTTCCCTTTCTCACTCATGTAGGCTTGCGCACCACAGCCCAGCGCCACAGGGCCGGGAAGCAAGAATTGAACGGCGCGGCTGACTCAGATGATGGAAAAAAAGCAGATGCTTCCAGAGCAGCAGTTAGTGACTCAGCTCCTGCAACAATGGGGAAGCGGGAATAAGGCGGCGCTCGACGAGCTCATGCCGGTTGTCTATGAGCAGCTTCGTAAACTGGCATCGCGTTGCCTGCGTGCCGAGCGTCCAGATCATACTCTGCGGGCCACGGCCTTGGTCAATGAGGCCTACTTACGCTTGGTCGATGCCGATGTCGCCTGGCAGGACCGGATTCATTTCTTCGCGGTTTCTGCCCGTCTGTTGCGCCGCATCCTGGTCGACCACGCGAAAGCTCATAACCGTGACAAGCGCGGGGGCGGTGCAGAGAAAGTCTCATTGGATGACGCCGTGCTGGTTGGTCCGCAAACTAGCGGAGGCATTGTTGAGTTGGACGAGGCGCTGCAGCGCCTCGCTGCCCACGATCAGAGAAAGAGCGAGCTCATTGAACTGCTTTTCTTCGGCGGGCTAACCTACGACGAAACCGCAGAAGCCCTCAAGATTTCTCCAGCTACGGTGCATCGCGAACTGAAAATGGCAAAAGCCTGGTTGCACCGCGAACTTACACAAAACGTTTCCTAGGAAGTATCGATGGCCTCTTCCTCCAGTTCCGACCGCTGGCGTCGGCTCGAAGCTTTGTTCTATGAGGCGGTTGAGTTGAAGCCCGAGGCGCGCGCGGACTTCCTTAACCAGCGCTGCGCCGGCGACACGGAGCTACGGAAGGAGGTGGAAGCTCTGCTGGAGTCCGCCGAGAAACCCATGGATTTCCTGGAAAAGCCAGTGATCGAGGCGGCGCACCGGATGATGGAGCAGGATCATCACGACAGCATTGCTCCCGGCACTCAGCTGGCCCATTACGAAATCATTTCGATGCTCGGAGCCGGCGGCATGGGAGAAGTCTATCTTGCCGAAGACATGCACCTCAGACGCAAAGTAGCGCTGAAGATGCTTTCGCCCGAGCTCACTCGCGATGAACGCGGTTTACGTCGTTTTGAGCACGAGGCGCACGCCGCTTCTGCGCTCAATCATCCCAACATTCTTACCATTCATGAATTTGGGCAGGCCAACGGGATGCATTTTATCGCCTCCGAGTTCATTGAGGGCACCACCCTGCGCCAGCGTCTGGCGAAGGGAAGGCTTGAGTTGAATACCGCGATTGAAATTGCGATCCAGATTGCGAGTGCGCTGGCTGCGGCGCATGCCAGGGGAATTGTTCATCGTGACATTAAGCCGGAAAATGTGATTGTGCGAACCGACGGGATTGTTAAGGTGCTCGATTTCGGAATCGCTAAGCTGGGAGAGAAGAAGGTCGGAGGGACGATTCGTCGCTGGGCTACGACGGTTGGATCCTCGACCAGTGAACCTGGAATGGTATTGGGCACGGCGAAATACATGTCCCCGGAGCAGGCGCGCGGGATCGAAGTTGACGCGCGTAGCGATATCTTCAGCCTGGGAGCGGTGATCTATGAACTGGTTACCGGAAGATCGGCATTCGAAGGCGGCACCGCCAGCGATATCATCGCTGAAATCCTGAAGGTAGAACCTCCACCGCCGGTCGAATTTGCACCGGAAGTGCCGCATGAGCTCGAGCGCATGATCAGTAAGGCTTTGCGCAAGGACCGCGAGACGCGATATCAAACCGTAAAAGACCTGTTCATTGACCTTCAGGATTTCAAGAAGGAGATGGAGTTTCAAGCGCAACTGCAACGATCGGCACGTCCTAGCAGCCGATCCAGCGGTGCCAGGAGGGTGTTGCAGGGAGCCCTTCGAGCGGTCCAGCTTGAACTCACGAAGTCAGGATCAGGGGGTCGCAGGCTTGCCAGTATGGATAGTGCGGCGGTCGACTCCG